>Ga0228609_1000661_pt1 | contig 15736 bp, 18 predicted proteins | sample 10DmetaG_FD_190068 | JGI IMG/M metagenome (GOLD analysis project Ga0228609, IMG submission 190068) | Seawater microbial communities from Monterey Bay, California, United States - 10D | ecosystem: Environmental > Aquatic > Marine > Coastal | place: USA: California | collected 2016-11-10 | reverse complement strand
GAAAAGATTAAGGAATTTAGAGTCTTGATTGGAGCCCATCCGTCCCACATACAATCTAAATTGTCTTTTTTCAGACTTTGTAAGTGATTTTACAAGTACAAATAAATTATCTTTCTGCTCATTTGTCATTGTAAATTTTTTTATGCAAACTGTTAATTGTTAGTACTTTAAGTTGTTGTTTCACTTGTAGGATGTTGTAATACAAAAATAGGGATTTTATCTTACTTATCCCTTAAAATGTAATTTAGTACATTAATTAGATATTTATTCGTTTTCCCTATGGAATATGTTGAAATTTTTGACACTACTTTACGAGACGGGGAGCAAGTCCCAGGCTGTAAACTAGACTCCAAAACAAAGTTAATCATTGCTGAGCAATTAGACTTACTGGGAGTAGATGTTTTGGAGGCAGGGTTTCCTATTTCAAGTCCTGGGGATTTTAAAGCGGTGGAAGACATTTCCAAATTAATGAAAAACGCTCGTGTGTGTGGTTTAACCCGGGCAGTAAAAAAAGATATTGACGTTGCAGCTGAAGCCCTTAAGTATGCTAAACGATCTCGTATTCACACGGGAATTGGAACTTCAGAAAGTCATATGCGGTATAAATTTAATGCAACTCCGGATCAAATTATAGAGCGTGCTGTGGCTGCTGTTCGTCATGCCAAAAGCTATGTAGAAGATGTGGAGTTTTATGCAGAAGATGCAGGACGAACGGATAATGAATTTTTAGCTCAAGTCTGCGAAGCCGTTGTTAAAGCTGGAGCAACCGTTTTAAATATTCCAGATACTACTGGCTATTGCTTGCCTGAGGAGTATGGCGCCAAAATGAAGTATTTGAAAGAAAATGTAAAAGGCATTCACAAAGCACGTCTTTCATGTCATTGCCACAACGACCTTGGATTGGCTACTGCCAACTCTATTGCAGGTGTGCAATATGGTGCCCGTCAGATTGAATGTACCATCAACGGAATAGGCGAACGAGCGGGAAACACTTCTTTAGAAGAAGTTGTCATGATTTTAAGACAGCATCCCACTTTAAACTTAGACACTCGGATCAAATCACAAATGCTATTTGGCCTAAGCCAATTAGTCTCAGATAGTATGGCCATGCCCGTTCAGCCTAACAAGGCCATTGTCGGAGCCAATGCTTTTGCCCATTCCTCTGGAATTCACCAAGATGGTGTGATCAAAAAACGTGAAACGTATGAAATTATAGACCCCAAAGAGGTTGGAGTCACAGAATCGTCTATTATACTTACCGCAAGGAGTGGAAGAGCTGCATTAGCCTACCGCGCCAAAAATATTGGGTATGAATTAGACAAATTGGCACTTGATAAAGTTTACACTCAGTTTTTGATTGAGGCTGATAAAAAGAAAGAAATAAATGATGATGATTTACCAAAAATCATCAAAGCAAGTAATATTTAATTTGAATTTCACTTAAATGAAACAAACCCTATTTGATAAAGTTTGGGATTCCCATGTTGTTCACAGTATCGACAAGGGCCCTGATGTACTTTTCATTGATCGTCACATGATCCATGAGGTAACAAGTCCTGTTGCTTTCCTTGGATTAAAAAACAGAGCATTACCTGTATTGTACCCTGAGCGTACGTTTGCTACAGCCGATCACAATACGCCCACCTTAAACCAACACCTTCCTGTTGCTGATCCGTTATCACGAAATCAATTAAAAGCACTAGAAGAAAATGCCAATGCACACGGTATTTCCTATTGGGGGTTGGGTCATAAGAAAAATGGTATTGTCCACGTGGTGGGACCAGAATACGGAATTACCCAACCCGGAGCAACTATCGTTTGTGGAGATTCTCACACTTCAACCCACGGTGCTTTTGGAGCCATCGCTTTCGGAATTGGAACCTCAGAGGTGGAAATGGTTTTGGCAACGCAGTGTATTATGCAGCCCAAACCCAAGAAAATGCGTATTTCCATTAATGGTTCTCTCAATCATGGAGTGACACCCAAAGATGTAGCGCTATTCATCATTTCTAAACTGACAACTTCAGGAGCAACAGGCTATTTTGTAGAATATGCAGGAGAAGTTTTCGAGCAACTGAGTATGGAAGGTCGAATGACCGTTTGTAATTTGAGTATCGAAATGGGGGCCCGTGGAGGAATGATTGCTCCAGACGAAAAAACTTTCGAATACATCAAAGGCAGAGAATTTACTCCTGAAGGTGCAGCTTGGGACAAAGCCATGGCATACTGGGAAACCTTACACACGGACGAAGGTGCTACTTTTGATAAAGAACTTGTCTTTGAAGGTTCAGAAATTGATCCGATGATTACTTTTGGCACCAACCCAGGAATGGGAATGAGTATTACCAAAGCCATCCCAACTGCGTCTAGCGTTGAAGGGGGTGCAGCAACCTATAAAAAATCTCTTGACTATATGGGCTATGCCGAAGGAGAAAGTATGCTTGGAAAACCCATTGACTTTGTTTTTATCGGGAGTTGTACTAACGGTAGAATTGAAGATTTTAGAGCTTTTGCAAGTATTGTTAAAGGAAAGAAGCGTGCTGAAAATGTAACGGCATGGCTAGTTCCTGGATCTCATAAAGTATTAGCCTCCATCAAAGAAGAAGGTTTGCTTGATATCTTTGAGGCAGCTAAATTTGAACTTCGTGAACCTGGATGTTCAGCTTGTTTAGCCATGAACGATGACAAAATTCCTGCAGGTAAATATGCCGTCAGTACTTCCAATAGAAATTTTGAAGGACGTCAAGGTCCGGGTTCTCGAACCCTACTTGCTAGTCCCCTAGTGGCTGCTGCTGCTGCAATTACAGGAAAAATAACAGATCCACGAACTTTAATACAATAAACATGGCATACGATTCATTTAGTATTTTAACCAGTACAGCGGTTCCACTTCCCATCGAGAATGTAGATACCGATCAAATTATTCCTGCCCGTTTTTTAAAAGCTACTGAACGCGTTGGATTTGGAGACAATTTATTTCGCGATTGGCGTTACAATCAGGATGACACTCCCAAAGTAGATTTTGTTTTAAACAATGCTACTTATCAAGGAAAAATCCTTGTGGGAGGACACAACTTTGGTTCGGGATCCTCCCGTGAACACGCAGCTTGGGCAGTTTATGACTATGGCTTTCGCTGTGTCGTTTCTAGCTTTTTTGCTGATATTTTTCGAAACAATTGTTTGAATATTGGTGTGCTTCCCGTTCAAGTTTCTGCTGAATTTTTAGCCGAAATTTTTGAATCCATTCAAAACGATCCTGCTACAGAATTAACTGTTGATTTGCACAAACAAAACATCTCCCTTGCCTCTTCAGGAACATCCGAATCTTTTGAAATCAATGCGTACAAGAAAGACAATATGCTCAATGGTTATGATGATATTGACTACTTGAGTAATATGAAATCGGAGATTGTGGAATTTGCTCAAAACACTCCTTTGTAGAACGAAAACCTTGGGATGAAAAAAAGAATGCTTGAAATCATGGATACGACATTGCGCGATGGTGAACAAACCTCGGGTGTCTCCTTTTCAGCTTCTGAAAAACTAACTTTAGCCAAACTACTACTACAGGAACTTAAAGTAGATCGAATCGAAATTGCCTCAGCCCGAGTCTCAGACGGAGAATTTAAAGCGGTAAAAGAAATCACTTCTTGGGCTCATCAAAATAACTTTATTGAAAAAGTAGAGGTTCTTACTTTTGTAGATGGAGGCACTTCCATACAATGGATGCAAGATGCAGGAGCCTACGTTCAAAATTTATTGACCAAGGGATCTTTAAATCATTTAAAATATCAACTCAAGCAAAAACCTGCTGAACATTTTAATAACATTCAGCAAACCATAAAGCAAGCTGGAGACAAAGGCTTTAAAACCAATGTTTATTTGGAAGATTGGAGCAATGGAATGCGTCATTCGGAATCCTATGTTTATGATTATTTAGATTTTCTCTCGGAGCAACCGATCGAACGGGTATTACTGCCTGACACCCTGGGAGTACTGACTCCCGAACTCACCCAGAGTTATTTGAATTCAATTATTGACCGTTATCCCAATCTGCATTTTGATTTTCATGGACATAACGATTATGACTTAAGTGTTGCCAACACCATGGAAGCGGTGAAAGCCGGAGTTAGTGGTTTACACCTAACGGTCAATGGAATGGGAGAACGTGCTGGAAATGCTCCTTTAGCAAGTGTAGTTGCTGTGATTAATGATTTCTTACCTGAAATTCAAATTAACATCAATGAGGATTCGCTTTTTAAAGTGAGTCAGCTGGTTGCTACTTTGACGGGGTTTCGTATCCCTGCCAATAAACCCATTGTAGGTGAAAATGTATTTACACAAACGGCAGGAATTCATGCCGATGGAGATTCAAAAAAGAATCTATATTTCAATGCGCTTCTTCCAGAACGATTTGGAAGAAAAAGAAAATATGCCTTGGGTAAGACCTCAGGAAAAGCCAATATTCAGAAAAACTTACACGAATTAGGGTTAACCCTCAACGACGATGAACTTAAAAAAGTAACCCAACGCATTATTGAACTGGGAGATAAGAAAGAACGCATGACGGCTGAAGATTTACCCTTTATTATTTCTGATGTTTTAGGAAATAATGTAGCCAGTCGGGTAAAAATAAAATCCTATGTATTGACCCATTCTAAAGGTTTACGTCCTACTACCAGTGTCTCTGTCGAAATTAACGGAAAGAACTACGAGCAAAATGCTTCGGGAGATGGACAATATGATGCCTTTTGGAATGCATTACAAAAAATATACCACCCACAACATATTGATTTACCTAAACTAGTTGATTACGCTGTGCGTATTCCACCCGGAAGTAACTCAGATGCACTCTGTGAAACAACAATCACTTGGAAAAGTGACGCCAAAGAATTTACCACCCGTGGTTTGGATTCCGACCAAACGGTTGCTGCCATAAAAGCCACAGAAAAAATGTTGAATATCATTCAAAACTAAATTTCTATGCATTTAAAAATTGCCCTTTTAGCCGGAGACGGTATAGGACCCGAAGTAATTGATCAAGCCGTAAAAGTTTCTGATGCAATTGCCAAAAAATTTAACCATAGCCTTGAATGGACTCCTGCCCTAACGGGAGCCGCTGCAATTGATGCTGTAGGTGACCCCTACCCTGAGGAAACCCACCAAGTGTGTTTGGACGCAGATGCGATCTTGTTTGGTGCCATAGGTCACCCTCGATTCGACAATGACCCATCGGCCAAAGTACGTCCTGAACAGGGCTTATTAAAAATGCGTCAAAAATTAGGTTTGTTTGCGAATGTACGACCCACTTTCACTTTCCCCTCTCTCCTGGATAAATCTCCGCTCAAGAGAGAACGAATTGAAGGAACAGATTTGGTCTTTTTACGTGAATTAACGGGAGGAATCTATTTTGGAGAACGCGGACGAAAAGACGGAGGCAATACTGCTTTTGACACCTGTACTTATACCCGAGAAGAAATTCAACGTTTAGCAATCAAAGGGTTTGAATTGGCAATGACCCGTTCTAAAAAACTATGTTGTGTAGACAAAGCCAATGTTTTGGAAAGTTCTCGCCTGTGGAGAGAAACCGTTCAAGCCATGGAAAAAGACTATCCCGAAGTGGAAGTATCTTACGAATTTGTAGATGCCGTAGCCATGCGATTGGTACAATGGCCCAATAGCTATGATGTGTTAATCACCGAAAACCTCTTTGGAGACATACTTACGGATGAAGCTTCTGTAATCTCAGGTTCTATGGGCTTGATGCCCTCGGCTTCAGTAGGCACCGAAAATGCATTGTATGAACCCATACACGGATCTTTTCCACAAGCAACGGGTTTAGGTATCGCCAACCCTCTAGCAACCGTACTTTCTGCTGCCATGCTTTTTGAAATGAGCTTTGGCCTGACCGAAGAAGGCGCTGAAATACGCCGTGTGGTCGATCTCTCTCTGGCGGAAGGGATCGTAACCGAAGATCTGAAAGAAGGCGATGCCAAAGGAAATTCTACTACAGAAGTTGGAGATTATTTAGTGAAACAAATCTTAGGCTAAGTACTCCCCCTTTCATAAAAGACAAACCCGCCAGAGAGCGGGTTTTTTTATTCTCAGTTTTTTTTGTTACATTTAGCATTCAATGTCCTTTATCTAATCTATACTCATGAAAAACCTACGGCTTATATCCTATGTTCATACCTATCCTTCCGATTTCAAAACAGCTGAGCTTAAAAAGAAAGTGAGGCCTCCCGCTTTACGCCATCCTCATACTATTCATTTTCTAGATAATGGTACTGATATCTGCCCTAAGGAGAAGTTATTAGGATATAACTCTATAAAAACTACACAGATTTATACGCCTATTAGTAAAAAATCTCTTGCAAAAATAAAAAGTCCATTAGACACAATCATTGAGAGTCAATACGTTGAAAAACAAGAGTTTAAGATGAATAAAAAAAGATAATATATAAAGGATATAAACGCAACAGTGCGTTTATTTACAAGTTATCTTTAATTGTAAAAAAACATAGAAAAATTTAATCGACTCCGATAGACCAAAAATTAGTAGTGAATTTTAAAACATGTGGACATGAAAAAAGTATCAAGACGTTCTTTCGTAAAAAACATCGGATTAGGAGTTGGTTCTGCAACTATTTTACCGACTCTAGTTTCCTTTGAAAGCCATTCTCTAAAACAAATACAACCCTATTCTGGAAAAAAATTGAATGTTGCATTATGTGGCTTAGGTCGTTACGCAAATATTCTCGCTAATGGTTTAGCTGAATCTGAATATTGCCAACTTTCTGGCATAATTACTGGAACACCTGAAAAAGCGCAAAGTTGGAAAGCAAAGTATAACATTCCGCAAAAGAATATTTACAATTACGAGAGTTTCGACAAAATTGCTGATAATAAAGATATAGACTTGATTTATGTTGTTTTACCAAACGGCATGCATAAGGAATATACAATTAGAGCAGCAAAAGCAGGAAAACACGTAATTGTCGAAAAACCGATGGCATTTACCGAAAAAGATTGCCAAGAAATGATTGACGCTTGTAAAAACGCAAAGGTTCAGTTAGCTGTAGGGTATCGTTTGCATTACGAACCACACCATATTGAAATAAAAAGACTCGGACAAGAAAAGGTTTTTGGAGAAGTTCGTTTAATCCATGCATCGCTTGGGTATAATCTAACAGGAACTCCGATTGACGATTGGCATTTAAAAAAATCACTAGCTGGTGGTGGTGCCTTAATGAATCTTGGAGTTTATTGTATTCAAAGTAACCGTTATGTTTTGGGAGAAGAACCTGTATCTGTTACTGCACAATTTGCGCCAAAAACAATGCCTGAATTATTTACAGAAGTTGAAGAAAATATAACTTGGCAACTAAATTTTCCAAGTGGTGCTGTTTGCACATCAACTGTATCTTCAAATTGTAATATTGACCGCTTTTATGCATCCGCCGAAAATGGTTCATTCGAATTAAGTCCAGCAATTAGTTATGGTCCATTTAAAGGAAAAACGAGTTTAGAAAAATTTAATTTTCCGGTTATTAACCAACAAGCAGCACAATTGGATGGAATTGGCAAACATATTATTGAAGGTCAAGAACTTCCAAGCCATATTTCAGGAGAAGAAGGACTTAAAGATATGCGTGTAATTGAGGGAATATATAAAGCAGCAGAAACGGGAATGAAAATCGCAATTAACTAAAATCCCAAATGGACTTATTACTCGGTCGGAATAAAAACGGACAAATGGAATTGCTCACTCGAACGGAAAACAACTAAAGATAACAAAACCTATAAACAATACGGGCTTAGGGCTTAACTGCTAAGGTTTATGTATTTTTATAGAGTCCGCAAAATCTTTTGGATTTTGCTCTGGAAAGGAAAAATAAATCAAAACAAAAAGATTTCGCTATGTGCGTGGCGGAAAGTAAACGCTAGTTTGCTCCCGTACTTTTCATAGCTAAAACGTTAGCTATTACAATAAGAACTCCCCTATGAAGCAAAACGGATCCAGGATAATTCCAACAATACGATACAAAAACGTTTCAACAGCAATTGAATGGCTCTGTCATGCTTTTGGATTTAAAAAGCATTTGATCGTGACAGGCACAAATGGGACCATAACTCATGCACAGTTAAATTTTGGTAATGCTTTGATAATGTTGGGCTCTGAAAACAACAATGATTATAATAAATTCATAAAAACTCCAAAAGATCTTAATGGAATTAATACCCAATCGCCCTATATCATTGTTGATGAAATAGAAAAACATTATCAAAGGGCGATTTCAGGCGGAGCAAAGATAATCTTAGATTTAAAAAATGAGGATTATGGGGGCCAAGGCTACAGTTGCCTTGACCCAGAAGGGTATATTTGGAATTTTGGTTCCTATGATCCATGGACTTAATGAAAATTAAAAACCCGTCTTCAATAATCCTTATGATTAATTGCTAATTATTCCTAGGTCCAACTCAGGATGGTGCCTCTGAATCTCTTTGTTTCGAATGTTCAGCAAAGCTTACTCGGCCCAAGGGCTAGAATAGCAGAGTATCTATTCAATTTATTTGCTAAATTAGAGGGATTAAACCACATGCTAAATCCGATACAACTAAGCGATCTGCAACTTAAAATCATTCACAAAACCTAACAATGAAGCTTTCCTTTTATCAAATAAATGCATTCACTGATTCAAGTTTTGGAGGAAATCCAGCCTGTGTGGTTCCATTAGAAAGTTGGTTGCCGGATGAGACCTTGTTAAATATCGCCAAGGAGAATGCGGTTCCTGAAACTGCCTTTTTTATTGACCAAGGGGATCATCTCCATTTACGATGGTTCACTCCAAACATTGAAATGGATCTGTGTGGACATGCAACCCTTGCCACAGCACACTGCTTAAAGACCCTATTGAATTATACCCAAGAAGAGCTTCTTTTTGAAACCTTGAGCGGTCCATTGACTGTTGGAATGCAACAGGGAATGTATCACTTGGACTTTCCCTCTCGAATGCCAGTAGCCACTGAACTTCCTGAAATTTTGAAAAACGCACTGAACCTCCTTCCTGCTGAGGTCTATAAAGCCAGAGATTATGTTTTGGTTTACAACACGGAAAAAGAAGTTAAATCAATTCAAATAGACCGACATATTTTTGATCAAATCAATTTAGATCCTGGGGGCATGATTGTTACTTCCCTTGGAGAAAATACAGATTTTGTTTCTCGTTTTTTCACCCCTCAAGCTGCTTTCTTAGAAGATCCTGTAACGGGCTCTGCACATTGTTCTTTAATCCCTTTTTGGGCAAAACGGCTACAAAAAAATGAATTACATGCCTTCCAAATCTCAGAGCGTCATGGAGAATTATTTTGCCAAAATAAAAAAGATCGAGTAATTATTAGTGGGAAAGCAAAAACCTATGCAGTTGGAACCCTATGGGTGGACTAACAATAACTGTGTTTTTTATATCCTTTAAAATCCTCGCTGTTGAACAATTGTCTGGGTTTGAATTAAGACTTAGGGTCCTGAATCATCGCTTTTCCTCCAGCTTTTGCTGTAGCCACTCAAAAACGGTAATTACTTCTTGCCTTTTGTTTGAGTAAAAAATATCGATGAGTAAGCTACCCTTTTTAACTTGAATCAGGCGATAATGAGTGGCACTCCAATTTGCAAGAGCAAGTAAAACTAATAACATTCCAGAAACTACATTCAAGACATTTTCTTGCTGAAATAAATAAAAATAGAGTGAAGCAATTAAAAACAAAAGACTAAAAATCAAAAAAATTGGGGCGAGCCACTTCCCTTTATTGTGAATCAAAACGGTCTCCATTTCTGAGTAAAATAATTTTCTAACCGCATGGTCTGATTTTAATTGAAAAGAAATGAAGTCCTCATAAAAGTGAATCACCCCTTTTTTTTTGGAAGAAGATGTCAGGGTTTTAATGATTTCCATAGGTTATTGGTTTAGATGTGGTAATAGTTTAATTTTGAATAAATTACAAAAAATTGAATAAAATCCTTCTCCTTTCTGATACCCATGGACATTTAGATTCAAAAATCACTAAGTATGTCGATCAAGCAGATGAAGTCTGGCATGCAGGAGACATTGGAAAAATTGAGGTCCTCGATGGCTTAGAAGCCCTAAAACCTACTCGAGCGGTATATGGCAATATAGACGGTAATAAAGTTCGCTTGCAAGCCCCAGAGGTGCTTTCTTTTTCTTGTGAAGGAGTGCGTGTGATAATGACACACATTGCGGGATATCCCGGGAGATATACTCCACAGGCTAGAACTTTGATCTCGCAATACAAACCCAAACTCTTTATTTGTGGCCATTCTCATATTTTAAAAGTCATGCAGGACAAAAAAAACGGACATTTACATATGAATCCGGGAGCTGCGGGCATCTCAGGCTTTCATAAAATTAGAACCCTGCTTCGTTTTGATCTGTCGGAAGGAAAAATTCAAAATCTGGAAGCCATTGAACTCGGTTTGCGAGGGGCTTTATCGAATGCGGTCGATGGAACGCACTAATTTTTCATCTTTTAAAATGGCTCTTCGCGCAAGCAATAAAAGTATACTCTCCAGTAAAGAAATTCCGATAACTATATAAAGAATCATGTCGAAGCTCCCGTTATAGACTTTTTGACCATAGATAATCACAGGGATAAGGTTGAAAAGAATGAGGACAAGACAGACTACCGCTTGTACTTTTCTTTTCCCATATAAAAAAACACATACGAACGACAGTATTGGAATGCTATAAAAGACGAGATCTAGCCAATAGATGGAGGCCAGTATTGATTCATTTTCAGGCTGAAGAAATAGGTAAACCAAAGCGCTTGAAAATAAAATTACAAGAAGTAAATAAAGAGATTGTATGCGTTGAATCATAAATACTTTTTTTACAAAATTAACTTTTTTTTAAAAGCTAGATTTTTAAAATAAAATTTGTAATATTGTTGCTCTGCATCTCTGCAGAAATTTGAAGGTAAAATCTAAATCTTCAAATCAATAATCACATAAACTTCATGTACGAAATAGCTACTCTTAAAACAAAGAAACTCCCCGAATTACAAGAAATTGCAAAAAAAATAGGTGTTAAACGAATTGCTGGTTTAAAGAAACTAGACTTAATTTATCAAATCGTTGACTTTATAGCCTCTAAACCCGATGAGGAGCCGGCAGCGACTTCTCCTAAGCCACCTGCGAAAAAAGCAGAGGAGGGACAAGAGAAAAAGGCACCGTTGAAAGTTTTTCCTGTTCAAAAATCCAAACCCAAACCACAGAACGAGAATAAGCAGGGAGCACAAAAGCATCCCAACAACAACAATAAACATCAAAACAAAAATAATCCGCAACAAGGTGGACCCAAAAAGAATGGGAACAACCCGAATGGAAATGGGCATACAAACAATAATCCCAATTCTAATCAAGGAAAAAACAATAACCGCAACGAACCCAATCACAACAAAGACAACCGAAGCCGCTATCGTGAGCCCGATTTTGAATTTGATGGGATCGTTCAAACTGAAGGGGTATTGGAAATCATGCCAGAAGGCTATGGTTTTTTAAGATCCTCTGACTACAACTATTTATCATCACCTGATGATGTGTATGCCTCACAATCCCAAATTCGTTTGTTTGGTTTAAAAACAGGTGATACGGTATTAGGATCAGTTCGCCCTCCCAAAGAAGGTGAAAAATATTTTCCTTTAATTAAAGTGGATAAAATCAATGGTCTTGATCCAAAGGTTGTTCGTGATCGTGTTTCCTTTGAACACTTAACTCCTCTTTTCCCTCAAGAAAAGTTTAATCTTGCGGATAAGTCGAGTACCATTTCTACACGAATTATGGACTTGTTCTCCCCTATTGGTAAAGGACAAAGAGGGATGATTGTTTCCCAACCCAAAACAGGGAAAACCATGTTATTAAAAGATATTGCGAATGCCATTGCAGCAAATCACCCAGAAGTTTATCAATTGATTTTATTAATCGATGAACGTCCCGAGGAAGTAACAGATATGCAGCGTAATGTAGATGGAGAAGTTGTTGCATCGACTTTTGATGAACCCGCAGATCGACACGTAAAAGTAGCTAACATTGTATTGGAAAAAGCAAAGCGTTTGGTAGAATGTGGTCATGATGTTGTCATTCTGTTGGATTCTATTACACGTCTTGCACGAGCTTACAATACAGTTCAGCCAGCCTCAGGTAAAATTTTGAGTGGTGGGGTTGATGCCAATGCATTGCACAAACCAAAACGATTCTTTGGAGCAGCAAGAAATATAGAAAACGGTGGTTCTCTTTCGATTATTGCTACGGCACTAACAGAAACAGGATCTAAAATGGATGAAGTCATCTTTGAAGAATTTAAAGGAACAGGAAACATGGAACTTCAATTGGATAGAAGAATTGCCAACCGAAGAATATTCCCTGCAATTGACTTAATTTCTTCCAGTACACGTAGAGATGACTTGCTTCTTGATGAAGCGACTATTAAGCGCATGTGGATCATGCGAAAATATTTAGCAGACATGAACCCCGTTGAGGCCATGGAATTCATTAACGATCGTTTTAAGCGCACTCAGAGCAACGAAGAATTCCTGATTTCAATGAACTCTTAGAACAGTTGATACATAAAACTAAAAAAGGCTCCAAATTGGAGCCTTTTTTAATAGAGTAAAAATAAATCTTAAAGGGAAGCTACATGCTTCGCTAACTTAGATTTTAAGTTAGACCCTTTATTGGAATGAATAATATTTCTTTTGGACAGTTTGTCAATCAAAGAAATTACAGTTGGAAATAATTTTTCTGCTTCCTTTTTGTTTGTAAGATCTCTCAATTTTTTAATCGCATTACGCGTAGTTTTGTGTTGGAAACGATTCAAAAGTCTTTTTTTGTTATTTGAACGTATTCTTTTTAAAGCGGATTTATGATTTGCCATATCTTATTTTTAAATTGTAGCCCGTAGGGGAGTCGAACCCCTCTTTCCAGGATGAAAACCTGGCGTCCTAACCGATAGACGAACGGGCCATATTTTTCGTGCGCAAATGTACATGTAAAAATATTATTATACAACCAAAAAGGACACTTAACTATTTTTTTTTTTGAAGTGTGGAAGTTTATATTTTTTACTTTGGATAAACTTTAACAACTTTCTTAATCTAAAACACTATTTTTGTTAAAGTTATGTACCCTAAATCACTAGCCTCAAATGAAAAAATCTACTCTTACATTATTATTTTTTTTATTAACCACAGCGAGTTTATGGTCTCAAAATTATGATACATCAACCACTGATTTAAATTTATCGAAAAATAAAGTTGCAATTGATGGCTATGATTTGATCACCTATCTCACACAAGAAGAACCCTCTGAGGGTTCAAAAGAATGGCAGAGCAACTTTAATGGAGCGCGCTATTATTTCATCAATGAAGCCAATAAATTAAAGTTTGATGCCAACCCCAATAAATTTCTGCCTGAATTTGGCGGTTGGTGTGCTTATGCTGTTGGGGCCCATTCAAAAAAAGTAGAAATTGACCCTGAATCATTTACGGTAGAAGAAGGGAAACTTTATCTTTTTTATAATGGTGTTTTTAATGATACTCGAGAAAAATGGCTCAACAATCATGAGGCATTAAAATCTAAAGCCTATTCCAATTGGAAAAAAATAATTCAATAACCCTAATTCAACCTCCTTCATGAAAACAACACTTATGTTTGTTTTAAGACTCATCGTTGCCATCATCTTTTTTCAATCCCTTTACTTCAAATTTACCGGACATCCTGAAGCAATGCACATTTTTAGTACGCTTAATGCCGAACCTTGGGGAAGAAGGATTTTGGGTATTCTAGAACTTGGAGTTGGGCTAGCTTTGTTGTTTCCTAAAACACAATTACTTGCTTCTTTTGCAGCCCTTGGACTCATGATGGGCGCTATTGGAACTCACTTATTTACCCCTGTAGGAATTATCGTCAAATGGGATGGAAACTCTGACAATGGACAATTGTTTGTAATGGCATTGATATCGCTTGTCTCAATTTTGATATACTTAATTCTTTATAGTAAAAAACAAAATCTAACTGTTTATCAATTGATCTCTAAAGAGATTTTGAAAAGAAGTGAATGAAAAAGTTAGTTTGGAAAAGAGTATATATGCCTGAATTTTGGCCTTTTTGGATCTTTTACTTTCCAGCCTATTTCTATTATTTCTTGTTGGCAATTAAATCAAAACGTTGGGTATACTTTTCTAACTTAAATTCAAGCATGAAACTTGGAGGGGCATTTCTGAGTTCTAAGAATGAATATCTAAAACAACTTCCAAAGAGATGGACTCCCATAACCTTAGTCATTAACAATGCAATCTCCCTCTCTGAAATAAAAAAACTACTGCGCTTAAAACAATTGCATTTCCCTTTAATTATCAAGCCTGATAAGGGCGAACGTGGAAAGGGAGTTGAAAAATTAGAGTCTATTGACATGCTCTCAAACTACCTCAATCAATATAAAAATAATGACACTTTATTAATTCAAGAATTCATTGATTACCCCATTGAACTGGGTGTTTTATTTTATTGGGATACAGAAGGAAAACCCAAGATTAGCTCAATAGGTGAAAAATCTTTTTGTGAAATTGAAGGAAACGGAAAAGACACCCTTAAAAAATTAGTTCTAAATAATTATAGGGTGAAACATCGTGAAAAAATAATTCAAACTCGATTTAAAACACGTTGGAATTCAATCCTTCCTTGTGGCGAAAAGCTGTTAATTGAACCCATCGGAAATCACAACAGAGGAACTGTTTTTCTTGATGCAAGAGCAAAATTTACTTCAGAAATGTTGAATTGGGTAGCACAAACTGCTAAATCAATTCCTGATTTTGACTATGGTCGTTTTGATTTAAAAATAAATAACTGGGATGCTTTTCGAGATCAAACTGGCATTAAGGTCATGGAAGTCAATGGAGTAAATTCAGAACCGATCCATATTTACGACCCCAACTATTCCTATTGGAGAGCACAAAAAGACATTGTTTATCAAATGCAAATTATTTTTGAACTCAGTCAACAAAAATTAAAAGAAAAAAAACAACCCCAATCTTTAATCCAATTTATTAAAGGCGTCATTGAACTTTCAAATAAAAAACACCCTCCCCTAATTCTTAAATCATGAATATAAATCCTCACAAAATAGTACTGAACGATCTAAGGTTATTATTACAAAATATTGACTCAGATGCATTTATAAAGAAAAACAAAATCCTTTCTGGTGCCTCAATTGGGGAACACTTTAGACATATTATTGAATTTTATCAATGTTGCTTACAGCAACATAAAAATACCTCCGTTAATTATGACCTAAGAGCACGAAACAAAGAGCTTGAGACAAATAAAACAAAAGGAATAGAAGCTTTAGACTTTGTTTTCGAGGTCTTAAATAAACTTGAAAATAAAGATGACACAAATCTAATAATGAGAAGTGTACTTGAAAATGAGGAGGAAGATGGAAATGCAATTAAAACCACATTCTTTAGAGAACTGATTTATTGCATGGATCATAGCATCCATCATCAAAGTTTGATTAAAATAGCCTTAATTGATCAGGGGATAGCTCATTTAATACAGGATAACTTTGGAGTTGCATTTTCTACTCAAAACTACAGAAATCAATGTGTGTCGTAAGTTATATTCCGCTTAAAAAAGGTTTTATTCTCACTAGTAATAGAGACGAAA
>Ga0228609_1000647_pt1 | contig 16060 bp, 15 predicted proteins | sample 10DmetaG_FD_190068 | JGI IMG/M metagenome (GOLD analysis project Ga0228609, IMG submission 190068) | Seawater microbial communities from Monterey Bay, California, United States - 10D | ecosystem: Environmental > Aquatic > Marine > Coastal | place: USA: California | collected 2016-11-10 | reverse complement strand
CTTCGGAAGATCCCGTGTCTTTGGCATCTTTTCCGTGTTTTTTAAAGAGTTTCTCTTTAGCTTCTTTTGTTAAATACATTCCAATATTGTTTAAATAATTTTTATGCTGTTAACTACGTCTATCGTAATTAGTTGGCAAATATAGTGATTTTCTGTTGGTTATACCTGCGATTATAATTATTTATTTAGGTCTGGTATTATTAGCTGTTAGACAAAAAAACGAGCACTAGGCTCGTTTTAATTTTTTTGTCAAAGTTATCCTTACAGCACATCAATTATTGTTGTCACGTCTAGAGAGATGTAAACATCAAATTTTACGGGGCTACTCGAGACTTTCCCATTTGCGGTTGTAGTAATTATAACATCATTTTTTTGCTTGAGAGCTTTAGGTCAACTAAGCTCTGAGGGGCTGGTTTGATATTAAATCAATATATTGATTTACCTTGTTTTTCAGTTCACATCGCGGAGTTATAAAATCCAGAAAACCATGTTCTTTTACAAATTCGGCAGTTTGAAAACCCTCAGGTAATTCTTTTCCTGTAGTGTCTCTTACCACTCGAGGCCCTGCAAATCCTATAAGCGCTCCAGGTTCACTAATATTAATATCTCCTAACATTGCAAATGAGGCAGTTGTTCCACCTGTCGTAGGGTCAGTGCAAAGGGAAATATACGGAATGTTTGCTTCGGCAAGTTGTGCAAGTTTTGCAGAAGTTTTTGCAAGTTGCATGAGTGATAAAGCAGCTTCCATCATACGAGCACCACCAGATTTTGAAATGATCATAAAAGGCAATTTGTTCTCAAGTGCATGATCTGCAGCACGTGCAATTTTTTCACCAACAACAGACCCCATCGATCCTCCAATAAAACTAAAATCCATACAAGCAACTACCAAGTTTTTTCCTTTGGATTTGCCAACAGCAGTTCGTACCGCATCATTTAGGCTTGTTTTTGATCGTGCAGCTTTCAAACGTTCAGAGTACGTTTTTTTATCTACAAACTTTAAAGGGTCTTTGGAAGTAATATTTGAATCTAACTCTTTGAATTTGTTATCATCAAAAAGCATTTCAAAGTATTCATTACTTCCTATGCGTACGTGATAACCATCTTCTGGGCTTACGTAAAAATTTCTTTGTAATTCGTCCGTTTCAATGACTTTGCCAGTAGGGGATTTGTACCAAAGTCCCTTAGGAGTGTCACGTTTTGATTCTGTTGGAGTTTGAATTCCTTTGTCTTTTCTTTTGAACCAAGCCATATGTTAGTGTCTAAATGGTAAAATTAAAGTACAAAACTACGCAAATTTTATAATGTATCGACATTATTTAAATCCTCAAATGCTTTTTTAAGTCTAGTAATGAATGCTTTTTCTCCTTCACGTAACCAACGTCTTGGGTCGTAATATTTTTTATTAGGAACATCACTACCATCTGGATTTCCGATTTGCGCTTCTAAATAAGCACTGTTTGCTTTGAAATCGTCACGAACACCCGACATAAATGCGTATTGCATATCTGTATCGATATTCATTTTGATAACTCCATACGAAATTCCTTCTCTAATTTCTTCTACTGTAGATCCAGATCCCCCATGAAACACAAAGTCAATATGATTTTCAGAAACCCCATATTTTTCAGTAATGTGTTCTTGAGAATTTTTAAGAATTTTTGGAGTTAATTTAACATTTCCAGGTTTATAAACGCCGTGAACGTTCCCAAAAGCAGCGGCTATGGTAAACTGATCACTTACTTTACTAAGTTCTTCGTAAGCATAAGCGACTTCTTCGGGTTGTGTGTATAATTTTGAAACATCTACATCGCTGTTGTCAACTCCATCTTCTTCACCGCCTGTAATTCCTAATTCTATTTCTAGAGTCATTCCCATTTTGGACATGCGTTCTAAATAGGTTTTACAAATTTCAATATTTTCTTCAATAGGCTCTTCAGATAGATCAATCATATGTGAGCTGTATAATGATTTTCCAGTTTGTGCAAAATGAGCTTCACTAGCATCCAATAAGCCATCAATCCATGGTAATAGTTTTTTTGAACAGTGATCTGTATGCAAAATCACAGGAACACCATAAGCCAGTGCCATTTCATGTACGTGTTTGGCACCTGCAACTGACCCTGCAATTGCTGCTTTTTGTCCTTCGTTAGAAAGGCCTTTTCCAGCATTGAACTGCCCACCACCATTAGAAAACTGAATGATTACAGGAGCATTTAATTCTTTTGCTGTTTCCAAAACACCATTTATGGTATTAGAGCCAATAACATTCACCGCTGGGAGGGCGAATCCTTTTTCTTTGGCTAGTTTAAAAATCTCTTGAACTTCGCGCCCTGTGGCAACGCCTGGTTTGATATTGTAACTCATTTTGTTTATTTTAATTAGCGCCGTAAAAGTAATGATTTTTAGTAATTTGAGACAAATTATTGATGGGATTAGCGGATTATTATACGAAAACGATATAGCTAATTTAGAGGTTCTAAAAGGGATAGTTAATCCCAATATTATAGACAGCATTACTAAAATTGAAGTTATTCAACCATCGGTTTTGATCCCCAAAAGTAGGTTCATAAGCTTTAAACCCAGTGTCAAACCTTAGTATGCAAAAACTAAAATCATAACGCAATCCTATTCCTGCGCCAATAGCAATATCTTCCAAAGATTTAATGTTATCAAAAGTGGCCTTTGTGTCTGTTACATCATCCAAGACGTTCCAAATGTTTCCAGCATCTATAAAAAAAGCACCATTTAAATTTCCAAATAAGTTGTATCTATATTCCAAACTAAAAGCGAGCTTCATGTTTGCTTCGTTAAATTCATTGTTATTATCTGAACGGCCAGGACCCAAATTATAGGCAGTCCAAGCTCTATTATCATTTGAACCTCCTGCAAAAAAACTTTTCGAAAAGGGAATACTCGATGCATTCCCTAATGGGATTGCGATTCCAAAAAAGCTTCGTAATGCCAAAACATTTTTACGACCCAAATTCCAAAGCTTAATATGTTCTATTTCGGATTTGATATACTGAGAAAAAGGTACGCCACTGACCTCATAAGCACCTTCTGAATTATTTTTAAGATCCAATAGTTTTGAAGCTGTATAAAGTAAATTTCCAGCCAATTCAAATTTCATTCTAAATATTGAAAAATTGGTATCAAAAGGGTTTTCTCTACTGTTTCGAACATAATTAAAATTACTTGCTAGAATAAAGTTATCCTGAACTAATCGACTTTTTCGTTCCTGAATGTTTCGAACCGTTTGGTATTCATTAGGGTTGGAACTCCTATACAAAAGATCTTGATTTACTAAATTGATAAACTCATCTGCTCGCGATTCTAAAAGTGATTGCTGTCCATTGGCGTTTGTGCTTAAAAAATCGGATGGAGTAGAATAGGAGTCAAGGGCAATAGATTGGAGCCGGTTAAAAGAGTTTTGGTATACACTAAAATAATTCGTTGGATTTAGGTTTCTAACGTATTGTAAGTTCACTAAATAAAGTGTATGTGTTACTTTTTCTGAAGGAAACCACTTATAACTGAACACACTATTAAAGGTCTGTTTGTCTAAACCAATATTTGTTTGACCCGTGAACCCTGTGCTTATTTGTGTGCTAGGAGACATGTATTTGGGAATGATTTTATCGGTATTTAGTGGAAAAAATAAACGGGGAATATTAAGTTTGATATCAGCTCCAAGTTCATTAATATCAAAAAAACGGTCCTCTGCATTGGCTCCATCTTTTGATGCGCCAATAGCTCCAAGAGCCGAAATTTGAAGGGTTTCAGCTCCTTTAAAAATATTGCGAATAACAACTCCTGTTGTAAATGATAGACCTACTTTTTGAATATTACTTTGAGAAACATTGACATCAAATCATAAACCATATTTCTTTTTTGGCATTAGATAAATATTGGCGGTTAGAGTTGTGTCTTTTGGGTTTTCTAAATATTCAATATCTGGATATTTAAATGTTCTTAACTCATTTAGGTAACGGTAGGTGCGTGCACGGTCCAAGTCTTTAAATACACTTCCTTTTGAGATTAATACAGCATCAGTTAATGCTTTAGGTTTATATTTTAATTCTTCATAAGCGTACAAATTGTAGCCGTTGTAGCTTACCGAGTCTGAAATGGTTTTTGTTCGGTTTTCAAAAGTAGCATCCGTAAAAATATTTACATCTTTAATTCGGTAGGTTTGAAATGGTACTCGGACAATAGAATCGTCATTTCGAATCACTCGGTTCTGAATTTGCATTGTAATATTCACCTTATTTTCAGTCCCAATTGTGTCATTTTGATATCTGATATAGTCTTCTGAAAAATGGTATGCTCCAGAGTTTCTAAATGCAGCAGTTAATCGACTGCGTTCACTATCAAAATTCGATATTTTAAATTGCTCCCCTGTTTTCAAATGAGAATCTGATTTTAGATTCTTATATAAAGTTTCAATCACCGGAGAGTCAATTCGTTCTGATTGTTTCCCAATTGTATAGGGGGTTCCTGTTTCTATTTCGAACTTCAATGCAGCTCTTTTTGTTCCAACAGTGTCAACGTTATAATTAACTGTTCGATCAAACCAACCATTTGCAAAATAATAGCGTTCCAGATTGAGTTTTGTTTTATTGATTTTTAGAGAATCTAAAAGCACAGGTGCTTCGCCTGTGTTTTTTAACCAACGGTTAAATCCAATCGATGATGATTTTAACTGATTGAGTTGTTTTTCTGAAAGTTTAGAGATTAAGCGCTGTTTTCGTTTGGGGTTTTTTTGAAGCCAAGCTTCAAAAATAGAATCTTTGTTGGGACGTGCTAAATTATAAATATGCAGCCGTAGGGGAACTCCAAGGAGTGCTGCATTTTTTTTTTGAAAGGATAAATTGGTAAGCTCCTCTGATTTTTTCTTCTGACCGTTGATGAAAAAATCATTTTCAGTCAATAAATAATCGGTAGCCTCTACGCGTTTTACAACATTACATGCTGTAAAAAAACAAGTCATTACAACTACCGCGGTTATTTTTATCAGTGTTTTCTTCAACAATCAATAAATAAAATTTAGCTTTACTGTCTAAATTAATAATAATCAAAAGTACGTTTTTTAGATGTTAACGAAAAACCAAATAAAGTTAATAACGAGTTTGAAGCAAAAAAAATTTCGAATCCAACACCAGTTGTTTGTTGTTGAAGGAATAAAAGTGGTTCATGAGTTTTTAAATTCAAACTACGAACTGGATGCAATTTTTGCTGTGGATGATCATTTTTCTCAATACAATAATAAATTTACTAAAATCGATTCCAAAGAACTTTCAAAAATTAGTGGCTTTAGTTCTCCAAATAAAGTGTTAGCTATTTTCAAAATTCCAGCACCTATCGTCATTGATTGGTCTACTCTGGTGGTTGCTCTTGACACTATTAATGACCCTGGAAATTTAGGAACAATTATTCGTCTTTGTGATTGGTTTGGGATTGAAAACTTGGTATGTAGTGAATCCACCGTTGATTGCTATAATCCAAAAGTTGTGCAAGCAAGTATGGGGTCTCATGCTCGGGTAAATATTTCATATGTAGATTTAAAAACCCATCTGCCAGCCGCTTCAAATTGTATGGGCACATTTATGGATGGAGTTTCAATTTATGAACAAAATCTTCCCAAAACAGGTGTAATTGTTTTAGGAAATGAGGCTAATGGGATTTCTAAAGATATAGAAGCTTTGTTGCAAACTCGTCTTTCTATTCCGAGGTTTGGTAAACTTAAGCAAACCGAAAGCCTTAATGTTGCAAATGCAGCTGCTATAGTCTTGAGTGAATTTAAAAGAAAATCTACTGAAATGTAAAATTGATAAATAAGCCACGAGTTTGCATTTGAGCAATATTGCGTGTCCATCGGCTGTTGGGGTCGATGTCTTTGACTAGTTCATTTTGCATAGAAAAAACTCCTCGAATCGAGGGGGTGAATTTGAACCATGTCAAGTAAAGATCAATTCCAAAACCAAGTTCATAATACATATTGTTTTTGGTAACTCTAAAAACATTTTTGCTGTTATCATCGGGATTGTCTTGTTGGCTTGACAGGTTTAATGCCGTTGAAATTCCTGCGACAACAAAGGGTTTAATATTGTTGATTCTTTTTGAAGAAAGTTTTACTAATAAAGGAATATGAATAAAGGTAGATTGAATTTCACGACTGAGATCTTTGTCTTCGAATGTAATCCCCGAAAAATACGTTTGGCTGTAGTTTAATTCTCGCCTCGAAATTACTAATCCAGGTTCAAGACGGATATCAATGTAGTCATTGATTCTAACGTTTCCGATAAGTCCTACATTAAATCCTGTAGATTTTAGTACTTGAATATCTTTTACATCAGTATTGTAATCAAAATTATAGTCATAAACATTAAATCCTAAATAATAGCCATAAGACAACTTCGCTTTATCAAAATTCTCATTATTCAGAACGCGTTCTTTGTTGAAAAGCTGGGCGCTTGAAAATTGAATTGATCCAAAAATTAAAATGACTAATAAAACGTGCTTCATACTTTTTATTTTGTTGCAGTATAAATGGTAGCAACTCCAAATGTTTGAGGAAGGGCTTTCGAATTTATAAACCCTATTTTGTTCAAAATATTGTTAAAAGCAGCTCCATAAGGAAATTTAGAAGCTGATTTACTCAAGTAGGTGTAAGCCGATTTGTCCTTAGAAAATAGTTTTCCAACAAGGGGTAGTACAATATTTGAATGTAAGTAGTAGCCTTGTTTGAAGGGGAACTTTGTAGGAACCGATGTTTCTAAAACCACAACGATACCACCAGGTTTCAAAACTCTCAATATTTCGGCCAAGCCAGCTTCTAGATTTTCAAAATTTCGAACTCCAAAGGCAACAGTAATTGCATCAAAAGAGTTGTCGTCAAAAGGGAGGTTTTCGGAATCACCAACCACCATATCAATGGTGTTTTGAAGCTCTTTATTCAATATCTTTTTTCGCCCTACTTCTAGCATGCCCTCACTGATGTCCAATCCAATAATCTGAGATGCAGTTGTTTGACTCAAATTAATTGCTAAATCTCCTGTACCCGTTGCTATATCAAGAATGTTTTTTGGCTGGGTATCGCTAACAAGTTGAACTACTTTATTTCGCCATTTAATATCAATTCCAAAAGAGATCACTCTGTTTAAGCCATCATATTCATTTGAGATTGTGTCAAACATTTTAGCGATTTGTTGTTTTTTGCCAAGTGTACTATCTTTATAAGGCGTAATTTTTTCAGACATATGTGTTGAGACCTTTCTTAATAATTTCAGTGCAAAGAAATACAATTCACAAACAAATCCCTAAAAATAACGTATATTTGCGCATCTTTTTAATTGATAATTAATGAAAATTATTATTGCCGGAGCAGGTGAAGTTGGGTTTCATTTAGCGAAGCTTTTATCTTACGAATCCCAAGAGATTACTCTTATTGATTTGAATAAAGAAAGTCTTGTGTATGCAGATACCCATTTGGATATAAAAGTAATCAAAGGCGATGCAACTTCGATTTCTGTGTTAAAAGACGCACGTATTCTAAATTCAGACTTATTTATTTCTGTAACAGCTTCTGAAACTTCCAATATCACAGCTTGTGTTTTGGCAAAACAGTTGGGTGCTAAACGCACTATTGCAAGAATTTCAAATCCAGAATTTATTAATCATAAAGACGAAGTTGGTTTTACTAAGTTTGGGATAGATGAACTTATTTCACCAGAATCTTTAGCAGCGGCTGAAATTGAATTATTACTAAGTCAATCGGTATTTAATGATACCTATGAATTTGAAGAAGGTGCATTAACAATGCTTGGGTTATCACTTTCTAAAGATGCTAAAATTATAAATAAATCTGTTAAAGTAGCAGCACAATTACTTTCAGACATCCATTTTATACCCATTGCAATACAGAGACTTGGGTCACATTTAACTATTATTCCTAGAGGCGACACTATTTTTATGGACGGAGATCGTGTTGTGTTTATGACTTCTAAAGGAGGCGATGAAGAATTGTGTAAACTCACTGGAAAGAAAAAAACAGAAATTAAGGATGTGATGATTTTAGGAGGGGGTAAAATTGGCTTTAAAACAGCCCTTGACCTCTCTAAAAATTTCAATACTAAACTTGTCGAAAACTTAAAAGATAGGGCTTTTGATTTGGCAGAACAACTTCCAGAAACTTTATTGATCAATGGTGATGGTCGTAATGTTTCACTTCTAGATGAAGAAAACATCAAAGAAATGGATGCTTTTATTTCCGTGACTGGAAATTCTGAAACTAACATTATGTCGTGTTTAGTTGCTAAATCTAAGGGAGTCAAAAAGACCATAGCCTTGGTTGAAAATATAGATTATTATGAACTTTCGCAGTCTATCGGAGTTGATACGCTTATCAATAAAAAGTTATTAGCAGCCAATAGTATTTTTAGATATATTCGTAAAGGAGAAGTCGTTGCGATGACTAAATTGAGTAATATGGACGCGGAATTGCTTGAATTTGTTGTGAAGCCAACATCCAAAATATGTGACGAGTATATCAAAGAAATCGAATTTCCACTATCTGCTATCATTGGAGGCATAATTAGAAATGGAGAAGGGGTTATTCCCTTGGGAGATTTTAAAATTGTTTCTGGCGACCGCGTTGTAGTATGTTGCTTACCTCAGTCAATTAAAAAAATAGAGAGTTACTTTTACTAACCCAATCTGTTAATGAAACTCAATTATAAAATTATATTTCATTTTTTTGGACTCTTGCTGTTGTTCAACGGCAGTTTTATGTTGTTAGCGGCACTTCTAAGTTTTTGTTACAAAGATGGGGCAACTTTTAGTATATTTTTAGCAGGGGTATCTGTATTACTTTTAGGAGCTTTATCTATGCTTTGTACTAAAAAACACACCAAAGAAATGAACAAACGCGAGGGCTATTTGGTAGTTGCCTTTGGTTGGATTGTAATGACCTTGTCAGGAACATTACCATACCTATTTACTGGATCTATCCCAGAGTTTACAAATGCTATTTTTGAAACCATCTCTGGATATACCACAACGGGCTCTACGATATTGAACGATATAGAATCTCTACCAAAAGGAATTTTGTTTTGGAGAAGTCTTACGCATTGGATTGGAGGCATGGGAATCATTGTTTTAGCGATTGCGATTTTACCACTTTTAGGAATTGGAGGTATGCAACTTTTTGCGGCAGAAGCACCTGGTCCCAGCGCCGATAAATTACATCCTAGAATTACAGATACTGCTAAACGATTGTGGCTTATCTATTTTGGGTACACTATTGCTGAAACGTTATTTTTATCACTTGCAGGGATGTCGTTTTTTGATGCACTTAATCATTCTATGAGTACACTCTCCACAGGCGGGTTTTCAACCAAAAATGCAAGTATGTCGTATTGGAATGATTCTCCGATAATACAATACATTGTGATTTTATTTATGTTTTTGGCGGGGACCAATTTTGTATTGAGTTATTTCGCGTTTAAAGGAAATGTCAGTAAAGTTGTCAGGGACGAAGAGTTTAAACTCTATTTTAAATTTATAGTAATATTTACACTAATTGTTGGTGGAATTATATTTTTCAATTCTTTCTTAACAACAGATTCAGTATTTGAACATCCGATGGTTTTGGGTGTTGCCGAAGGGTCTTTTAGACATGCACTTTTTCAAGTGGTAGCCATTGTGACCACCACTGGGTTTGTCTCTGCGGATTTTACCTTATGGGGACCTTTTTTACTTGTGTTTTTCTTTGGATTAATGTTTCTAGGAGGTTCTGCAGGAAGTACCTCAGGGGGTGTAAAAATTGTACGTCATTTGGTACTCATAAAAAATGGGTTTTTAGAATTTAAACGCAGTTTGCATCCGAATGCAATTTTACCTGTTCGATATAATAATAAATCTGTTTCAGGAGAAATTGTGTTTAATGTACTTGGATTTTTCGTTATCTATATGCTATCCTTTATCGTGGGATCTTTAGGGTTTGCGCTTTTGGGTCTAGATTTTCAATCCGCTATTGGTGTTGCTGCCTCAAGTTTAGGAAACGTTGGACCAGCTCTTGGAGCGTTTGGACCAGCTCACAACTTTTTTGAAATGCCAGCTGCCGGAAAATGCTGGGCAGCGTTCCTCATGCTTATCGGACGATTAGAATTATTCACAGTTCTTATTTTATTCACTCCCTTCTTCTGGAGAAATCGATAAGATTACAACTCTAGCTTACTGCTTTTTTAATACGACTGATGGCTTCAATAATTTGATCTTGAGATGCTGCATACGAAATTCGGATACAATTTGGATTTCCAAACGCATCCCCAGTTACCGTTGCAACCAAAGCAGCTTCTAATAAATACAGCGAAAAGTCCGTAGCATTTTTAATAAGTGTGCCATTTAGAGTTTTTCCAAAAAAAGCGGTTACGTCTGGGAATACATAAAATGCACCTTCAGGTGTATTGCATGTAAAACCGTCGATAGCGTTTAATAAGCCAAGAATCAAATCACGACGTACTTTAAACTCGTCAATCATATACTGAACTTTAGTTGGCGATGCTTCTAAGGCTGTAATTACCGCACGTTGGGCAATACAATTTGCCCCACTTGTAATCTGTCCTTGCATTTTGTTACAAGCACGCGCAATCGCCTCTGGTGCTCCTAAGAATCCAATCCGCCATCCTGTCATTGCAAAAGCTTTAGACACTCCGTTAACAGTAATGGTTCGGTCGTACATGTCTTCAAATTCAGCCATACTTGCATGCCCACCAATAAAGTTGATATGCTCATATATTTCGTCAGAAACGACGTAAATGTTTGGGTGATTTTTTAATACATCTGCCAATGCTCTTAATTCGGATTTGCTATAAACAGAACCACTTGGATTACATGGAGAGCTAAACCAAATCATTTTTGTTTTTGGTGTAATAGCTGCTTCGAGTTGTTGAGGCGTCATCTTAAAGTCATTCTCAATAGAAGTTTTAACTTCAACAGGGATGCCATCAGATAACTTAACAATATCAGCATAACTTACCCAATAAGGGCAAGGTAAGATAACCTCGTCGCCTTCGTTAAGCAGAACCAATGCAACATTGGCTAGGCATTGTTTTGCTCCTGTAGAAACCACAATTTGTGAAGGTTGGTAATTGATGTTGTTATCACGTTTAAACTTGGTAATGATGGCTTGCTTTAATTCGGCATATCCATCAACTGGAGTATATGAATTGTAGTTTTAATCAATGGCTGTTTTGGCAGCTTCTTTAATGAAATCCGGTGTATTAAAGTCTGGTTCTCCCAAACTTAATCCTATAATATCTTTGCCTTCGGCTTTCAGTTCTCTAGCTTTGGCCGCCATGGCCAAAGTTGCTGATGTGGCCATGTTTAAAATTCGTTCAGAAAGTAATTGGTTCATTGTGATTTTATGCTTGTAATAAAGGTTTTTCGCCCATTTCTTTTAGATATCTAAAGTGGGCTATGATTGCTTTTCTTGTGGTTTTAAATTCATTGTAGGGTAAATTAAATTCTTTTGCAGTTTTCTTTACAATTTCAGCAATTTTACCATAATGAATATGTGATATATTTGGAAAAATATGATGTTCTACTTGATGATTCAATCCACCTGTAAACCAGTTTATTAATCTGTTTTTTGGTGAAAAGTTAACTGTGGTTTTAAGTTGATGAATCGCCCATGTATTTTTCATTGTGCCATCAGTTTCTGGCATTGGCATTTCTGCCTCGTCCATAACATGTGCCAATTGAAACACAATACTGAGAATTAATCCAGCAGTGTAATGCATTACAAAAAACCCGATCAAAATTTTGTACCATGCCATATCTAAAATTAACATTGGAAGTATAATCCATAGACTTAAATAAATCAATTTAGAAACTACTAAGGTGCTCCAATTTATGAGTGGGTTTGGAAGTTTTCCGTAAGAAAGTTTACGCTTCATATAACGTTTCATCTGTAAAAAATCATTCGTAATTGCCCAGTTGATGGTTAATAAGCCGTACAAGAAAATAGAATAGATATGTTGAAATTTATGGTAACTTTTCCATTCGGCATGTTTGCTAAATCTCAATATACGACCGGCATCTAAATCTTCGTCATGTCCGTGAATATTAGTGTAGGTGTGGTGCAATACATTGTGTTGAACTTTCCAATTATAAACATTACCAGCAAGTATATAAATACTCCCTCCCATAATGTTGTTAACCCACGATTTATTTGAAAAGGAACCATGGTTTCCATCGTGCATGACATTCATGCCTACACCGGCCATCCCAACACCCATCACAACTGTAAATAAAATCTGAAGCCATCCAGGCATATCTATTGTTAGGATCAGAAAATAGGGCACTAAAAAAATCGAAAACATTACAATGGTTTTGACCCAAAGTTTCCAGTTTCCTGAGCGTCTAATTTTATTTTCTTTAAAATACGAATTAACTCTACTGTTCAAAGTTTTAAAAAACTTGGCAGAATCTCTTCTCGAAAATGTGATTGTTGTTTTTGGCATTGGGTTATTTTTTTATCACTTATGAAAAATATTAATCAAATGTAAATAATAAAAAAGTTTAGAACGAGAGAATTTATAATATTTAACACATTAATAGCTATTTTTGCATAAAACGTACTTAGACATGCTTTTAATTCAAAAATATTTCCCCAAACTTACAAATATTCAGCTTAAGCAGTTTGAAGCCCTTCAAGCACTTTATGAGGATTGGAATTCACAAATTAATGTCATTTCGCGAAAAGATATAGAATCACTGTATTTGCGTCATGTACTACATTCGTTAGCCATCGCAAAATTAATTCAATTTGAATCTGGTTCCAAAATCTTAGATATTGGAACAGGAGGAGGGTTCCCAGGTGTTCCCTTAGCAATTTTATTTCCTGAAGTTACATTTCATTTAGTTGACAGCATTAATAAAAAATTAAAAGTAGTTAATGGTGTTGTAGAGAGCTTGGGGTTAGAGAATGTACACACCACACATGCAAGAGCTGAGACGATTCAAGGGCACTACGATTTTATTGTAAGTCGTGCCGTAACAAATATGCCTGATTTTGTAGGATGGATCAAAAATAGAGTTGCTAAAAAAAGTGTACATCCGCTAAAAAACGGGATACTTTATCTTAAAGGTGGCGACCTAACCGATGAACTCAAGCACTATACAAAAGCCACTTTGTATAATTTAAGTGATTATTTTGAAGAAGATTTTTTTGAAACTAAAAAAATTGTTCATCTCCCGCTTAAGTACAAAGGGTAAACGCCTAAAACGTGCTCACCAAATTAAGCGTTACTCCAGTATTTTTACTTACGGGTCTACATACACCTCCCACACATAGTAATCCTCCGCGCTGACGCCCATAATTGACCCCTACACGCGTAGAACCTTTGGTGTAACTTCCGCCGACATTAAAGAAATGAATTTTAGTGTTCTCAGTAATTTTACTCTCTTCATAGTTGTAGGAATCATTCAAATAAATCCCAAACTTAGAGTTAAAAAAATATTCTAGCGTACCACCCACCCAGTTTCTGGCATCATCATTCGTTGAAAGGTGCTGCATTTCCAGTCGAACCGATTTTCCGCCTTGAAATTTGTAGGTGCTTTCTGCAACTCCAATCCAAGCATTTACAAAACTATCGGCTCCTTTAGATTCCAAAAACCCTTTGTTGTAACTGAAATTTATGTATGTAAAAATTGATTTTAATTTTGGCGTCCATTTTTTTCGAAGCTCTGCATTAATTTCAGAGTACAACTTATTGTCAAAATTCAATAGTTCTGTTTTGTAGGTTAAATCATCTCCAACCAAATAAAGGGATCCTGAGGGATCGGTATAGGTTGATTTTAGATTTGCCCAATACGCCCAGTTTAAGTTCAGTTTTGTTCCGTATCTCCCCCCAAAGAGTGTTCCTTTTTTTATGTTATAAAATACGTCCATGGATACTCCATTTTCCCCGGATTTTATTAGTGGAAACTCATAATTTTCAACAACTAATCCCGGTTGCGATTGATATAAATATATGTTAGCCAGTGTATAATCATGTTGTTTTGTAAGAGCAGGTAAGTAATTCATGCTCATTTTACTTGTTGGGTTGTTGACAAGGTTCATAGCGCTTCTTTCCGAGAAAAAACGCATATTCTCAAGTCTCCTAAAAGTAGAGCCAATTCCAAATCCTTTTTGGGAATATCCTATATTCCATGTGATGGCATTTCCATCAAACAATGCTTTTTCTGAAAATGACACAATATTTGGAGTAAAGTTATTGAGCCGTACATCTTTAGTCTTAAATATGTATTCAAAACTTGTGTATAAGTTTTTGTATTCTAAATCGAGCTGTGCTCCAAAAGCATTTACCATTTCGGGAATTTTAACTGTAGCATCAGGATTGGGGGTTTCGTTAGAATAATCTTCTTGTTTTCCAACATAACTCAATCCCAGTTGGAGGGTATTAAGACTTTCGAGTTGAAGCGCATCTGCAATATCAAATTGAGTTTCAAACCCATAAATGGTGGAATCAGAAACGTTAAACCCTTTGCGTTGTTTGCCATAAAGTGCTGTCAATCTTAAGTAATTTGTTGGGTCGTAAATGATTTTACCTCCTCTAAGCGCATTGTTTGCTCCTAGAGCGCGGTCTTCCCACGAGCGTAACATGAGTCCACTTCCAAACTGCACATAATAGTGTCCAAGGGTAATGTCTAATTTTTTTGTTTTATAATTTAGATAAAATGTTCCTAAACCAATTTCTTTGTCAAACAATCTACTGTAATTTAGCAACGGTTCTGGCATGTAACTTTCCAATTGAAATCCACTCGAAAAATGTTCTGAAATTTGATAATCAATTCTGAGATAACTATTTGCTCTTAATTTTTCATCTTCATCAAAGTCGCCAGTTTTGTCATCATTTAAATACCATTGCGAATTGGATTCGAAACTCACATTAAGGCGTTCTTTTATGTTTTCAAATCTACTTTTTTCTTCTGTTTCTTGTGATTGGATTCCTATCGAGATAAAAAAAACAAGAATTGCAAAAATTGGTTTATGCATTTTAAGAGGGTTTAAATTCCGTTGAAAATATTTATCGAGTGTAATGTTAATGACACTCTAGCCTTTTTGGGGTTGTATTGGATAAAATTTAAAAAGAATTATTCTTTTAATGCGACGATTTGATCGTAAAGTTCGTCTTCAAACCCCGGTGTGTAGCCAGTATGTTTGAAAACAATTTCTCCCGATTTAATAATCACAGTGTAGGGGACTGTACTTACTCCAAATGCCCGTTTCAAATCACTATTTTCATCTAATAAAATCTCAAACTCCCAGCCTTTCCCATTGATCATAGGTCGGACACGTTTGGCAGTCCTGGAGTCATCAATGGAGACTGCATAATACTTTACACCTGTTTCTGAAACCCAATCGTCATAAACTTCTGCAACAGCATCCAATTCGTTTTTGCAGGGCACACACCATGTTGCCCAAAGCGAAACAACGATGAGGTCATCTATGGCAGCAATTTCAGTAAGTGTTGTGTTTGATCCTGAAAGAGTTTTTAGAGTGGTATTCGCTAATTGTTCTTGCGCAAAAAGGGTAAAGTTTAAGCTCAATACTAAAATAATAACATAGTGTTTCATGACCATTTTTTTGTGTGCTCAACAAACTTATCAATTTTTGTTTAATAAATTAAACAATTAGTCAAACTAAATGTATAAAAAATAAAGATCATAATAGTTTTAACATAAAAAGGCTGTCTTCCCAGACACCCTTTTTATGTTAAATATTCATTTTTTTATTTTTAAGACTCTTCTAAAAATGGATAACGATAGTCTGCAGGCGTCACAAAGGTTTCTTTAATCATTCTAGGGGAGACCCAACGCAATAAATTTTGCGCAGACCCTGCCTTGTCATTCGTTCCAGAAGCTCGAGCTCCTCCAAAAGGTTGTTGTCCTACGACGGCCCCTGAGGGCTTGTCATTGATATAAAAATTTCCAGCAGCATTTTCCAGAATCTTTGTTGCCAGATTTGCTGCGTATCGGTCTGTTGAAAATA
>Ga0228609_1000646_pt1 | contig 16068 bp, 14 predicted proteins | sample 10DmetaG_FD_190068 | JGI IMG/M metagenome (GOLD analysis project Ga0228609, IMG submission 190068) | Seawater microbial communities from Monterey Bay, California, United States - 10D | ecosystem: Environmental > Aquatic > Marine > Coastal | place: USA: California | collected 2016-11-10 | reverse complement strand
CCATAAACAGCATTAAAAAGACTAATATGGCTTTTGCTTTAGTCTTTAGAATATGATATGTGGATGAAAATGTTTTCATTGATGAAGTCTTTTCAAATGTATTAAAAATCAAATATTCTAGCAATGTTAAACCCGAATCGAACGTCTCCATCGATCCATTTACCTTTAGTATCTGTTATGAATCCTTTTTCAAAGGGTGAGTATGCGTTAGTAAAGAAAAGTTGGAAGACATGGCCTCCAGTTTCAATATCAAAACCCATAGATAATGCATTCGAACTATTGCTCTCAAGCTGATCAGGGAAAACATAAAAGTACTCAAAATTAACAGAAACTCGCGTAAATAGTTTTTGCCGAGCTCCTATTCCAACAGAAAATACATCATTAGATAAATTATTATTTTTCACAATATTGAGATGGGTGAGCGTTGGAGTTATTTGAGCACTGAAGTTTTTGGAGAATTTACGAGCCAATAATAATTGATGGGTAAAATGTAACCGACTAGAAAATAAGTTATTTCTTTCAGGGTGTGACCATTTCAGCGTGTTGATCCCCATATGGCTCATAAAAACACCTGTTAAAGGGATAGGTTTTGGTCCAATACTTTGTTTGAGAAATTTGTATTTGACAAAGCCATCATATGTTTTTTCTACCGTACTTCTTCCAAAACCAATGTTTAGATTGTCAGTTATGCCAAAATCTCCTCCCATTCGCATGGAGGCTTGATCAAGTCCGAACAAATCGTAGAATCCATTATTCACAATCCCAAATCGATGCGAAATTTTGAAATCAAATTCATTTTTTGCGACAGTTTCAATACTGTGTCCATTGACTATTCGATTGGTTTTGAAGGTTGCAATGGTATATGTTTTTTCTTCTGTGTCGTTATCGTCAATTAAATTCAAATCTTGAGAAAATACATATCCGTTAAAAGCAATTAATACAGCTATTAATTGGAATTTTAAATGGAAATTGTATATAAAATTTCTCAATCTATTTTACTATTTAATGGTTGTGCGTATAATCTGAATCAACACTAATTTCAATGCTTTTCGAAATTTTAGGAGCCACCATTTTTGGGATTTTAACATTGAAGTCGTAGGGATTCACGTTAAATGTCGCTTTGGCATTTACAACTCCATTAGAAACAACAAAAGTTCCTGTTGTGGCGACCTCTTTGCTGACATCTTTAATGGTGAGTTTGCCAATAACTTCCGAAGTGTATGTTCCGTCTTTACTAAAATCAATTGCAGCGATTGATTTAATGTTACCATTGAATGTAGCCTTTGGGAAAGTTGTACTTTCCATGTAGTTTTCATTGAAATGTTCTTGCATTAATGCTTTTTTAAATTCAAAATCTTTAATTAAACAACTAAATTGGAGTTGTCCTGATTCAGATGAAAAAGCAGTCTTTACTTTATGGTTTACTGCACGAATATCTTCAATAGGAGTGTGGCTGTAAAAGCTAATATTACCTGTATTTGTTTTATAAATTCCACCACCATGATTCATGAAGGCATAAAAACTTAAAGTGGCTAAAAATAGTATGGTTGATTTTTTCATGGTAAAGTGTTATTCAATAATTATGCTAGATGATAGTATGACATCTTTATCTTCCAAAAGTGTAAGTTTATCGTCTCCATTAATTCCTTTGCAAATTCCTTTGACTTTGATATTTGAAGAGTCTTTTAATTGTTTTAAAATCTGGAGTTCATCAGGTTTGAAACCACATCGTATAAATCCGCTTTCATTGTCTGTTTTTAATAGGATTTGAGGCTCTAATTCGTTTGAAAAATCTTTAGTTAAAAGGGTTCCAGATACTTGGATAACTTGGTCTGAAAAAATAGTCATGGCTGAGTCTTCATTTTTATCAAATATGTCGAATAATTGTGCAGCACTTAAGTCTTCATATGCGTCAGATTCTGTGACATTGGTGTGTGGTTTGTTGTACATTCTGTAGGCAAACAGAAGGACACCGAGCAGTATAAAACTAATTGAAAGAGTAGCTATTTTTTTCATGTTTGAGTTAATTGTTTCTGGCTCCATCTGATATCCAGGATTCAATTTTCCTTATATCGCATGTATCCATTTTGGCTTGATCTTTTGGCATGGGTGAGGCACCATTATGATTAATACTCTTGGTAAGTCTCGAATTATCCACCCAAACTTTTATTTCATTATAACCCTCTAAATTAACGCCTCCTTGAGGATTTATAGTATTATGACAACTGATGCAATTATAATTTTGAAGTATGGGAGAAATATCGTTACTGTATGACATGTCAATAGTTATGCAATTATTATCAGGATACAAATCTTCCTCATTATCATATTTACAACCCAATATTAAGAAACAAGTAAATATAAATACTGCATTTAATGGGAATCGATATGGTTTGAAAATTAACATGGTTTCAACTAATATTTAACGTTAAGAGATGCGTGTTAGTTTTATAGAGGGATGTTTCCGTGTTTTTTCTGAGGAATGGAATCCACTTTATTTTCAAGCATTGCAAATGCTTTAATAAGTTTTAGTCGAGTTTGTTCTGGATGAATTACTTCATCAACAAAACCGCGTTCGGCTGCTCTGTATGGGTTAGCAAAAATGTCGGCGTATTCTTTTTCTTTGTTTGCTAGTGCAACTTCAGGATCTTTTGCAGATTTAATTTCATTCCTAAAAATAATTTCTGCTGCACCTTTCGCCCCCATTACAGCAATTTCGGCACTTGGCCACGCAAAATTCATATCTGCTCCAATGTGTTTACTATTCATAACATCATATGCTCCGCCATAGGCTTTTCGGGTAATTACAGTGATTCTTGGCACAGTAGCCTCGCTAAAAGCATAGAGTAACTTAGCTCCGTTGGTGATAATTGCGTTCCATTCTTGGTCTGTGCCAGGTAGAAATCCTGGGACATCCTCTAAAACAAGAAGAGGGATATTAAAACAATCACAAAAACGAACAAAACGTGCGGCTTTTTGAGAGGATTGAACATCCAATACGCCAGCAAGAAATGCTGGTTGATTGGCCACTATTCCTATGCTTTTGCCTGCTAGCCTAGCAAATCCAACAACAATATTGGGGGCAAAGTCTTTATGAATTTCATAGAACGATTCTTGGTCAATAATTCCATCGATAATTTCTTTTATATCGTAGGGTTGGTTCGGGTTTTCAGGGACAATGTCTTGAAGTTGATTCCTGACCTCATCTCCAATAGTGTAGGGTATGTTGGGAGGAGAGTCTTCACAATTTTGAGGAATGTAAGAAAGTAATTTTTTAATATCTTCAATTGCTTGTAAGTCATTGCTTGACGTTAGGTGTGCGACACCACTTTTTTCAGAATGAACAGATGCTCCACCCAAGTCCTCAGATGTGACTTCTTCATTGGTAACGGTCTTAACAACATTGGGTCCTGTTACAAACATGTAGCTGGTATCTTCAACCATGAGAATGAAGTCTGTGATTGCTGGGGAGTAAACAGCTCCACCGGCACACGGGCCCATTACGAGACTCAATTGTGGTATTACACCACTTGCACGCGTATTGCGATAAAATATATCAGCATATCCGCCAAGCGAAACAACACCTTCTTGAATTCGGGCTCCTCCACTATCGTTTAACCCAATAACGGGAGCTCCATTCTTCATGGCCATATCCATTATTTTACAAATTTTCTCTGCATGAGTTTCAGATAATGATCCTCCAAAAACAGTAAAATCTTGGGAGAACACATAAACTAATCGTCCATGAATTGTTCCATAGCCTGTTACCACTCCATCTCCGGGATAGTGCATTTTTTCCATCCCAAAATCACTACTTCGATGTTTTATCAAAGCTCCAATTTCTTCGAATGAATTTTTGTCAAGCAATAAATCCAATCGTTCTCGTGCAGTGAGTTTATTTTTGGCATGTTGAGCGTCAATTCTCTTTTGACCACCACCCATTTTGGATGCAGTCAGTTTTTGGTCTAGGATTTCTCTTTTATTCATGCTAATTATCTTCAAGTTGTGCGATTAACTCTTCGGTTAATTCTAAGTTGTGGAATACAGTTTGGATGTCATCGTCCTCTTCAAACTTATCTATAATTTTTAAAACCTCCTCCGCTTCAGCTAGTTCTAGTTTTTTTATGTTCAATGGGATTTGGTGAATCTCCGTAGATGTTGGTGTGATATTTAATTCTTGCAATTTGGATTGCATATCACCATAATGATCGAAAGAGGTATAAACAGTTATATTTTCTTCTTCAAATTCTACTTCTTCAGCACCCCCATCAATGAGTTCAAGTTCTAGTTCATCATGATTCCAATTAGGTATAGATTCAGATGTGATTATAAAAACACCTTTAGTTTCAAAAACATAACTCAAAGAGCCATTGGTTCCTAGTGAACCATTATTTTTCGTAAATATCGATCGAACATTGGCGACGGTTCTATTGATATTGTCTGAGGTAGCATGAAGATAGATGGCTATACCATGTGGTCCATATCCCTCGTAGGTGTAAGATTGCAAATTAGCAGCTTCTGCACCTGAACCTTTTTTGATTGCTCGCTCGATAGTGTCTTTTGGAAGATTAGCACCTTTACCATTTTGAACGGCAAGTCTAAGACTTGGGTTACTATCCAAGTCTGGTCCACCATCTCTTGCAGCTATGGTAATTTCTTTGATAATGCGAGTCCATATTTTAGCTCGTTTTTTATCTTGAGCAGCTTTACGGTGTTTTATGTTTGCCCATTTACTATGTCCAGCCATGGTTAGATTATTCGTATTTAGGCAAACTTAAAGGAAACTCACAAAAAAACCGCTCCAAACAGGAAGCGGTTTATTGTTATAAAGGTTATTCATATTAGTGAGAAATAGTCACTTTGGACGTACTCACTTTTGTTCCGTTAGTCACTTTCAAGATGTAAATTCCTTTGCTTAAATCAGTTACGTCAAGTGTAAATTGATTCGGAGAGATCGCCTGATTTTTATTCGGTGAGGCAACCATTTTCCCACTCAAATCCAATAATTCAATGTTTACAGCATTGCTTTCTGCAAAAATTAATTGCACGTTCAGTTGGTCGTTTGCTGGATTGGGATATACGGCAATGTTGTCAGAATTGTAGGCCACATCATGCACAGATACATTCCATTTTTGCTGGTTCCACCAGATTAGATCAACAGCTTTTTCATTGTTAGTAGAATCTGAATCAATTGGTGGATTGGTTCTGTTAAAGTAGTACGAATAAATACCTAGCCGCATGTTCCGAGACTGAGTCACTATTAAAGTATTAGTTAAATTTAGTGTAATATCGTGAGTTTCACCAGGGGCAATAGCTTCTGGTATAACATATAGATTAACAACTCCCTGTGATGCATTCTGTGGATATTCCAAAGCAATAGAGTTTGTCTCTTTATCGATTACAAGCATACTTATTGTCGCAGTGTCTCCAGCTTTGATGGTCGAATTTCCTTTATTTTCACATTCAACGATTAAATCAAACGAAGTTCCTGTTGGAGTAGATTCTAGTTCGGTAGGACTTTTAATGGATTTAATAGCCCAATCAACTTGAGCAAAAGAAAAATCAGTTAGAGCAATCAGTAAAAATGTAAATAAGTGTGTAAAATGTTTTTTCATGTCAAAAAAATTTAAAGTTTTAAAATTATAGTCCAAAAATAAAAAAGGGGATGCCAAATCAAGCATCCCCTTTTTAAATTATGTCAAATATGACAATCTAGTGAGAAATAGTCACTTTGGACGTACTCACTTTGGTTCCATTGGTTACTTTAAGGATATACACCCCTTTACTCAAATCAGCTACGTCAAATGTGTATTGATTGGAGGCACTGAATTGGCTTGTGTTGGGCAATGCTACAACTTTGCCTGTAAGGTCAAATAGTTCAATATTTACGGCATTACTTTCTGCAAAAAGTAATTTTACATTCAACTGGTCGTTAGCAGGATTAGGATATACAGCAATGTTATCAGAATTGTAGACAACGTCTTCAACTGAAACATTCCATCTCTGTGGATTCCACCAAGTTATATCAACAAAAGTAGAGTTGTTACTTGAATCAGAATCAATGTAAGGAGATGTCCTGTCAGCTATGTATGAAGTTGCTCCTAATCTTATGTCTCTTGATTCAAATGGATATGAGCCAAGTGTAACATTCTCATTTGTAATACTGTAAGTTCCACCTACAGGGATATCTTCAGTAATAACTTTAAAGTACCATGCACCATTAGGAATTTGTGCGATAACTTGACTTAACTTTAAGTCAATCATCAATAAATTATATATCACAGTATCTCCAGCAAAAATAGTCGATGTGCCTCGATTTTCGCATTCCAAATTAACAGGTATTGGTGTACCTGTAGAAGTATTAGACTCAAGTTCAGTTGGTTCTATGATGGACTTGATGGCCCAATCTACTTGAGCTAGTGAAAGTGTTGTAATTGAAATAAGTAATAGTGTAAATGTTTTTTTCATGGGCTTAAGATTTGATTACAAATTTACTAGATATAGTCTAATTAATCTAATAAAAGTTTAAGGTCTTCTACATTCACATTTGAAAGAATGCTCCCATCCGCATGAATGAGGTCGCTTGACATTTTTTTCTTTTGATTTTGCAATCGCGTTATTTTTTCTTCAATAGTTCCTTTTGATATAAACTTGTAACTAAAGACGGGTTTAGTTTGTCCTATTCTATGACTTCTGTCTCTAGCCTGAGCCTCGGCAGCAGGATTCCACCATGGGTCAGCTATAAAGACATAATCAGCAGCAGTCAGATTAAGTCCAACACCTCCAGCTTTCAGTGAGATCAAGAAGACACAGGGAGCATTCTGGGTTTGAAATTCATGGACATATTGATGTCTCTTTATCTTGTTAGTGGCCCCTGTGAGTTTGTAATAAGAAATGGGTGATTTCTTGAGGGCTTTTTCGAGTAATTCGAGGTATGTAACGAACTGAGAAAACACTAATATTTTATGTCCATCAGCTATTCCTGTTTGGATTTTTTCAAGTAGGAGTTCATGTTTACCACTATCGTGTGCATAGGTACTATCCATCAATATAGGATGATTTGAGATTTGTCGTAATTTGGAAAGTCCTTGTAATACAGAAAGTTTGGATGCTTTGAATTTTTGATGGTCTTCAATATTTAAAAGGTTATTACGGTATTCTGATTTTACTTTTTCGTAATATTTTTCTTGCTCATCTGACATCCCACAATAGATAATTTTTTCTTGAATGTCAGGTAAGTCTTTTGCAACTTCTTCCTTTGTTCTTCGAAGTAAGAATGGCTTAATGATTCGTTTTAATTCTTCAATTTTATTACTGTCATCCTCTTTTTCAATGGGTTTGGCATATTTTTCATTAAACTGATTTAAGGAACCAAGTAATCCTTTGTTTAAAAAATTCATTTGACTCCATAAGTCTTTAATGGTGTTTTCGATGGGTGTTCCAGTAAGAGCAATTCTACAGTTAGCTTTTAGTTTATTAATATACTGGGTGGTTTTTGCAGAGTAATTTTTAATATTTTGACTCTCGTCCAACAAGATGATTTCAAATTGGGCTTGTTCAAATAATTCAGCATCATTTCGAATCAGTCCATAACTAGTGATAATCAAGTCTATATTTCTAAATTTATTTAATTCCTTATGACGTTTGTTCCCCGAATGAATGCAAACTTTTAGTTCTGGTGTAAATTTTGAACATTCATTTACCCAATTAAAAAGTAATGATGTTGGGGCAACTATAAGAAAAGGGGGTGTGCTTTTTTGTTGGGGAAGCGTATGATATACCTTTTGGATGAATGCAAGTGCTTGGATCGTTTTCCCTAGCCCCATATCGTCAGCTAAAATTCCTCCAAAACGGTTATTCATTAGAAACATTAGCCAACTTAATCCATCTTTTTGATAGGGTCTCAGACTACCTTTAAAAAGGGAATGTGTAGACTCATCTTGAATGTTTACCAACTTGTTTAGGTGCTTTTTTATTTCCTGTGATTGGATATGGTTTAGGATGTTCAGTTCATATTTCTGGATGGCGTATTGATTGTTTTGTTGTTTGGAATGAAATAGTGATTCGCCCAATGCAAACCACTCCTCAGGGAAAAGAAAAAGTTCGCCATTTGGAAGAATCATTTGAGTCTGTCCTTTTTTCATCTCAAAGACGATTTTGCTGAAGGGAATTTTGTACTCACCAATAGTGACTATCATTTTTAAGTCGAACCAATCAATTTGATCTTGAATAGCATATTCTAGAATAGGTTTTTTAAAATTCAGTGGGGAATCGAGATCACTGGTTATTTCAAAGTGGTTTTGAGTTAAAAAATCATAATGTTTTTGTATCCAAGCAACGCATTGCTGAAGTGTGTCAAAATTGCCATTGAAAAATGATCCTTCTTGATAAGTTAGTCCTTTTTCAATTAAAAGATTTGATTTGTTTGATTCCCAAATTACTGACCTTTTATATTTTGTAAATACAGGTTCATTGTCTTCCCAATTAATCTTTACATGAAAAAATTTATTGGGATGATAATCGAACTTATCCTGACTATAGCAAATAGCTAAATTAAAACCAAAAATTCCATTTTTTTGGGTAATTGAGATTCGAGGTGTTGCAGATTCTTTTTTAGTCTCTATTGTAAATCCTTGAGCTAATACTGGAGAAGTTTCAAGCAAGGGGCGTACAAATTTCTGATAATAGGATTTTTGATTTTCAGGTTTAATATGGATGTATTTTTTATGTAGGAAGATGCCAATTTTATTACCATCCACAAAATCATAAAATTTATAAATGGTATTGTGAACCAATATTCGTGCAGGTTTTGAAGAAAGCAAAAGTCCATTCTGTTTCATAAACAAAATTCTTTCATCATCATGTTTAAGCGTTACGAAGTAAGATGTGCCGTTTTCATTTTTTCGAAAATGAAAAAGAACCTTGGTAAAATCGGCTTTGACTTCTATTGGGTGTGCTGCTGGGTTAATTTCATCTGCTAGGTAGATCTGATTATTTGAATGATTAGTATTTTTGAAAAAAATAGATATAATCTCATCTATATAGGGTCTAATTTCTTCTTTAAAAAAGGATTTATCAAAATATTTTTGGAAGTATTCTTTTGGACGAATTTTTTGTTTGGGTGAAAACTTACGAATAATGTTCTCAATCATCAATGGGTCGAGTAACTTGATTAGTTGGAGGTCCTCATCTGATAATTTATCATAATATGAGGCATTGCCTGAAAATACTTTTTGATAAGTTAGAGATAGTGTGTTTTGAAGTGTATAAGCTATTATATATGGATTTATCACCACTCCAAGTTGGGGGTGTTGATGAATACTGAATACTAATTTATACTTTGAGTTGTTTTCTACTTTCAAGCTATTGTTACGACTTGTAAAATCGAGCAATATACAACTAGATTATTTCGCAATAAAATCTATTTTATCCTTCTAAAAATTTAGTTTCTAATAGTTCAATAATTTGTTCTGGTTTTAGTTTTCTCCAATCTATATCATTTAAACGACCACCAAATGAAAGCTGATGGTTAAGATGATAACGGTACAATTCATCCAATACATGGGGGAGTGCATTGATTAAATAAATTTCTCCTTGAATATCTTCTTTCCACTCTTGATAATAATCATTTTCATCAGCATGGAAATTAAGTACATTTTCCATAATAATGACAAAATTTTGAATCCCACAGTCAATAAGTTGGTCAATGAGTTCTGTTTTCAATAACATGATGTCATTGTTTATTGCATCATTCCATTCGCCAATTAATTCAATGATGCAGAATTGTTCCTCATAATCAGCATAAATCAGTTTGTATAATAAAGTATCACTTCCAAAATTATCCCATTGAGGATGAAGAATATAGTTGTATACTTTGTTGGTATAATGAAATTCAGAATACTGATTTTTATAGTTTAAGGCATTGGGGTCATGCTCAGATTTATATAGATCTCTCCATAGAAAATAGGGTTCGATATTATGCATGAATGTCTATATTGGTATCATCAACCAAGTATAAGGGCCTTTTTTTTACATTATCATTTATGCGAGCAATATATTCTCCAATCATACCAATTCCAAGTAGTTGAATTCCTCCCAGAAACACAATACTAATCATAAGAGAGGGCCAGCCAGGTTCATAAATTTTCAAGATGAATTTAGCATATAAAGTGTACAGGATAAGTATAAATCCAAGGGTAGCACATACAAATCCAGATATTGTAGCTAATCGAAGTGGCCAGTTAGAGAATGAGGTGATGGCATCAAAAGCTAAGCCAATCATTTTTTTGTAAGTATAATTAGTCTCTCCTGCATTTCTTCCTTTTCTTTCATACTCGATAGGGGTTTGTTTGTAACCTAACCATGCTATTTGTCCTCTTAAATATCGTTGCTTTTCAGGCATTTGCTTAAGTGCATTGACGACTTTACGATTGATTATTCTGAAATCGCCAGTATCAACGGGAATATCTATCGATGTAATTTTGTTAAGGATCTTGTAAAATATACTTGCAGTCCATTTTTTCATGAATGACTCATTAGCTCTTTTAATCCGTTTTGCGTAGACTACATCATATCCTTCACTCATCTTGTGAATCAAATCTGGAATTAACTCTGGAGGATCCTGCCCATCGGCATCCATCAATATGACTTGATCTCCTGAAACATGATCTATTCCGGCGGAAACAGCAATCTGGTGTCCAAAATTTCGACTTAAACCAATAAATTTTAACTCGGAGTAGTTAGCACAGAGTGATTGAATAAGTTGAAGGGATTGATCAGTACTACCATCATTTACGAGAATAATCTCAAATTTTTGATTAATATTCTTCATCTGGTTGTAAAGGTCATTAACAAAAGAAGATAGCCCTTTTTCTTCATTATATATGGGTAAAACTACCGATATCATTCATGCAAATTAACGCATAAATTAGTAATGTGGGTGTAAACTAAATAAGCCATTAATTTTTGTATGAGGATGACGGTTTATCGTTTCTTTATTTTTGGTTATAAATTCGCTACAATCAAAAATATAACAGGAAAAATTTGAAGCGGATTCATTTAATAGCCATAGGTGGAGCAATAATGCATAATCTAGCAATTGCATTGAAAAAAAAGGGTCATCATGTGACCGGTTCTGACGATGCTATATATGATCCTGCCAAAACTAATCTAAAAGAAAATAGTCTACTTCCACAAATTGGATGGAATGAGGATGTAATCACATCAGATATAGATGTAGTTATTCTTGGGATGCATGCTAGAAAAGATAATCCTGAACTTTTAAAAGCTAAACATTTAGGTTTGAAAATCATGTCGTTCCCCGAGTTTATTGCTGCAGAAAGTATTGGTAAAAAGCGGGTTGTCGTAGCGGGTAGTCATGGCAAAACAACGACCACTGCAATGATCATGTTTGTATTATCTCATATGAATGTGGATTTCGACTATTTAGTAGGATCGTCTATCAATGGGTTTGAGTTGTCCGTTAAAATATCGGATGCGCCATTAATAATTATTGAAGGGGATGAGTATTTAAGCTCACCCTTGGACTTAAGGTCTAAGTTTTTATGGTATAATCCCCATATTTCAATAATTACAGGGGTTGCATATGATCACATTAATGTCTTTCCTACATTCGGTTTGTATTTAGATACATTTCAGAAATACATGAATAGTCATGAGACCAAAGGTCACTTTTTTTGGTACAAGAATGATGTCCATCTTCAAAAATTAGTGCAAGAAACAACCACTTTAAATAGGGCATATGATACTCCAGAATATAAAAATACACCCGACGGGTCAGAAATTTTTCATGAAGGGTCATGGTATCCATTAAAGATTGTAGGTAAGCATAATTTAGAGAATTTACATGCAGCTCAACTGGTATGTGCTGAATTAGGAATTTCTGGGCGTGAATTTTATGTAGCAATTTCAAATTTTACTGGTGCTGGGAAGAGGATGGAGAAGATTTTTGATAAAAATGGCCATGTCGTTTATCGAGATTTTGCTCACTCACCGAGTAAGCTTAAAGCAACAACAGATGCAATAAAAGAATCATATAATGGGACATTATTAGCTGTGTTTGAATTACATACATTTAGTAGTTTGACGAGAGAGTTTATTCCATTATACAAGAATGCAATGGATGCAGCTGATTATGCAATCGTGTTTTACAACGATGCTGTGTTTGGACACAAAAAAATGGAATATATAGAGTCTTCTTTTGTGAAAAAGTGTTTTGGAGATGTGAGTATTATTAATTCGAAAATAGAATTAGAGAAAATAGTAAATAGGTCTTTTGAAAATGGGGATAATATTTTATTGATGAGCTCTGGGACATTTCAGAAAGCCTCTTTTCATTTCGACTAAAGCTTTTTAATTTCCAATGTTATAGAATGATTACTGATTGAAGAACCGGTGAGATTGATAGCTCTAATTGCATAAAATTCATCCAGACTCTGTACAATTACATTTTGTTTTTCATTAATCTTAATTTGGTTTGTAGTTTGATCTTTTTGATAAAATAATCCAAGTATATTCTCAGACTTTTCAAATGTAAAATCTTTGGAATTGATGTAATTAATTTGCTCATAATTCATCAAACTATCAATGTATGTTTTAACATGGCGATGATTTAGTTCAACACTGGGGAATAATCCTATAGTATTAGATGAGGTGGATGAATATGGTATTTTAGGATGTTTTGTGATTGAATCTACTTGATAATTTAGTTGAATATGCCATTCTCTTGTACTAGGTTCAATGGATTTTACTTGCTCATTATTGACTAATGAGAAATAAGAGTAAAGTTGAATCTCATCTTTATATATAGTGTCTAAAAAATGGGAAGGACCATCTAATGGGCCATATTTAAAATGATATGTATTGATACCAGCATCTAAAATTTGAAATTTGAAGTAATACTCCAATGTATCTTGACCCCAATTTATGATATAAACATCTTTGTATGATTGGGGATTCGGAAAGTTGAAATCCCCCCAAGTACCAATTATACTTTTAACATGATTTGATTTTACCTTATCATATTCCCAACTAGTATTTCTGTCGATTGAGTTTTTATTGATTAGATCATATCGATTGATTTTGGTATTGAATACTCGAATAGGTTGGTCAGGATTGGTGTATATATCCCATCTATCTGTAGCATTTTCAAATTTGAGTTGCCAGTTATTTTTTTCTTGGGCAAGAAAACTAGAAGGGTAATCCAGTTTGATGAATGTAGATGGATTTTTAGTTGAACTTAAATTTATGTTAATTTTTTCTGTATCAATTTTAGGTAAGTATCCATCAGGAGTAAAGCAATAAGAAAGTAAAAAAGTTAAGATGATATAGGTTGTCTTTCTCATGGGTTTGTGTATGTAACTTTGAATGTAAATGACCTAGGGTATCCGCTTATAACTCTTTCATTTTCAATAATCTCTCGATCAATTTCTGTTAGTCTGTATATGTCATTGTTTATGAATGGTGATTGAAGAATATTATTAATGCCAAAGGAAATATTGAGTTTTTCTTTGATGAAGCCTCTTTGAATTCTTATAGAAAGAAAACGCATTTTTTGTTGTTCAGCGATGTATATTTCATCATTTGCAACAAAAGAATTAGTGTGTGTACCGATGTATTTTGCACTTAGTCCTAGTATAAGGTTGGAGTTGGGAATATTAACATGGGTATATAAATTTAGTTCAGGATAAAAAAAGGTGAAATTACCAGTGTCTCTTGTATCGTTAATCGCATGCATCATTGCACTGGGCTTGATTGTTAATAATTCATTGGATAAAGTAATGCTAGCATACGTTGAAAAACTTGAAGATTTGCCAGTTGAAACAAACGTATTTGATTTGGATACTCGAGGTATGTTATTTTGAGTTATAAAGATTAGTCCACTTGCAGCGTTTAAATTCTTTTGATTTAAAATAACATTGGCGTGAACTGTATTTTGTTTTATTGGGTCTAGTAAAACATTATTTCTTATTCCATTATTGAAATTTGTTGGATAAAATAGTTGGCTAAAAGAGGCATAAGAGACGGATGCATTTGAGGTAAAATTGAGTTGAATAACTTCTCTAGGAGCAAGTTTGATTTGAAATTGAGGCAAAAGAAAATTTCCTGTTAAGTTGTTGTGCCATAAACTTAAACCACCATTAAAAATGAGTGTATTTTTAAGTCTGTAAGATAGAATCCCATAAGCAGTGTAGTCATTATAAACTGTTGCTATTGCATCAATAAATGGGTATGTGTTATCTCTTGTATTACTCAAATCAATCCCTAATGAATATCCTAAAGGCTTGTTAAATGATTTAAGGGAAAGTCTAATTAAGCCTTGATTATATCCTGTATTAGGGTGGATAATACTATTTGAGTTTGCGTCCTGCTGCCCCGTATTTAAATCCTTATCAATAAGTGTGTTTCTGTTTTTAAAATGATGTAGCATTCCCTCTAGTGATAGGGTATGATTTTTAGAGGCTTTTAGTTGAAGTGAGCCATAAATGTTATGTTTGTTAAAGTTATTTTCGTGATCTTTAACACGTGACGTTCCAGTGATGATGTCACCCTTATTTTGTGTATGTATAATTGAGTTATCACTTTGAATATTAAGCGTTATACTAGGAAGAATTTTATAATGGTATTTTAGGTTTAGGTCGTAGCGTTCAAAAGCACCTAATGATGTCGAGCGTAGTCTTTTATCGTCGTATAAGTTATTAGTGAAACTTCTGCTAATTCCTACTTGGCCACTATGGGTTACATTACTTAATCCTAGAATGAAGGATCCATGGAAATCACTTAAGGATGTGTTTGTTAGATTTAATCTTGACCAAACAGGTTTGTTGGGAATTTTTATTGAATGTAAATGAATTGTGATAGAATTGTTCTTGGCTTGTCCACTGATAGGTGATAAATGAATTTCAATTCGTTCTATATCCCATAGTGGAATGGATCTAAAATCGTAGTTAATATTTTGATCTAATGCTGCAGGGAAACCGTCTTTAAATACAGCGATATTGTCAATACCTAGCGAGCCATAACTGATTTGAGGAATGCCATTTTTAATGTACCTATGAAATAATGGAAGTATTGATAAGGCTTCTTCTAAGTTTTGAAGATTCGAGGTTTGTATGTCCTCTCTGGATAGTGTGTAGGTGCAATTACTACTATCTTGTGCCATAGATTGATTAGATAAACATGCTATTAAACCAGCAGACACGATTATGGATAAACAAAACTTTCTCAATGTAAAGGGATATTTATTGCTATTTACCTTATACAATGATAAATATCATTAAGAAAATAACGGAGATAATCACGGTATTTTAGTCAGATATTACATCTATTTTACTTTTCTGACGTGTTGTTGTAATGAAAACAACTGCAAAAACAATTCCTATTACCACTGAAATAGAACCAGCTACTGATACATCTAATAATTTGGCGGCGTAGTATCCAATAATTGAACATAGAATACCAAAAGCACATGAAAGGAAGAGCATTTTTTTGAAATCTCCAGTGAGTAGATAAGCAATTGCTGGTGGCCCTGACAGAAATGCAATCACAAGTATAGCACCAACAGACTCAAATGATACCACTGTTGTAAGTGATACTCCACTCATTAGGAAGTAGTGCCAAAACCCAACAGCAATACCAGTAGAAATTGAAAAATTGGGATCAAATGTGGTGATAAATAGGCCTTTATAACCCCATAAAACGGCCAATAAAATTATAATACAAACTATTGATAATATGATGGTTTGTCTTGGTAGATAAAAATTGCCAATAATGGGTTCTAGCCATAATGATACATATTCTAATTCTCCATACAATACGCATTGCTGATCGATGTCAGCATTTGCTCCAAATTTTGATATCAAAATAATACCAATAGCAAACAAGAGGGTGTAAGAAATGCCAATGGAAGCATCACTTTGAAGCTTTGCTTTTTGGGTGAACCATTCAATAATGATAGTAGCTAGAATTCCGCTTGATGCTGCACCAATCAAGATAGGTAAACTAGAGGTTGATCCAGAAAATATATAAGCAAAAAATATTCCTGGGAGC
>Ga0228609_1000643_pt1 | contig 16093 bp, 13 predicted proteins | sample 10DmetaG_FD_190068 | JGI IMG/M metagenome (GOLD analysis project Ga0228609, IMG submission 190068) | Seawater microbial communities from Monterey Bay, California, United States - 10D | ecosystem: Environmental > Aquatic > Marine > Coastal | place: USA: California | collected 2016-11-10 | reverse complement strand
CTCGGTAATCAAAATAGGCTCTTTTGAGGCATGAAGCTCAGACAGAATTTTGGTTGCATGGCGCTTGAGGCTGGTAACTAACTCTACTTTCATAAAATTGACCTCCATGAAGTGGTACTAAAGTATCACTTATACTTGAGCGGCGCAATTACGTTGTGTGGTAGAGGCCACTTTGGGCCAAAAGCGGCCATTGGTGAAAGCTAAAAATCAAGACTATCGATTAATTATGCCATCAACGCTATCAAAAGACTTTTTCTCAAAATCATCAAAGGAATTTTTAATGTAAGTACTCTGATTATCTTCATAATACTGAAGAACTTTTGCCGGGACTCCATAATCACTAACCTGACGTCCAATTTCTGTCAGAGCATTGTATTCCAGCTTAGTTAGCAATCTATCTATACCGGAGACATCTTCAAAGTCTACATCGCCCGACTTTGATCGATAGAACTTATACATCACATTGAAAACACCAAAATACTTAACCAGTTGGTACTTAGCGGTATTATAAACAAACCTAGCAGTGTTTCTGGTTGCTTGATCTCTTGTCTCTCCTTTACTGTTTCGGCGATAACTGACCAAGCCACTAAACCCCTGTTCTAAATAATTATGAAGCATTGGTACCAATATAGAATGGTCACCTTCACCTTGATTTGTTTTCTGAACAATGAGCTTGGCCAATTGACCGCTTACAATAGGAAGCACGCTATCCAGTATTACTTGAAGACCATCCCAATCAACTCCAATATGATTGGGCATATTTACTTTTTGAATTAACTCTCTTAACTGCTGGTGCTGATGATTTTTAAGTATGGATATTTGATCATAAACAGTAATTTTATCCGCCTTACTTACCACCTTAAACATATCCAATATCTTATCAGGAATGCCTCTTTCATCCTGCTCTAATAGAATGTTCGCTCTCTTCAACTTATCCTCAGTAGTTAGGTACTCATCATCAGAATAAAACAGGTCAATCTCATCTTTTCTAGAATCCAAATCATAATTTTTATGATGTATGGACTCCTTATCAGCATTAATATCATCTAAGAAACGGTTCTTTAAGACAATGACTCGACCTCTATAGTGCTTATCAAACCTTCCAGCACGGCCAGCAATATTTTTAGCATCAAATCGTTTAAGCGGCTTAATTCCTTTTTTATTGTTTGTGATAACTAAACTTTTAGCTGATGTATTAACACCCTCTGTAATAGTCGTTGTGGATGTAAGGACCTTAACTACGCCAGCATTAAAAAATCTAATGATTTCTTTTTGAATATATTTTGGTATTAAGCCATGATGTACTCCAACACCTTTCTTTAAACACGTTGTTACTACCCAGTCGCTTCCATATTCTTTTGAAACATGATCAACAAAGACTCTATATTCTTCAAGGCCGCTTTCATACTCAATTAGCTCAGAAAGGCATTTGGCATATTTTTCAGCATATTGAGGCGTTGAGCAGTAGACGATACAACCCTCATTTTTGTCTTTTGGCGATAAAGAATCTACAATCTTTTTCAATCGAGATTCCTTACCGTTCTCTTCCTCGCCAAACTCAATACTTAAGTCTTCATCAATATCTATTTTTTTGGCTGATTTGATTTCATGATATGATTTTCCAACGATTTCATACTGATTAAAATCACATTTAATTATACCGTTACGGTTCAAGAAACGCTCAAATGATGAGCTATAGCTTTCAATATATGGCCCCGCTAACAGTATATCTGCGTTACCTACAACAGAGTAATAAGCAGCAATTCGGTAGGAAACATCACGTTCATTTTCCTTTTTTTCATCTTCATCAATAATGTACTCATTATCAATTTTGTATACTTCATCGATAAATATGAAATCAAAATCTGGTATATCATCGTGCTTTTCAATAAATGATAGAAATCTTTCAGGGGTATAGATAAAGATATTGTCAGCCTTCATGTCCTCTGAAGCAACATCACTAAGCGTATGAATTTTGTACGATGAATAAAAATCGTCTGAATGTAACTTCTCTAAATTTTCAGAAAGCAATGCTATTGTCGGGAAAATTAGAACTATATTTTTATAGTTCATTTTTCTCATGATTTCGTAAACGAGAAAGGTTTTCCCAAATGACGTACTAGCCGAAAGGAAGTAGCGATTCCGTTCAGCTAGCTGAAATAAAGACAGTATCTCCTTCTGGTATTTATGTACTTTGCTGTTATCACCAGTATAAAGAGTGCTTTCATATAACTGCGCAGAAAATGAGCTAAGCGTATGGGAATCAATAGATACTCCGTCCTTCTGAAAGTTATTTAAATTATCAAAGTAATGAGGGATTCCTACAACATTTGATATTTTTTTTAAAAACTGAAGGTCTCCATCATTAAGAGCCGTATCCTTAATTAAATCAAAGTAATCACACACAGATTTAATCATTTCTGGGGATTCAATATCTCCATCTTGATATCTATGAAGATCTTTTATGACATTAACGGTTTTTTGTCTTTTATCCATTCAATAACCTTCGACTTTATCTCTTTGCTTCCGTTGACGGGGATTAATATAAAAAACAAAGATACATCCACAGAGACATCAAAAGACATCTCTTCGGCTTTATTTTCCATATGATCTAACGCATCCTCAATGGTCTTATCGTACCCATCATTTTTCTCATCAAATAAAATAAGTATTGGGTAGACTAATTTAATATTATGCTTTTGAGAAAGTTCAGATATCTTAATATCTGGATCACTTTTGATATCGTCTAAAACAGGTATTAATACAGAGCTTTTCGTAGCCAAATCATTTATTCTCTCGGATATGGCTATTAAATTCCTATTCAAATAATTGTCCGTAATAGCCTTCTTGAGATTAGTGATAGCTCCATTAGGGCCTGTTGTTGCAGAACTAAATCTAGAGAAAAATTTAACCTCTCCAAACCAAAGCTCTACCCCCCCCTGATTGTCTATTAAATGATAGGCATCATAGCCTTTAGTTTCACCATTTTCTAAGACTTGATAAAGGTGCCCTCTGGCAATTACGGGCGGCGCCTCATAGAAAATGTAGAGCATGCAATAGAGAATAACCTCACCATAGAAACCGTATTTGAGCTTTTGCTCATCTGCTGCATCTTCATTGAATTTTAGCTTTCTTGTTAGTGCTCGCCTATGAAGAATATCAAAATCATGCTCAGTAATTTCATATTCATTGAATGCATACTCGATTACGGCATTGTAGATAATGGACACGAAGTCATCGTTATTTGCTGGCGTATAGCATGAATCTTCTTCAGTTGATATTTTAGACTTGGAAAACTCAAGATCAGCATTAGGAAGTTGATACCTAAAAAGTATTGTATTTTGTATAAGATTCCTTAATGGCGTCCTCATTATAGTACTTCCTAAATATACTTATTATTTGGTTGCGAAATGTCCGGTTTGGGTCGAAACCAGACCCACAAATCACTCACCACAAACCCTATCCCTCTCCGCAATCACCACCGGATCACGACTCCCCAACGCCGCCGCAATAGCCAAATTACAAGCCGCTTTATCCTCCTCACCCTCAGCCTCCTCCTCAACCCCATAAATCCATGCAATAGTAGCCTCATACGATACAGCCGCATTGCAGTACATATTTTTAGTTTTGATATATCGCCAGTGGTCACTCGGCTTTTGCGATAGCTGGGAACAAAGCGTCGTAAAGAGCTCCTTCGCGGTGACGGTGCAATGGGAGTAATAGGTTAGATCGGACTGATATTGCGAGCAGACGCTTTTGTCTTTTACCCGCCACATTTGATATTGAAAAGGGACTGGGACACCCTGATATTCGATTATCAGAGCTTTGATTTCAGTGCCGAGGGTATCGCTCACTCGGGCATTAACAGTGGTCTGTACCGAATCTATATAAGCGGCCAACACCAATGCGATGGGATCCATTATCTGTTCCTTCAGATCAACGTCTTAATTAGCCAGCTTCGTGCCAGCCACTAAACTCCCCATATATCGCTAATGACTAAATCCTTTTATTAAGAATAACCATAGTCAAGAATCAGCCAGATTGCCGAACAAAACCCAATCCACAGCCCCAACAACCCAAAAAAGCGCCACAGGGCGCTATTTATAGGGGGGTCAACCATTACTTAAATAATCAAGGGCTGGAGCCCAACTCTTTACTATAATTAAGACACCCAAAAACAAGAGCTACGACCATGCACAACCCGCCCCACCCCGCCGACTTTATTCGGGCCACCTATATGCAACCAAACCGGCTTAGCTGTAGATTTATGGCCGCGCAGCTAGACGTTGCGCCGTCAACACTTAACCGGATATTAACCAAACAAAGTAGCGTTAGCCCAGAGATGGCACTGCGTCTATCAAAAGCCCTGGGACGCACGCCGGAAAGTTGGCTGGTGATGCAGAATGCCTATGACCTGTGGCAAGCTCGGCTAAACGTGAAGCTTGATAGGGTGCACAGTATTGGGATTGATGCAGCTTAAGGGCGGAATATCCATAGGCCTATTGAGTATTCACGAATTACTAGCTAAAAGCCCTTACTAAACCACAATCCCATCCGTCAACGCCGCCTCATCTTCCTCAAATAAGCAATTGCTGTGTTATGTAGGTTAGGTCACTCACCAACCCAGCAGGTGAAGTGAGAGAACTAAAGCCAGAAGACTTCGCCAAGTTCCAGCCAGCAGACGAAGTAATACCCGGCATCGCCGAAGGCATAAATATGCTAGCTGTAAGTAGCTAAGGGCTCATTGACTTCATTAAGATCGAGTAACCTCTCGCTGCGCCAGACTCTTACCACTTGAGCGGAATGAAGACCGCGCAAATAGACTACACGAAAAGGCGGATGAATAAGCTCTCGGATATGAGCTTCGCCGAACTCTGGAACCACTCGGCCTATATCGGGGTGATCTCTTAGTGTTTCAATGTGCGCGAAAATTGAGGCAACAAACTCTTCGCCCACTGCAGGTGCATCCAGCTCTTGATAATAGGCTTTAATATTCTCAAGATCGGCAAGTGCAGATGCAGAGAATGTAATGTCCATTTACTTGATACCTAATTTCTTTTTAGCCTCACTCAGGGTTATTGTTTCGTCATTTTCGATATCCATCAATCCCTGCGCAATAGCTTTAACAAAAGCCAGTTCTTCTCCGTTTCTTTCGTACTCTTCCAGGCCCTGTACTACAGCGACGCCGCGTCCTCGGCTGGTTAAAAGCACCGGACGACCGGAATCTTTTGCATGATTAACTATCTTGCCTGGATTGACCTTAAGATCTGCCAGGGAAACGACATCTTCTGAAAATTTAGTGGCCATAGGACTTGCCTTGCAATGGGTTAAAGACCTGTTTATAGCACCAGTTAACAAGTTCAGTCAATCTTAGGGTTATAAATGCCTATGACCTGTGGCAAGCTCGGCTAAACGTGAAGCTTGATCGGGTGCACAGTATTGGGATTGATGCTGCTTAAGGGCGGAATAACCATAGGCCTATTGAGTATTCACGAATTACTAGCTAAGAGCCCTTACTAAACCACAATCCCATGCGTCAACGCCGCCTCATCTTCCTCAAATAAGCAATTGCTGTGTTATGTAGGTTAGGCCACTCACCAACCCAGCAGGCGAAGTGCGGGACCTAAAGTCAGAAGACTTCGCCAAGTTCCAGCCAGCAGACGAAGTAATACCCGGCATCGCCGAAGGCATGAAGCGCCTGCGAGGACAAAGAGGCAAACAAAAGGCACCTAGTAGCCTTCATTTGCCATATAGCCCCAATACCAAGTAGCCAGATAACGAATACGCTATCAGAGTAGTCGAGCGGCACCCATTCCGCTTGGAAATGGCGGTTGCTTGGTGGATGAGATCCCTGCACTTCAGGCGGGATGACAGAGAGTAGTGGTCAAAATTAGCAACCGATGCCTTAGCTCTTATGCCTCACGTCGCTAAGTTTCTCAGGATTTGAGTTCTACCTTACGCCGCCTCAAACTCAGTATTATCCCAACCGGGAAAAACCAAAACTGCAGGATGGCAATGCAGTGCTCGGGCCAACACTTTAGAGCGCTCTACTCCAAGGCTGATCCTATTGTTCTCAATCGCTGATATGGTTGATTGAGGAATGCCGGTAAGTTGCGCCAAATCATTTTGACTGAGCTCCTGCAGCTCTCGAACTATCCGCACAGATTCGCCAACTGACAAATCGAGATTCTTTTTAGCTTTGTTAAAATTTTCCATGTTTATTTCCTGCTGTAATCATGGGGCGTTACTTTTACGACATTGACTAACACCTGTTGCCGTTCAATTTTATAGATCACTCGATATTGGCGATTAAGCCTTGAAGACCTGTAGCCATGCCACTCTCCACGAAGTGGCTCATCATTGAGACCCCGAATAAGACGTAGCCCAGCGGGTCCCGATATCACGATGATGTCTTTCCATTTTTCATATCGTTGGAGCACATCTAGCGGCAACTTTTTAAGCTCCCGAGGCACTCTCCTGTGCTCATAGATTTCCCACATACTGCTTAGGATAGATATACTATATATGGTATGTCAAGCTCGACTAAACGTGAAGCTTGATCGGGTGCACAGTATTGGGATTGATGCAGCTTAAGGGCGGAATAACCATAGGCCTATTGAGTATTCACGAATTACTAGCTAAGAGCCCTTGCTAAACCACAATCCCATCCGTCAACGCCGCCTCATCAAAGCTGGCCACATGGCCAGGCTCATCGGTTACATGAATCACCCCGCCCAGCTTAGAGTCGTAGGTCATACCGCCTCGTACTGGGTCTGTTTTAAAATCATAGGCCGAGTCGAGGTCTAAAAACACAATATTGGGCCGCGCCAGTGCTAGATGGGCAGCGGCACCCAGGCCCAAACGCGACTCGCCAAAGCAACCAATCATGCACTTGCAGCCTGCCGCCTCGGCGATGGCATTAATCTTTAAGCCAGTGTGGATACCCCCGGCCTTACCCAGTTTAATATTCAGGTAATCTGCCGCCCCGGCACGGATTAACTTCAGCGCATCATGGTGGTCAAACACCGATTCGTCAGCGCAGATGGGCAGCTCCACCTTGTCTCGCAGGCGCGCCAGATTATCAACATCCCACACCGCTAAGGGTTGCTCGGAATACTGCAGATTCAGAGACTGCATGGCCTGAATATTGGCCACCGCTGTGGGGTAATCCCAGCCTTGATTGCTGTCCATCTTGATAGCAATGCCGGGCCCTGCCAGCTCCCGCACCGCCGCCACATGGGCCACATCCGCCAAACCAGGCCGGCCCACCTTTAACTTAATTGCATCAAAACCAGCATCTAAAATACTCTGGGCACGGGCCACCGTCTGGGCCACGGTGTCCTGAATACCTATTGTTAAATCGGTGCGAATAGCGCGCTTCTCGCCACCAAAAAACTGATACAGCGGCATAGCCGCTGCCTTGGCCGCAATATCGTAGAGCGCCATATCAAAGGCCGAGCGAATCGACGGCTCACCCACCGTAAAACCATTAATCTCGGCCATGCGCGCCTCAATGGCCAGCGCATCCTTGCCCTTAATCAGCTGCGCCAACTGCTGGGCGGTTTGGTAATTGGTGGCCTGGGTATCTCCGGTAATATAGCAACAGGGACTGGCCTCACCCCAGCCAACCAAGCCAGACTCGGTGGTGATTTTAATGGCAATATTTTCAGCGCCAGCAATTTCGCCAAGAGCGACTTTTAAGGGGTGGTGGAATGGAACATTGAGTTTGAAGATATCAATTTGGGTGATTTGCATCAGTGGATCACGCTCCTTGTGAAGGGGAATTTATCCGTTAATTTATCCGTTAATTAATAGCACAATACTGTTAAGGCAGAATGAAATTCCTGGTATCACCGATCACCTACCCACGTGAGAATGACAGGCTAAGTGCCTTCCACCCGCCTATTCCAAGCCTCCAGGGTCCCATCCTTATCCCGCACATGAGGCCCACGGGCCAAACAATTGGGGCAGGCAGTGAAATAGAGAGTCCCCTTGTGCCCAGGCTCATTACCCACACCATTATTACCCTCAACCACCTCTTCCCAGGCACAGTAGGGGCAGGCCTTGGCAACCGCATCATCCTCAGCTGGGTGCTCAGCCCCAAAGCGGAGTGTCCATTGCGCAATAGCATCAGCAAAATCTGGCCCCTGAGGGCCTTTCGCCAAGCAGCTGGGGCAAAACACAATGTGGGTGAAATAAGGCCATTGGGCCGGACTGGCCAGCGTGGCTTCGCCACCGCAGTGCGGACAGGCTTTGAGTGCAGTTTCCTGTTGCATAGTTTCCTCCTTGGAACTTGTTTATGGCTTAATAAACCCGAGTCATCCTGAACGAAGTAAAGCATCCTCATCTAACAACACCAACCCTATAATTCTGCAGCTTCGACCTAAGGCGGACTTTAGACTTTTACTCCAGACGTCGTCTCCAGCATGAATTGGGCGTGCAGGCATCTATTGGTTTGTTTGTTAGCAGAGTAAATAAGAATGAGAGATTCCCACCGTGGGATTACAGTATTGTCAAAGATAAGAAAATGAGAAGATGAGAAGATGATTAAGAAAAATGGGTTTAGATTATAAACACCGCCTTCAAATTACTAAGTTTATAAAAAATTCTAGTTCCCCACTTATATGATCGCATGTTGCTCCGTCCGGGCTGATCGGCATCAAAAAACCACCCAGCTGCTACCTACTTGAGCTTGAGCTTTGTTAAAAATTAGGCAATCTCAACAGTGTTTGAATGATCGGTCTCACGCCATCAAGAATTGGATCAACGCAGGCTAAGCCTGTTTCCTTAGACATAGTGTCCAATAAACTTTGCCTCTGATCGGGTAGCGAAAGAGATGTATTCATTGATATCCCAACACAAACCGCAGCAGGGTTGGTGAGCCGAGCAAGTCGAAGATTCGTTTCAATACATTGCAGAATAGAGGGCAATGTATGACCAGGACAACCAATAATATGATCTCGGGTTGGATCATGGCACATGACGATGGCATCTGGCTGCGAGCCATGAAGCATACCTAAGCTAACCCCAGAATAGGCTGGCTGGAATAAAGACCCTTGACCTTCAATTACATCCCAGTGCCCATCATCATTATTAGGGCTCAGACTTTCTGCTGCCCCTGCAATAAAATCAGCTACTACTGCATCTATAGGTATACCGCTTCCCGAAATTATAATGCCTGTTTGACCCGTGGCTCTAAAATCACAATCAATACCCTGAGCTTTTAATTCTTTCGTTATCGCCAAAGCGGTATATTTTTTTCCCACAGAACAATCGGTACCGACGGTTAGAACTCGCTGACCAGATCGTTTTTGACCGTTGCCAATAGGAATATTTGGGGGAGGTACCCGCACATCAATTAAATTAGTCCTGCTTTTTTTTGCAGCCTGCCTCAAGGCGGGATAATCGGCTAAGCGAGTATGAAGCCCACTAATAATATCCATGCCTGAAGAAATGGCGTTGAGGAGTGTAGGCAGCCAATTGTCTTGAATGCTACCACCAATTGGCGCAGAACCAATCAACAGACTTTTTGCTCCTGCCTCTATAGCTTGATCCACTGACATATCGGCCAAACCAGTATCAACATCACAATCAGAAAAACGTAGTTGAGCAACACAGCGCTCAGGCGCCCATTGCAGAACACCAAAAGCGGTTTTAGCAAAGGCGACATTCGATACATCGCCTAGAAAGGTCAAATAGGGAGCCTTTAATTCTATTGGATTAATTATTTCTCACTCCTTGAAAAATCAATAGTCGCCAACATTCATAGTCATTTCCGAAAACAATGATGCAGACGGAGGAAAATAAATATTGATTACTGGGGTTGAACTATCTTTATATTACGCGATAACTTAAACGGCAGTTGCTAAACAAAAATTCCTTACGAAGGTTTGCTTTGATTCGTTCATTTTCCAAAAATACAATATTTGATAAACGCTCGCCATTTTCTCTGTAGGTGGCAAATATATTATCTCCTATTGGTGTTAAGCGAAGATTCTCTGGCAAAGTTGGGTCGAAGTCATAAGTTAATTTCGCTACTAGTTTGTTATTTTCCAGAGAAATATTATACGTACCATCAAATGACCTGTATTGACCCGTGTAAGTATCATTAGCCAGTTCGGTAGAATCGTCATTTGTAGTCGGTTCCGACTCTTTGATGTGAACATCGGCAAATTCTGCCAGCAGCTCTTCGGTGATCGCCTCCAATAAGCCTGACTTGTTACCATTTATTAACGCCGCGAACGCTAAATTTTGCTCAGGAATTATTTGTAAGGTAGCTATCTGGCCAAGTGTGCCGCCATTGTGGAAAATTATTTCAGTGCCACAGGATTTTAATGAAAGTTTAGCCCAACCTAGGCCAGCATATCTGTTGTAAACCTTTGAAAAAGGTGGCAACTGTATCTGCGTTTGGAGCATGTTGTTGATAGCATCAGTGGATAACCAGATATCGTTCGTTTCTGATCGTTCTTCATTTAGAAACATTTCAGCAATGCGGATTAGATCGGTTGCTGACATAGTGAGTGTAGAACCCGCCGACGCTAATCCCAAAGGTAAATAACAAGCTGTGGCTGGTTGCCATGTTGCTGGTTGACCTGACTTTAGTTCATGTCCAATGGCCGTCCGGTAACGCAATACTTCGCTTGGTCGAGAAACAGCATGATTCATATTTAAGGGTTTGAAAATACGTTCTTCTACGGCACTAAACCAAGAAATTCCCGAGACCACTTCCACTAAGCGCCCAGCTATAGCAAAGGCAGAGTTGCAGTATGAATAATAATGGCCTGGTTGGTGTATTTGCGGCAATAAACTACAGCGGTCGACATATCGTGCAATCAGGTTGCTATCTGCATCGCTTTCATCTGGGAAAAAATCTCCCATCAGGCCGCTGGTATGGTTGAGCAATTGGCGCACAGTAATACTGTTTGAAGCATCTGCATCGGCGACTTGAAAGTCCCGTAAATAATGCTTTACTGGACGGTCAAGTTCAACTCGCCCTTCGTCCACCAACTGCATAATCAAACTTGTGGTAAATACTTTGGTGATGGAGCCAATTTGGAAAATAGCATCAGGTGTGGCCGCTACACCGGTTTCACTATTCAAGATACCATCAGCGGCCCTATGTAACTGGTTATTGTGCCAAATAGCGAGCGACACGGCTGGAACTTCATATTTTTTTACTAGGCTTTCGACATAGCTTTGTAAATCATTCAATGCGGTTGTTGACATAACTGAGTGATTCCACTTTTATAGGGTTTATTAAAATATCGCCAATCCAAAATTTTTACGCCACTTGCCGAAATGCATTACGCGTTAAGTTCTCCAGCGAACCGTCCTCATGTAGTACGATATTATCTTCAATGCGTATACCTCCGTAAGGTAAGAAATTTTTCACTCGAGACCAGTCTAACTTGGCCGCTGTCTGGCCTCTGCTTAATTTTTTTAGCAGCAATGGAATAAAATATAACCCTGGTTCCACTGTATAGATTTGATTGGCTACCATAGGTGTGGTTTGGCGTAGTTTTGGATAAGCATCCGGAGGTGGAATTACTTCTCCTTGTGGATTAGCTAGCTTTGTCCCTTTGTCGTGTACATTGATGCCCAGGTGATGACCAACCCCGTGGGGAAAGAAGTGTTCAGTCAGCCCCGTTTCTAATGCTTCGTCAGGAGAAATTTTTAGGATACCAAATTGACAGAGTGTTTCAGCAACTTTGCGGTGTGCCAGTCTATGTATTTCTACGGGTTTTGCACCAATTGCACCGGTTGCTACCAGCTCTTGTTGCTTGATGTCCATGATTTGCACCATCTCGGCAAATTCACTGTCTGGGTCATAAGCATAAGTTCGGGTGATATCGGAGGCGTAGCCGTGAAAGTCGACACCCGCGTCGATTAAAAAACTGTGTCGTTGCTGCGGTGCATGACTGCTTAGGTTGGAGTGATGCAGCACAGCCGCGTGCTCATTGATTCCCGCGATAATTGGATAAGGCATATGGTTTTCACTGCAGTCACAAGCACTCAAGTAAGCAGCACTAATTTCTAGCTCTGATGCACCATCTTTAAACGCTTGGTACGCTGCCTTGTGAGGGGGTATCGCTAATCGGTTGGCCTCACGAACACAAAATTGCTCGTAATCGGTTTTATGGCGACGCTGGAAATCGATGTGATTAAGTAGGATCTGCGGATTGCAACATTCTACCGGTAAGTGAAGGCTATTGGTTTCTCCAATAAAAGCCGTAGTAGAGGGATCTGAACCGGTTAGCTTTAGCACGTCATTGGATGAGGTATAGTCCATAATATCCAAACCGCGCTCGAAATCGTGCGGCAAAACCTGGGGCGCGGTGTGCCAGATGTCCTCTGCATCTAATAACAACAAGCGGGGTCGAATGTCATCTATTTTTATATGCAGATAGCAATTTTCTCGCCGATTCAGTGGTACCCATTCTTTAAAATAGGGATTCGCTTTAAAGGGATAGAACAGATCATCCTGAAACTGGGTTTTCACTTGGCCGCTGCCAATCAACAGCTCACTGAAGCCGGTTTTGGACAGTATTGATTGGAACCGCGTCATTTTTTCTCCGAGGTGGCGGAGGTAAAGTGTGGCTGTGTCTTGTTCAGTCATATTCGTTTTGGCCATGGAGTATTTATGGTTTATCCAGTCTCAAGTAAAAGATCCCAAGCGGTGGTTAATTTAAACGTTTCGGGTGGCTCGATACCTTGTAGGTGCTTGAGTAGATAATCCCAAGTACGGCGCAGTGTATAGCTTGATATTTCATGCCCATCATTTGGCAGCAGCAACAGGTCGAAATCCTTATTGGCTTGGCGTAGTGCCTCAACTAAGCGGAACGTGTTTTCCGGTGGGGTAACGGTATCCAACATGCCGTGAATAAGCAGCAGTTTCCCTTGGAGCGATGACACCAGGTCCTCAGCATAACAACCATTGGTTTGCTGTTGTGATACACCCTCATACATCTCGGCTATTGATGCTGGTTCAAAGCGGGAATCCTGAAAGGCCACCATCACACCCACTTTGTAAAACTCCGGGTATTCGAGTAGACCATATACCGGCCCATTAATACCATCACAACCGACCAGGCCGACACGATCAAGATCCATGTAGGGATAGCGTTTTGCTAACTGATGTATACCAGCAATTCGGTCATTAAAGGCATTGGCGGATGCCATGCGGCCGTAGCTACGCTCCTGAAAAGCCTTATGGCGATAGCTCATTCCCGGTACTTCCAGAGCGACGACAATAAAACCCAAAGCGGCATAAGCTGCTCCCATCAAATAGGGTTCGCCACAATAGACGCCACTAGTGAAAGCAGCATGTGGCACGTAGGAGTAAGCAGGGTAAGCACAGGAAAAATCTACTATGGGATAGTGTTTTTCCGGCGAAAATCCAGGTGGTCGGTAAACCACACCGTAAAGGTCGGTGTGGCCGTCGGCACTCTTCAATTTAATCGGCTCCGGCCATTGCCAGTCCTCTGGCAGGCCTACAGGATCGGCTGTTTCCAAGGTTAGTACTTCTCCACCTTCACGATCAATTAGCAGACTGATCGGCAGCATATCTACTCGGGATCTTGTGCTAACCAGATAGTTGCCGCTGGGAGATACACCCCTGACATCCAATCCATCGGTACCGAGCCAGCTTCGCAAGATCACCTGTGTACTATCAGGTTCGAACACAGCGTGGTCGAACTGACCTTTGGTCAGTGGTGTCAGCTCGCCTGTGTCAATATTTAGTTTACAGATATCACGATAATAGGGACTGATATCAGGGTCGCGTGCCGCAGTCTGTATTAGCAGTTCCCGTAGCGCTGCGTCAAAGTGTAATATGCTGCGTATCAGCCACTCTTTATTATCATTTGTTGAGGCCTTCTTTCCGATAATCGGGTGTTTGAGTAAGCCCGTGTTTAAGTCATAGAGATAGAGCTGTGCCCAACCACTGCGTTCCGAGAACCAAATCAGTTCATCAGAATCGGGCAAAGGTAAGAAAACTGGACGTTCGGGAAGTGCATGGCTTAGTTTAACGAAGGTTGAAGAGACTTCTTCAAATAGCATTCGAGTTGTGCCGGAATAGGTGTCTAATTCTACCACACGCACAGTTTTAGCACCCCGTGCAACGTCGATGAAAAAGGCTCGGCGGCTATCACTGGCCCACCAGCCCAAACCATCTCTTGTGAAAAATCCGCTGCTTGAATATTGCGGTAATGGTCTGTAGTTGGCGTCTTGAACCTGGCCGGTTTCCACATCAACGACCGTTAAGCGATAGGTTTCTACCTGCACGTCACCAGGATGAGCTATTTTGTATTCTACTAGCTGGGGTCTCGGACTCTCGTCGACAGGCACATGGTGGATAAAGGGTGTGGTTTCCACAGATCGCTTATCAAGTTGGTGGGTTAGCAGGCGTTGGGAATCTGGCGACCACATGGCCTGCAGTGGTGGGCTACCACTGCAGTCGCCGGCGTAGTAATTATCAGCTGTGCCATCCCGTGTAAGAGCCCATTCTTTTCCGTTGGTCAAATCCCGCACCCAGAGATTGTTGTCATGGGCAAAAGCGGCCTTTTTGCCATCTGGAGAAAGAAGTCCGGCATCAGAATTTAGTTTTATAGCTTCACAAGCTGTTTTTCCTGTTGTATACCGCCAGTGTTTATCAAAGGCGGTAAATTCAATAACGGTTGTGGGTGATAACTGAATTTTTAGCGTACTTATTGGTAAGTTTTCTGGGTCAACCGTCTGTGCAGAAGCTTTTGCTAGTGCATCAGCCAAAGCCTGGTGATCAAAGGCCGGTTGGTTGCTGGCCTCCTTAGGGTTAACCAGGCGATATTCCTTACCTGCTCTAGTTTCCCGTAAGTACCAAAAAAAATCGCTACCTTCTATCCAATGGGGAAACACAGCATCATTTAGTATAAGGCGCTTTGTCAGCACACCCTGTGCTATCGCCTGCGCCTGCTGATAGTGGCTCAGGATGGAATCATCGTCGGTCATGATGTGTTGAGACATATTGTATTGCCTTTTGATGATTGATTATCAAGATAAAAGTGGGGAGATAACTTAAATCGCTGCTGCTGGATTGTTTGTCGGAAGTAATCAATATTCTCAATTGGATCATCACTTGACACACTCTGACAGCTTAAACTCCTTCGGCGGCTCTATGCCTTGCAAATGTCTAACCAAGTAATCCCAGGCACGGCGCATCTCATAGCTTCCCATAGCACCCGCAACATAAGGCACCATTAGCAGATCAACGTCTTTATTGGCCTTTTGAAACGCATCCACCACGCGAAAGGTGCCGGCGGGGGGATAACACTTGAAAAATTCACCATATTGCGCATGAATCAACAGTAATTTTCCCTGCCATCTATCCGCTAATTGTTCCGGAAAATGTTTGCCTTTCGCTGGGCCATCCACACCCTGGTATTTATCGGCTTCTGCTGTACAGCCAATTAAACGGCTGTCTTGATGCATATTAATAACACCGACTTTGTAGAAGTCTGGGCATTCCATCAGGTTTTGTAGAGCACCCTGATAACCCGTTTGGCTAAAGATGCCTACTCGCTGTAAATCCATCGACGGATAGCGTTCCGCCAGATTTTCAATTGCTGTGCGATGATCCGAGGTATTTGCGCTTGAGGGTATCCAACCATAGCTGGTATCTTGGAAAGCCTTGTCCCTTAATGGTGTGCCTCGACTATCTATGACTGCAACTATAAAGCCTAATTCAGCTAGGGCTGCCCCCTGAAAATAATAGCGATCGGCATAGCCACGAGAAGTATGAAAGCTGCCGTGGGGTACGGCGGCAAGCCAGGGGCCACTGACAATAATATTAATAACTGGGTATCTTTTCTCTTCGGAGAAGTCCGAGGGTCGAAAGAGAGTGCCATAGATAGCAGTCTTACCGTCTGCTGCCGTCATTTTGACCGGTTCTGGCCATTGCCAAGGGTTAGGCAAATCGGAGGTATCGGTGGTTTCCACCTCCATTAGAGTGTCTCCGTCGCGATTGAGCAGGAGTGTAACAGGGACTTTGTCTGCTCGGGTTCGGGTGGTGACGAGATAGTTTCCACTGGGTGCTATACCACTCATGGGTTCAATCATG
>Ga0228609_1000632_pt1 | contig 16337 bp, 10 predicted proteins | sample 10DmetaG_FD_190068 | JGI IMG/M metagenome (GOLD analysis project Ga0228609, IMG submission 190068) | Seawater microbial communities from Monterey Bay, California, United States - 10D | ecosystem: Environmental > Aquatic > Marine > Coastal | place: USA: California | collected 2016-11-10 | reverse complement strand
AACAAATAATCTAGACGAAAATCAAATAGAGATTGCAAAATTTTGGGACTGTAATCCTTATGTGACACATCATAGAGGACATGCGATGTTTGCAACCAAAAAAATAACCCCTGGAGGACATTGGATTGGTATCACAGCTGTGGCAACGCGACAAGCTAAAAATACTTTTGCTGAAACCATCAATGCTTATACCAATGTTTCCATTGCATTGTTTGATGCATTTATCAGTTGTTGGGATGAGAAATGGAATACTTTAATCGTAAGACCTGAAACCCTAATCAATCAATATTATGATGAAGAATGGGTCCCTTTATTACAAACTCCTCCCTTTCCAGAATATACCAGTGGACATTCCGTAATATCACGTGCCGCTGCTGTTACCCTTACCGACCTTTATGGAGATAATTTTAGTTTTACAGACACAACTGAGGTGGCTTATGGGTTGGGAGAAAGAAAGTATACTTCCTTTATTCATGCCTCAGAAGAAGCTGCAATTTCGAGATTGTATGGCGGCATCCATTATATGATGGCCATAGAAGAAGGTGTTGCTCAAGGGCAAGCTGTGGGAGAGCATATTGTAAATAATCTTCAAACCAAAGTGGACAATTCGATGGCAGAAATGAAGCTTGAATAAGATGCAAAAAAAATTATTACATTTTTGGCAAATTTCAGCCATGAGATTTAACTTTTTTTGTGGTTCTCAACCCAAATTCATTAAAAATGTAATTTAAAAGAGATTTGATTTATGCAAAATGAACAACAACGCAGAGCGGCTTTAGTATATCATGCCAAACCTAGACCTGGAAAGATAGAAGTAGTTCCCACAAAAAATTATGACACTCAAAGGGATTTAGCCTTAGCGTATTCACCGGGAGTTGCCATTCCTTGTTTAGAAATAGAAAAGACAAAGGAAGATGTTTATAAATACACAAATAAAGGAAATTTAGTAGCGGTAATTTCAAATGGAACAGCGGTTCTAGGATTAGGGAATATTGGACCCGAAGCCTCCAAACCTGTAATGGAGGGAAAAGGATTGTTATTTAAAATTTTTGCAGATATCGATGTTTTTGATATTGAAGTAGAGGCTTCGGACACTGAAAAATTTATTGAAGCTGTAAAAGCAATCGCCCCCACTTTTGGAGGAATAAATTTAGAAGACATTAAGTCTCCAGAAGCTTTTGAAATTGAGCGAAGATTGAAAGAGGAATTAGACATTCCAGTGATGCACGACGACCAACATGGAACCGCTATTATTTCTGCTGCTGCTTTGCTGAATGCTATAGAACTTTCCGAGAAGAAAATAGAAGAAGTTAAAATCGTAGTTTCAGGAGCTGGAGCAGCTGCTATTTCCTGCACTAAATTATACCGAGCTTTTGGTGCAAATGTAGAGAATATTGTCATGTTGGACAGCAAAGGGGTGATACGAAAAGACCGAGAGAACCTAAGTCCAGAGAAAACCGAATTTGCAACGGCACGAAACATTACTTCTCTTGAAGAAGCTATGATAGATTCGGATGTTTTTATTGGATTGTCAAAGGCAGATATTGTTTCCACGGACATGCTACTTTCTATGGCAAAAAATCCGATTGTTTTTGCTATGGCTAACCCAGACCCAGAAATCAAATATGATCTAGCCTGTAAAACACGCGCGGATATTATCATGGCTACAGGAAGGTCTGACAATCCCAATCAAGTAAATAATGTATTGGGCTTTCCTTTTATTTTTAGAGGGGCTTTAGATGTTCGTTCTACCACTATCAATGAAGCGATGAAAATGGCTGCTGTAAAAGCTTTAGCCGATTTAGCAAAAGAATCTGTACCCGAACAAGTTAATTTGGTTTACGATGAAACCCGACTGAGTTTTGGAAAAGACTATATCATTCCAAAACCCTTTGATCCTAGATTAATAACAACGGTTCCGGTTGCGGTAGCTCAAGCTGCTATGGACTCTGGAGTCGCTCAAGCTCCCATTGAGGATTGGAATCGATATAAAGAGACACTCGAAAATCGATTAGGGAATAGTCAAAAAATGGTACGTATTCTTCATGATCGAGCTAAAAGAGATCCCAAACGACTTGTTTTTGCTGAGGCAGATCAAATGGATGTGTTGAAAGCAGCACAGATTGTAGAAGAAGAAGGAATTGCAAAGCCGATTTTATTGGGTAATAAAGAGGTAATCAATGATTTACGAAAAGCAATTGATTTTGATGCTGAAGTAGAAATCATTGATCCAAAAGATCAAAGTCATGATGTGCAGCGTAAAATGTATGCAGAGTTATTTTGGAAGGACCAAAAGCGCAAGGGTTATACACTCTATGATGTTGAACGCCTGATGTGGGAGCGTAATTATTTTGCTTCAATGATGGTAAAAAATGGCGACGCCGATGCCATGCTCTCAGGCTATTCTCGAAATTATCGTTCGGTAGTAAAACCTATTTTAGAAACGATATCAAAAGCAAAAGGGGTAAGCAAGGTGGCCGCAACAAACTTAATGCTGACAAAATCAGGGCCTCTATTTTTGTCTGATACCACTATAAATGTTGAACCTTCTTCCAAAGAATTAGCAAAAATCGCCCAAATGACAGGGCATATGGCTGGTCTTTTCGGAATAGAACCGATTATTGCTCTTTTGTCTTTTTCAAATTTTGGATCTTCACGTTTCAGTCAAGCTAAAAAAGTGACAGAAGCGGTTTCAATTTTACATAGAAGCAATCCCAACTTGGTTGTAGATGGTCCTATTCAATCTGATTTTGCACTCAATAAAGAGTTACTCCATAAGGTTTTTCCTTTCTCTTCCTTAAAGAATAAAAAGGTTAATGTTTTAGTCTTTCCAAATCTTGATGCAGCCAACATCACTTACAAGTTGATGAAGGAGCTAAACGAAGCGCTTTCTATTGGTCCCATTTTGATGGGTCTAAGTGAGCCAATTCACGTTTTACAATTGGGAGCTTCGGTAGATGAAATAGTCAATATGGCTGCTGTAGCCGTTATTGATGCACAATCAAAAAATAAATAAGATCATGATTACACAGATAATAGGAAGATTAGTTGAAAAATCGCCCACGCATGTTGTAATTGATTGTCAAGGAATAGGCTATGAAGTTAATATTTCTTTACACACTTTTTCACAATTAGGAGAGGATGAAAATATAAAGCTCTTTACCCACCTTCAAATTCGTGAAGACTCACATACTTTATTTGGCTTTTTCACTCCTATAGAACGTTCTGTTTTTAGACTTTTGATATCTGTTTCAGGTATCGGAGCAAGTATTGCAAGAACCATGCTTTCCTCTCTTGAACCCCAGCAAATTCAAAGAGCTATCGTTACTGAAGATTTAAATACAATTAAATCAGTAAAAGGAATTGGTTTAAAAACAGCACAACGTGTGTTAATAGAGTTAAAAGATAAAATGATGAATCTCTTCGAAGGGGAAGAAATTCAATCATTTGCAAACAATACAATCAAAGAAGAAGCGTTATCAGCATTAGAGGTTCTTGGTTATCCAAGAAAGCAATCTGAAAAAGTAATTGATAACATAATTCAGAGTGCCCCAGAGAGTTCTGTGGAAGAACTGATAAAGGCCGCTCTGAATAAATTTTAAACCCCTTTGATTGAAAATAAACGATTTTATATAGTTTATAATTTACCCAAAACACTACTCCTAATTTTATTTTGGATCGCATTTTCATGCGGTGTCGTTTTTGCTCAAGAAAAAGCGGATATTGGTGGAGTTGCACTACCCGACTCAAGTAGTGTGTCAAGCCAGTATATTTATGATTCAGAATCAGACCGATATATATTTTCTAAAGAAATAGGGGGGTATCCTATTGGAATTCCCCTCATACTTACAAGAAAGGAATTCGAAGCTTTGGTTCTGAAAGAACAAATGCAAGATTATTTTCAAGAGAAAATACAGGCCCTTAGTGGGCGTGGTTCTAATCTAGAGGATACCCAAAAAAATCTACTACCAGAATTGTATGTAAATAATAAATTCTTTCAATCTATTTTTGGAAGTAACGCAATTGATATTTCACCTCAAGGTTCTATAGGAATAGATTTAGGATATCGATATCAAAGAAATGACAATCCGATTACTTCCCCTGTAAACAGAAGATCACCCGGTTTTGACTTTGATCAACGTATCAGTTTAAGTTTGTTGGGAAAAATTGGAGAACGTCTTCAGATTACCGCTAATTATGACACGGAATCTACTTTTGATTTTCAAAATCTAATTAAAATTCAATTCAACCCTCCACAATTATCTGATATAAAAGACGTGATCCCTGGAAAGATTGGTTCTAGAATAAATGACATTCAAGGGAAAATAGATAATGTTAAATCTACTGCACAGGATATCCAAGGTAAAGTTTCTGAGGCTAAAAACACCCTCAATCAAGCGCGTCAAAAAATAGATCAATTAAAAAATAACATAAATCAACTCCCAAACAGTACAGAACAAGTAGGGAATCGTGTTTCGGATTACTTAAAGGGAAAGGTCACTGAGGATGCAATTTTACAAAATATAGATATAGGAAATATTAGTATGCCTTTGAATAGTAATCTAATTCAAGGGGCACAAAGTCTATTTGGGGTTCGGGCAGATTTAAAATTTGGGAATACCACCATTTCTGGAATTTTCTCTGAACAGCGTTCTCAATCACAAAATATCACCTCCCAAGGGGGAGGGAAATTAGAAGATTTTAGTCTATTTGCTTTAGATTATGAAGAAGATCGACATTATTTTTTGAGTCAATATTTTAGAGATAATTATGATGCTTTTTTAGACACCTATCCCTACATTAATTCACCTGTTCAAATTACTCGAATTGAAGTTTGGGTTACCAATAGAGGCTATCAAACCAATAATGTTAGAAACATTATCGCACTTCAAGATTTAGGTGAGGCACACCCAGAGAATACAAGAATGGATCAGAATGTTCCTGATTTTTTTACATCATCCAATCCTGAATTTCCTCCGAGTAATGCCATCAACAGGTTGGATCCTGATGAAATAGGTTTTGGAGGGATTTTGACTGAAGCCATTCGAGATATAGCAACAGTTAGAAATGGATTTGGATCCGTCAAAACAACTGAGGGCTATGATTACGCTGTTTTGGAGAGCGCAAGAAAGTTGAGCAGTCAAGAATTCACTTTTCATCCACAATTGGGCTATATCTCTTTAAATCAACGTTTGAGTAACGATGAAATTTTAGGAGTTGCCTTTCAATATACCTATTTGGGGAAAGTTTATCAAGTAGGGGAATTTGCCAATGGAGATGTACCCGGAACTTCACTGATTCAATCAAATACGCCCCAACAATCCCAACAAGCTCCTGTCATTCAAACGAACAGTTTAATTGTCAAAATGCTTAAAAGTAGTTTGACCGATGTACGTCAACCCGTTTGGGATTTGATGATGAAAAATATTTATAATACAGGCGCTTTTCAGTTGTCTGAAGAGGACTTTAAGTTAAGTATTCTTTATACAGATCCCTCTCCGATCAATTACATGACTCCCGTTGATCCTTCCATTTGGCCTGAAAGTTTAGAGCAAGAAGTGTTATTAAATACCATGGATCTGGACCGGTTAAATGTGTATCAAGATTTGGTTCCTAAAGGAGATGGTTTTTTTGATTTTATTCCTGGAATCACAATTGACCAACGATATGGGCGGATTATTTTTCCTAAAGCAGAACCCTTTGGGGAATTTTTGTTTAAACTTTTAGACAATCCAGAATCGGCAAAAGAAGATTATGACATTGAAAGTACATTTAATAAAAACCAGAAAAAATATGTTTTTAAGGAAATGTATTCTTCCACAAAAGCAGCAGCATTAGAGTTTACGGAAAAAAATAAATTCCAATTAAAAGGGCGTTATAAATCAGAAGGTGGAGATGGGATTAATATTGGAGCCTTCAATGTACCAAGAGGTTCGGTAAGAGTTACAGCAGGAGGAAGGGTGCTACAAGAAGGATTGGATTATACTGTGAATTATGAAATTGGACGGGTTAAGATTTTAGATGAAGGACTGAAGGCGTCAAACATACCGATTGATATTTCCGTAGAAAACAATTCCTTTTTTAACCAACAAAACAAGCGTTTTTCTGGGATTAATGTCAATCACCGCATTACTGACAAAATAAATATTGGAGGAACGTTAATCAATCTGAGTGAAAATCCATTGACTCAAAAGGCGAATTATGGAACGGAGCCCGTAAACAATACCATGATGGGATTCAATACTAATTTTTCTACAGAAATTCCGTTGTTAACTCGTTTGGTAAACAAATTGCCTACCATCAATTCTAATGTTCCTTCTCAAATTTCTTTTAGGGGAGAAGTTGCGAGATTGGCGGCTCAAGATCCAAGAAACACTCAATTAAATGGAGAAACAAACGTCTACATAGATGACTTTGAAGGTGCACAAACCAATATTGATATTAAAGGCTACACCGCGTGGAATCTTTCGAGTGTTCCAGTAAATGATGTTCCTGGGGCTACTGCTGATGGTTTGGAAAGTGGTTACGGGCGTTCCAAATTAGCATGGTATTCCATAGATCAAATCTTTTACTCTAGGCCTCCCAATGGAATCAATAATAATGACATTTCTTCCAATGAAACTCGAAGAATTTCCATCAATGAATTGTTTCCAGAACAAGACATTGTTCAGGGAACTCCTAGTACATTACCTACCTTTGATCTGGCTTATTATCCAAAAGAGAAAGGACCCTACAATAACGCACCTAATGAACAATTCGGTGTAGATACCAAAAAGAATTGGGCTGGGGTGATGCGTTCAATAAATGCGACCAATTTTGAACAGTCCAATGTAGAATTTATTGAATTTTGGTTATTGGATACATTTTCAGAGAATGAGGCTTCATCGGATGATTTAGGAGACTTAGTTTTTCACCTAGGAAATATTTCTGAGGATATTTTAAGGGATGGGAGAAAACAATTTGAAAATGGTTTGCCGGGAATATCTGAACCTACTCCCACCTACGAAACAGTATGGGGGAAAGTACCTGCCAATCAATCTTTAGTTTATGCGTTTAATTCCGAGGCTGATGATCGAGCCCTTCAGGATGTTGGTTTGGATGGCTTAAGTGATGAGGAGGAACGAACTATTTTTACAAACGGACCCAACAATGATCCTGCAGGGGATAATTACCAATACTTTTTGCAAGCTGAGGGGGATATTTTAAATCGGTACAAAAATTATAATGGATTAGAAAATAATACGCCAATTGCTTTTAGTGATACTGACCGTGGAAATACAACAGAACCCGATACAGAGGACATCAACCGGGATCAAAGTATGAACACCATTGACAGTTATTTCGAATACCGTGTTCCCATTACTAAAAACATGCAAGTTGGAAATCATCCTTTCGTAACAGATGTTCGAGAAGAGATTAAAGTAAATGCTCCTAATGGAGACGAATTTATTACCCGTTGGATCCAGTTTAAAGTTCCCATTCAAAAAGACTATTACGAAAACACATCTTTTAATTCCTACTTTAAATCCGTAAATGAAATAAACGATTTGCGTTCCATTCGATTTATGCGAATGGTTTTGAGCGGTTTTGAAGAAAAAGTTGTCTTTCGTTTCGGTACTTTAGATTTAGTTCGTGGAGATTGGCGCAGATACAATAAGGCGTTAAATGAGGAGGTTTTAGTCAATGAAAATACAACTGTTGATATCAGTACAGTCAATATTTTAGAAAATGAAAATCGTATTCCTATCAATTATGTTTTACCTCCAGAAATTAGACGGGAACAGGTAAATAATAATAACACAATTATAAGACAAAACGAGCAGTCATTGGCTTTTAGAGTCTGTGATCTTCAGCCATCTGATTCTAGAGGTATTTATAAAAACCTAAATCTTGACATGCGGCAATACAGTAAGTTGCGTATGTTTTTGCATGCTGAATCCCTTCCTGGAAATGAACCCCTACCCGGAGAAGGTTCAGAGGACGAATTTGATAAAAGATTAGTTGCTTTTATTCGTTTAGGAACCGATTATCAAGACAATTATTATCAAATTGAAATTCCATTAAAACCCACAGAATATACTGCAGAAACCATTAATCGTCTTTCGGCTGAAGAGGTTTGGAACCCTGACTCCAATTCTTTGGAAGTCCCCATTGAGCTTTTGGCTAAACTCAAAGCGCGTGCCCTCCAGCAATTAGGATTAGGTGAAGCACTTTATTTTGATGAAGAATTAAATCCCATTCAAGAATTTACGCCGATTAGTAGTTTGCCGGGAGATAAAAAGTATAAATTTTCAATTCGAGGAAACCCTTCTTTGGGAGACATAAGAACGTTGATGATAGGAGTGAAAAATCCTTCTACTGATTTGGGAGAATCTTTATGTGGAGAGGTTTGGTTTAATGAATTGCGGATTTCGGGTATCGACAGCCAGGGAGGTTGGGCTGCCATTGGTGCTTTGGATGCCAATCTAGCCGATTTCGCATCTTTTTCTGCAACGGGACGTTATTCAACCATAGGTTTTGGAAGTATAGACCAAACTCCTAACCAGAGAGCAAGAGAGGAGTTGTTGCAGTATGATATGGTGTCTACTATTAACCTTGGTCAACTCACTCCTGCCAAATGGGGACTTCAAATTCCACTCAGTTTTGCTAGTGGAGAAACCATGATTACCCCAGAATACGATCCCTTTTATCAGGATTTAAAATTGGATGATCGATTGAATACTGCAGAAAGAAAATCACAACGCGATTCCATTCGAAATCAAGCCATTGATTACACAAGTAGAAAAAGTATCAGCCTGATTGGCATAAGAAAAAATAATACAGGTGAAGGGGAGACTCGATTTTACAGCCCAGAAAACTTTGATTTTTCTTATGCTTACAACGAGCTTGAGCACCATGATTATGAGCTTGAAACTCAAGAAGAAGTCAATGTATTACTCGGAGCTAATTACGGACATTAATTCACTTCAAAGCCAATTGAACCCTTTAAAAAAGTAAGCTTTTTTAATCGAAAAAAATACTGGCAATGGCTTCAAAAACTTAATTTTAATCTATTACCTAGCTCCCTTGAAGGAGCAGCTAACATCAATAGAATCCTAAATAATCAGAAGTTCAGACAGGTGTATTTGGAAGGTGTAGATGGCTCTCAGCAGCGAAGTTTGCCCAATTTACAACAACGTAACTTTTTATTTGATTATAATTATGCGTTTACTCACAATTTAAGTCGCTCATTAAGAATTAATTTTAATGCAAGTACGAGTAGTATTATTAGGCAGTTGGATGCAATGGATACAGGTTTGGCCAACCCTTTTTCGTCAACAAAACAAGCTTTATGGCAAGGGTTACTAAATACAGGAGAGCCCAATAATCACCTTCAGTCATTAGCTGTAAATTATAAATTACCTTTTCAGTATATTCCATTTTTGAGCTTTATAGATGCAACCTATAATTATACGGGAAATTTTAATTGGATCCGAGGTTCTGAGGCTTTGTCTCAGGTCAAAAGTGCGGAGGGTATTCCTTTAGGGATTGTGAATACCATTCAAAACAACAATACTAAAACGCTTACTGCAGCCTTGTCTTTCGCAAAATTATATACCGTTTTGGGTTTAAAATCGAAGAAGACTTCTTTCATTCCTAAAGCAAAAACAAATGCGGCTAAGGATTCTACTTCAAAATCAAAAAATTCCTTATTGAAGAAAGGTTTAACTCAGTTGGTGGATGTTTTGACTGCTGTAAAACGAGTACAGGCGAGTTATAATGAGAACAATGGTTCTGTATTGCCGGGTTACTTGCCCTCGGTAGGTTTTGCAGGGGGCTTGCGCCCGACTTTAGGCTATACTTTTGGAAGTCAAGCAGATGTTAGATATGAAGCGGCTAAGCAAGGTTGGTTAACGGGCTATCCAAATTTTAATCAGCCCTATACAAGTCTGCATAGCAGTAAATTTAAGGCCTCTGCTCAAGTAGTTCCTTTAAAAAGCCTGATCATTGATTTTAATGCAGAGCGCGACTATTCTGAGAATAGACTGGAAAATTTTAGAGTAGAAGATCAAAATTACCTTCCTCAAAATTCAAGCTTGTTTGGTAATTTCGGAATGTCAACAATTTTAATTCAAACGGCTTTTAATTCTACGGATGGTTCAATCAGTTCCAATTTTGAAAAGTTTAGAAAGAATCGAATAGTTATTGCAAATCGGTTGGCACAGAATAGTAGTTATGAAAATTTAGGTAATGACACAGAGGGCTATCCATTGGGATTTGGCAAGAATCAACAAGGAGTCCTGATCCATTCTTTTTTAGCGGCTTATTCTGGAGTAAATCCAGAAAATGTTTCTTTAAATCCAGTTAGAAAGAATCCCTTACCCAATTGGAATTTAAAATTTACAGGCTTATCTGAAATAAAATCATTGTCCAAAATATTTAAACGTCTTTCAATCAACCATGCTTATCGAGCGAGCTATACGCTAACGAATTTTCAAAATAATTTTGATTTTAATCCTTCTTTACCCAATCAAACGGACAAATTAGGCAATTTGATTCCTGAGAAATTGTACTCCAATGTAAATTTAGTCGAGCAATTTAATCCCTTAGTTCGAATTGATATGGAGATGAATAATTCGTTTAAGTTTTTAGCTGAACTTAGAAGAGAGCGTGCAATTTCGTTGAGTTTGGATAATAATCTTATTACAGAATCAACCGGAGATGAATACGTTGTGGGAATGGGATATCGGGTAAAAGATCTGCGGTTTAGAACCAGTTTTGGAGGGCGTCGTATTATTTTGAAAGGAGATTTAAATATAAAAGCAGATGTTTCGTATCGTGATAATATAACTGTTTTAAGAAATTTGGAGTATGACAATAATCAAGTTACTGCGGGACAACGTTTAGTCGCAATAAAAATAAATGCCGATTATGCATTGACACAAAACTTAGTCGCTCAATTTTTTTACGATCATAATTTTTCAGAATTCGCAATCTCTACTGCCTTTCCACAAACCAGTATTCGTTCAGGGTTTACAATTCGTTATAACTTTGGAAATTAAAAATATTTTTTACTTAAAGAAATCTTTTACATTTACACCCTATAAAATTTTTAGAATATGAATGTACCTGCAGAATTGAAATATACCAAAGATCACGAGTGGATCAAAGTTGAAGGAGACACAGCAACCATTGGAATTACTGATTTTGCCCAAGGAGAGTTGGGTGATATAGTCTATGTTGAAGTGGAGCGTCTGGATGAGACCTTAGAAGCCGATGCTGTTTTTGGAACGGTTGAAGCGGTCAAAACGGTTTCCGATTTATTCATGCCTGTTGCAGGAGAGATCATTGCTTTCAACGATACTTTAGAGGATACTCCAGAGATTGTAAATGAAGACCCTTATGGAGCGGGTTGGATGATTAAAGTTAAGTTTAGTGATCCTGAGTCAATTGAAAATTTATTAGATGCGACAGCTTATACTACGCTGGTTACAGGCTGATATTTTTTTTAAAATAGCTGGAGTTTTAGCAACCCTCGAAGTAATTTATTTGAGCCTTAAACCCCCTGGACCTGACACAACCTATTGGACTTTTCTTTATTTTAGACAAGATATAGTTCTTCATTTTTTGTGTTATTTCTTTTTAACGGGAATTTATTTTACTGGTTTTTTTACCCATACAGCTGTTCTAAAAAAATCTTTTTTTTCATCCTTTTTGCTGGGTTTTATTTTGGAGTGTACACAGCTCATACCCTTCTTTAATAGAACCTTTGATTATGCTGATTTGTTGGCAAATTTATTGGGAGCAAGCTTAGGAATTTTAATAATTCGACTTTTCTTTTCTGATTCTATAAAGTAATAGCTTGTTTTTATTCTATTTTTTTTTAATTTGGCTATCTAATTAATGGTTTATTATGCAACCCAAAAAAAATGATAAAGTTGATTTAAGTAAAAACAGTAGTCTTTACTTTGTAATTGGCCTCGCCCTGATTTTATTGATCTCCTGGCAAGCCATTGAATGGAAAACATATGACAAAGACCTTTATGGCTATGAAGCTTTAGATGTTGATGAAGAAGATGATGAAGAAATTCCAATCACTGAACAAATAAAAACACCACCACCACCACCGCCACCACCGCCACCAGCTCCTGAAGTAATTGAGGTGGTTGAAGATGAAGAAGAAGTGGAAGAGACGGTAATTGAATCTACAGAAACAAACGAAGAAGAAATTGTAGAAATTGTTGAAGTAGAAGAAGAATTTGAAGAAGTTGATGTTCCTTTTGCAGTAATTGAGGATGTACCTATTTTTCCGGGTTGTGAGAAAGTTGATAAATCACAACGTAGAGCCTGTTTTCAAGAAAAGATGAACAAGCACATACGTAAAAACTTTAGATATCCCGAAATTGCCCAAGAAATGGGAATCCAGGGGAGAGTATATGTTAATTTTATTATCGCAAAGGATGGTCAAATTACCAACATAAGAATGCGAGGGCCAGATAAAAATTTAGAAAAAGAAGCACAGCGCATTATTTCTAAATTACCAAGTATGACTCCAGGGAAGCAAAGAGGACGACCCGTTCGTGTTCCATTCAGTATTCCAATCACATTTAGATTACAATAGGGATATCCTTTCATAAAATATTTTAAACCCAGCATATTGCTGGGTTTTTTTGTTTTTAGTAATTCATCATCGAGGTACGATTATTGTGGTGTATTTACAAAACCCCCAAATTATGGAAACAAAGAAAAACCCCAAAGTCGATTTAAGTAAAAACAGTAGTCTTTATTTTGTGATTGGTCTTGCCTTTATTTTATTGATCTCCTGGCAAGCTATTGAATGGAAAACGTATGAAAAAGATTTGTACGGTTATGAAACTTTAGATGTAGATGAGGAAGACGAAGAGGAAATCCCAATTACAGAGCAACTGAAAACTCCACCCCCACCACCCCCGCCGCCGCCGCCAGCTCCTGAAGTAATTGAGGTGGTAGAGGATGAAGAAGATGTGGAGGAGACGGTGATTGAATCAACAGAAACCAATGAAGAAGAAATTGTTGAAATTGTTGAAGTAGAAGAAGAATTTGAAGAAGTTGATGTTCCTTTTGCCGTAATTGAGGATGTACCTATTTTTCCGGGTTGTGAGAAAGTTGATAAATCACAACGACGAGCCTGTTTTCAGGAAAAGATGAACAAGCATATACGTAAAAACTTTAGATATCCTGAAATTGCCCAAGAAATGGGAGTTCAAGGACGTGTGTATGTTAATTTTATCATCGCAAAGGATGGTCAAATTACCAACATAAGAATGCGAGGGCCAGACAAAAACTTAGAGAAAGAAGCCCAGCGAATTATTTCTAAATTACCGAATATGATTCCAGGGAAGCAAAGAGGACGTCCCGTTCGTGTTCCATTTAGTATTCCAATATTGTTTAGACTGCAATAAATAAATTAAAGTTTGTTTAAGTATTAAAAGATTTTAAATCTAAATAAGTGATTTGATTGTTCATTGCTTATTTCTCAACTATCTTTGCACCCTGAATGATGCAGATAGATGCGCCAAAATGATACTCTTACTTCGGCTACTGGGTGGCTAACCTTAAGTGATTTTTCTCAACTCACAAAGTTTAGATTGTCTATAACTGTGGTTATTTCTTCCATTGCAGGGTATTTTTTAGCTGTTGAAACCGTTCATTTTCCTACATTGATATTATTAGTGATTGGAGGATATGCCATGGTTGGAGCTTCAAATGCTTTTAATCAAGTTTTTGAAAAAGATTTAGACAAATTAATGTTGCGTACACAAAATCGTCCACTCCCTGCAGGGCGAATACAAACGAATACGGCCTTATTTATTGGAGTCGTCCTTACATTGATTGGAATCGGTACTCTTTACGTGATTAATTTAAAAACAGCTTTTTTCGCAAGTTTTTCTATTTTCTTATACGCTTGTGTATATACTCCTTTAAAACAAAAAACTTCACTTTCAGTTTTTGTTGGTGCTTTTCCAGGGGCTATCCCTTTCATGTTGGGTTGGGTTGCTGCAACCAATGAATTTGGAATCGAACCCGGAGTGTTGTTTATGATCCAGTTTTTCTGGCAATTTCCACATTTTTGGGCTATTGGATGGCTGATGCACGACCAATACCAAGCCGCAGGATTTAAGATGCTTCCTTCAGGTGCACGTGATCACTCAACAGCTTTTCAAACGGTATTTTATACATTATGGACGGTTGTAATTTCATTGTTGCCCGCTTTTTTATATACCGGCGCTTTGATTCTGTCACTATCTGCTGCAATTGTTGTTGGTTTGTTGGGATTATTCTTTTTGTTTTATGCCCTTCGTTTAATGTTTTTAAAAACAGATCAAGCTGCTCGCTTTTTGATCCGAGCAAGTATTTTATATATTACAGGAATACAATTAGTCTATGTATTGGATAAATTTTTCATCCAATGATAAAAAATAAATAAATATGAATACAAACGATTCTTTGACGGTGAAAAACAATCGAGCAAAAAAAATGATGCTTTGGTTTGGAATGATCAGTATGAGTATGACATTCGCTGGCTTAACAAGTGCTTATGTAGTGAGCAGTTCCCGCTCAGATTGGATTCAACAAATCGAGTTGCCCTTCGCTTTTACCCTCAGTACTTTATTAATTGTTTTGAGTAGTGGAAGTTTTTATGGAGCATTAAAAATGATCCAAGATCAAAAAATAAAGGCGGCTCAAGGTTTGTTAACACTCACATTAGCCCTTGCTATTGCATTTGTTTATTTTCAATTTGAAGGTTTTGGTGCGCTGATTGAACAAGGATATTATTTTACAGGACCTGAAAGTTCGATCACAACATCGTACTTGTATGTTTTGGTTCTCCTTCATTTAGTGCATCTTACGGCTGGAATTGTGATTGTTTTAAACGTTTTTTATAAGACTTTGAGAGGAAAGTATCTTGATGGAAATACCCTAGGATTTGAACTCGCTGTGACCTTTTGGCATTTTCTTGATTTACTTTGGGTATATTTATTTTTATTCGTTTCATTCTACGGTTAAAAATTAATAAATTTGCAAAGAATTTAATATAGTAATATGGAAGTGACTGCAAAAACATCTGTTGACGAAAGCCAAGTTTGGGGGGGAGGTAATAAACCTCTAAACGCCAGCTACGGTAAAATGATGATGTGGTTTTTTATTGTTTCAGATGCCTTGACCTTTACGGGATTTCTCGTTTCTTATGGTTTCTCTAGATTTAAAAACATCAATTCATGGCCTATTGCCGATGAAGTATTTACCCACTTTCCTTTCTTACACGGTGTGGATGCACCCATGTACTATGTTGCCTTAATGACTTTTGTTTTAATCTTTTCATCCGTTACCATGGTATTGGCAGTAGATGCGGGTCATCATATGCAGAAGGCTAAAGTGACATTTTACATGTTACTAACCGTTATCGGTGGAGCAATTTTTGTAGGATCTCAAGCTTGGGAATGGAAAAACTTTATCAAAGGAGAGTATGGAGCCATAGAAACTAAAGGAGGTCAAATTCTTCAGTTTGTAAATGCAGAAACAGGAAAACGTGCTGCAATTCAGGAATTTGCTGTTGGCATAGAAACCGATAGAACGACACATCAATCTAGTAATGGTATCTGGTATGAAAATGAAACTACTCTGCCTACCGTTTCTTTGGCAGAGGTGAAGAAAGGATTCCTTAACGATGAAGCGCTGTTGATTCGCACCCAACAATTAGATGAAAAAGGTCAAAAAACAGTCCTTTCAAGAGAGGATTCATTACTCAAAATAGATGAAGCAATGTATGTTGTAGAAGGAGCAAATCTTGTTCGTAACGAATATGGAAATAGATTATTTGCAGATTTCTTCTTTTTTATCACAGGATTCCACGGATTCCACGTTTTGTCAGGAGTTGTAATCAATATCATCATCTTTTTTAATGTTATTCTAGGAACGTATGAACGTAGAGGACATTATGAAATGGTAGAAAAAGTAGGGCTGTATTGGCACTTTGTCGATTTGGTTTGGGTCTTTGTATTTACTTTTTTCTATCTAGTTTAACACAATTAAAAATAAAATAAATGGCAGCAGAAGGTCACAAATTAGCCATCTTTAGAGGATTATTAAAATTTAAATCCAACCAACAAAAAATTTGGGGAGTATTGATTTTCCTTTCAATCGTCACTACTGTAGAGGTTGCATTGGGTATCATTAAACCTGAAATTCTGATGGGAAGTTTTCTTAGAATGAAAATTTTGAACTGGATTTTTATTATACTCACCCTAGTTAAAGCCTATTATATTGCTTGGGATTTTATGCACATTCGCGATGAGAAAAGTGGTTTCAAAAACGCA
>Ga0228609_1000629_pt1 | contig 16376 bp, 15 predicted proteins | sample 10DmetaG_FD_190068 | JGI IMG/M metagenome (GOLD analysis project Ga0228609, IMG submission 190068) | Seawater microbial communities from Monterey Bay, California, United States - 10D | ecosystem: Environmental > Aquatic > Marine > Coastal | place: USA: California | collected 2016-11-10 | reverse complement strand
AATAGTCGTCCAATACGTAGACATCCTTGTAAGCCAAGGGAAATTTCAGTTTGCATATCTGCTAACTTTTTCTGAATAAGCTGCGTTTGAGCTAATGGTTTCCCAAATTGTTTGCGGTCCGTTGTATATTGTCTTGCTGCATGCCAGCAAAATTCTGCGGCACCCATTGTGCCCCAAGCAATACCATAGCGTGCTCGATTTAAGCACCCAAATGGACCAGCCAAACCAGATACATTAGGAAGAATGTTTTCTTCTGGAACAAAAACTTCATCCATTTGAATCATTCCAGTCGTTGAGGCACGCAGCGAAAATTTACCCTCAATCTTGGGAGATTCTAACCCTTTCATCCCACGCTCTAAAACGAATCCTTTAATTTTATTGTCATGAGCATCAGATTTTGCCCAAATTATGAAGACGTCAGCAATTGGCGAATTTGTAATCCAGTTTTTTGCACCTGAAATTAAATATCCACCATCCACTTGTTTTGCCCGTGTTAGCATTCCGCCAGGATCAGAGCCGTGATCTGGTTCTGTAAGGCCAAAACATCCGACTAGTTCGCCAGATGCTAATTCAGGTAAATACTTATTTCGTTGTTCATCGCTTCCGTAAGCAAAAATTGGATGCATTACTAATGATGATTGAACAGACATGGCCGACCGATATCCACTGTCAACGCGCTCTACTTCTCGAGCAACTAAACCATAAGAGGTATAATTAGCGCCAACGCCACCAAATTCTTCAGGTATTGTTGAGCCAAGCAAACCAAGTTCACCCATTTCATTCATGATTTCTCTGTGAAATACTTCATTGCGATTAGCTTCTACGATTCTTGGCATTAGCTTATCTTCGCAATAAGCTTTTGCGGCATCACGTATCATGCGCTCTTCTTCAGTGAGTTGATCTTCTAATAAAAATGGGTCTTCCCAATTGAAGCTAGCAGGTTTAGATCTTGCGATAATTGGCGTGTTTGAGCTCATGATATATTCTCGAATTTTTATTTATATTGGATGTTTTTAACAAAAAATACAATGTGGCAATTTTGCTGGAATATATTTATTTAAACAGCTAAATGTATTTTGAAAAAAATTGATAAATAACAACAATGGAAATTTAATGTGAAAGTTCTTGTAACAGGTGGTGCTGGTTATATTGGTAGTCATACATGTGTTGAGCTTTTACAGGCTGGTCATGAAGTTTTTGTAATAGACAACCTCTCGAATGGACATGAAGCTGCGCTTGATCGTATTCGACTTATAACCAATCGTGAGTTGCAATTTACAAATGCAGATATTCGTGACGCAAATGCATTAGATAACATTTTCAATACCTTTAAACCAGAAGCAGTTATTCACTTTGCGGGCTTGAAAGCTGTCGGTGAGAGTATTGCAAACCCATTGAAATATTATGAAGTAAATGTTGGAGGGTCTATTTCATTGCTCACGGCTATGTCTAAGGCCGAGTGTAATAATATTGTTTTTTCTTCATCCGCCACTGTTTATGGTAAGCCAGAATATCTTCCATATGATGAAGAGCACCCTACAGATCCAGTAAATCCATATGGGCGCACCAAGTTAATAATTGAGAATATGATTAAAGATTGGACAAAAGTTGATACAAAACGAAAGGGGACTGTCCTTAGGTATTTTAATCCTGTTGGGGCTCATGAGAGTGGCCAAATTGGTGAAGAACCAATTGGAATACCAAATAATTTAATGCCGTATATTGCTCAGGTGGCTGATGGGCGTCGTGAGTATTTAAATATTTTTGGTAATGATTATGAGACCGCAGATGGTACAGGTGCGAGAGATTATATTCATGTCGTAGATTTAGCATTGGCACATATAGGTGCTTTAAATCAAAGTAAGCTGGATAAGTTTGAAATATTAAACATTGGAGGGGGGGAAAGCACGACTGTTCTTGAGTTGATAAAAAGTTTTGAAGATACGTCTGGCGTTCCAATTAAATCTAAATATTTACCTCGTCGTAAAGGAGACCTTGCTGCTTTTTGGGCGGATTCTTCAAAGGCATTTGAGAAAACAAGTTGGAAACCAGAAAGAAATATAAAGAATATTTGTGAAGATACTTGGCGCTGGCATAAACTTAATCCAATTGGATATGGCAAAAACAAATAAATATAAAATTTGAAAAGTGATTTAATCCGATAATTGAAGTCTCTCTGATTCTATCTGTATTTTTGTCTTCCTGCCCATTAAATCCATAAGAATCGATATGCGATGATCTGCTTCATATTTTTCAACAGTAGCAATAAAATCTGCAAAAGGTCCCGTTAAAATCGCTACCTGATCACCTTCTTTTAATTTTTGTATAGGCAGTAATTTTCCCGATAAATCGTATCGCTTCATCAAACTATTAACAAATTCAGTAGGAATTGATTTAAGATGAGAATTAAAAATAATTAAGCGAGACACACCGTAAGTGCTTTTTATTTTATGCCATTCGGATTCTGCTTTATCAAATCTGATAAACATGTAGCCTGGAAACAGAGGTTTAGAAGTATTTATAAATCGAGATGAACTTCGTGAAGTGGTAACATGTAAGGGTAAGAATGTTTCAAATCCTTGTCGGTTTAAATTTTTTGCCGCTAGATGGTGTGAATTGGATTTAAACTGTAGAATGAACCACTCTTTTGACATGTAAATATACCTATGAATTAGCGCTCATTTTTGAGCAAAATATTTAAATAAATCCAATTATTTACTAAAAAATGATATATTACTAGTATTATTTTGATTATTTTTATCAAGATCAATCATTAGTTACTAAAGTAAATATAATATATCATTTAGTCTCAATATAATATAAATTCATCGTTGACAATAGTTGTTATCACAGGCACGTTCATTATTGAATGTGATAGAAATAGCTAAGTCAATTATTATATCAAAATCACAAAGCTTTGTCTTAAAGCTTTGTGCGGTAGCTATTCGTGGCTAGTCGTCGTAAAGAGCATCAAAAAGATGCAAAGTTTAGAGTATTTCAAATAATAAATGAAAACCCTCAAATGTCCACGCGTGAAATTGCCAAAAAAATTGGAATTTCTAATGGATCTACCTATTATCTATTAACATCATTAATTGATATGGGTTTTATAAAGCTTTCAAATTTTAAAGATAGCTCGCAAAAGAACAAATATTCTTATTTGTTAACTCCAAAAGGTATTCGTGAAAAATCTTTGGTTACAAGTGAATTTCTTGTGCGTAAAAAGAAAGAATATGAACTATTAAAAAAAGAGATTACTGAGTTAGAGCGGGATTTAAGTTCAAAGATAGAATTAAAGAAATGCATATAAATTTCGATGTAATGTCGCATTATGTAAAATCTAAATCAAATTCAATAAATTGCAGCTTTCGATAATGGGGTGTTATGGGTAGGTCAGGGGAAGTTTTTGGACGCCATAAAAAACAAGTATTTTTGAACTTTGATCTTTAGTATGTGTGGGATTATTGGGATTTTAGGAAAGACAGATGTGCAAGATCGAATTGTAGATGTTCTCTCGCGTCTTGAATGTCGGGGGTATGACAGCGCTGGCGTCCCAGTTATGATTGATGCAAAGCTAGTAATAGTTGACTGAAATGAGTTCTCGCCTGCAATATCTTTTTGCTCTTGACCGACAACTTCGGATTTATTTGAGGTTCATTATCGAGTCATTTGCAATCGTTGCGGTGTATACTTTGTGCCTCATGATAAGTAACGTGTGGGAACAGCTAAGTATCTCAACACACGCGTTCAATGCAGTCATCTGGATTTTCGCTTACAAAACTCTCGGCTTACATGAAGATCGTTTGCGGTTCTCAAGTATCGCATCCTATCTGCCTATATTAAAAATATCGCTATTGTTGGGGTTATCGTTGGCTGTCGAGTGTCTCATGCTCACGGACGGCTTACACATAATTTTGGTGCTCGTATTTTTGCTCTTAAGTCTAAACATACTTGTTGGACTTCGGGTTATTGCTCGTCAACTTATTCGAAGAGAGGCCAATGGTGTACGAGATAAAATCCTGGTTTATGGAACATCAGATATTGCGATCGACCTTGTCAATGCGATGGCTTTTGGAAAAAAATATAATGTTGTTGGTTTTGTATCTGACAAACCTCAAAGTATTGGGTCACTCGCTGGATTACCTGTCATCCCATTGATAGATGTTGAAGACTACGCACGTGTTCATGCGTGCAAACTTGTCGTACTCGCTAATGACTCATTGGCCCCTGCACAGCAAACAGAAGTCCTTCTGAAACTAGATAAGTTCGGGCTTAGCGTAAGCTATGCTCCAACGATGGATCGCGCTTTTGATTACGAAGTACAATTGAAAGCAGTTAAACCTGAAGACGTACTTGGCAGGGCAAGTGAAATCCATTTTGATGCATCCGTTCAAGCAGAATTGAACAAAAAAACAGTATTGGTGACAGGTGCTGGCGGATCGATTGGAAGTGAGATTTGTCGTCAGATCTTGCGATATCGGCCAGAGAAATTGGTGATATTAGAACTCAATGAGCTTGCGCTATACAGTCTAGAGCAAGAAATATCAGAACTGTTGGCAAAGACTGGATTGAAAACCCAAGTTAATTATCAACTAGGGTCCGTAACTGATGAAGCAGTGCTTTCTGTACTCTTTAAAAAACACAGAATCGATGTTGTTTATCATGCCGCTGCGTATAAGCATGTTCCGATTGTGGAAGACAATGTAATTGCTGGAATAACAAACAACGTGTTCGGTACAAAATGCGTGGCAGAGTTTGCACATCGTTTCGAAGCCGATAAATTTGTTTTGGTGTCGACGGATAAAGCTGTGCGGCCAACCAATATAATGGGCGCGAGCAAGCGGCTTGCAGAATTGGTCATTCAAGATTTGTCCAAGTCGAGCGAAACGATTTTTACGATGGTGAGATTTGGGAATGTACTTGGATCTTCTGGCTCAGTCATTCCCAAATTTAAGTCTCAAATCAATGATGGGGGACCCATCACTGTCACACATCAAGAAATAACGCGTTACTTCATGTCCATTCCCGAAGCCGCACATTTGGTCCTAAATGCTGGGGCATTTGCAAGCGGTGGTGACGTATTTTTTTTAGACATGGGTAATCCTGTTAAAATTGTTGAACTTGCCAAGTCAATGGTGCGTCAACATGGGCTACAGCCAGTTTTGGCTTTAGAAATCTTTGATCGACAAAAACGGGATAACGAAATTTTAATTGAATTCACAGGCCTTAGACCCGGAGAAAAATTATACGAAGAGCTCCTCCTCGATGGGGTCGTAGAAGAAACACTTAATCCAAAAATCTTTAAATCTAATGATGGAATACTTGAAGAATTAGAGCTAGACGATGCACTAAGTTCGCTTGAGGGGAATATTAAAAATGGCGACACTCTGGCATTGATCGATCAGTTGCAACAGCTCCCGTTGTCCTACCAGCCGAACATTGTGGAAGTTTCTAAGCCGGTATCTGATCCACGAGTGGAGCAAGTAAAAACTGCTGAGTGCGGAACTCAAGTAAAGAAAAACGCTTCGTCGTATCGTGCCACGCAACAACAACGCACGTCAGTATTTGAAAGGGTTATATCTTCAAAGTTTGGGTTAGCAGTTTTACATCGCTATTTTTTATTGACGCGCGGTATGACACTGGGGGTTCGCGTTTTAGTGAAGAATACTGAAGGTGAAATTTTACTTGTGAAGCATACCTATTTGCCAGGATGGCATCTGCCTGGTGGCGGGGTAGAACATGGCGAGAATGCACGTGAAGCAGCGATGAGAGAAGTTTATGAAGAGTGTGGGATTAAAGATATGAAAGATTTACGACAATTAAAAACCTTTCATAATAACAAAATCTCAAAAAGAGATCACGTTGTTATATTCACTGCTACTTCGTCAGAAAATCCTAAGACCGCAAATAATTTAGAAATAAGGACTACGAAATTCTTTTCAATAGAAGATTTGCCGACTGATGTTGACGACATGTGCATCACTTTGCTCGATGAAAATAATTTATTGGGTACATCGCAGGGAAAAAGTGATGGAAACCGATATTATTTTGGAGATGAAGCTTGAAAAAAGTATCAATAATTGGGTTAGGTTATGTTGGCTTGCCATTGGCCGTTGAATTTGGAAAATACCGCGAAGTAGTAGGATTTGACATTGATAAGAAGCGCATTGCGCAGCTGATATCTGGCCAGGATGTTACAAATGAGTGTGACAGTGAACAATTAAACGCTGCAAAATATCTGCGATATAGTGCATCCTCGGATGATATCAGAGATTCACAAATTTACATCGTGACCGTTCCGACTCCTATTGATAATGTCAACCGGCCAGATTTGCGTCCATTAGAAGCAGCAACAAAAACGGTTGGTAGTGTTTTGAAGAATGGCGATATCGTTATTTTTGAGTCAACTGTATTCCCTGGAGCAACTGAAGAGGTCTGTGTTCCAATTTTAGAACAAGAAAGTGGCTTGCGTTTCAATAAAGACTTTACGTGTGGTTATAGTCCGGAGAGGATCAATCCAGGTGATAAAATCAACACTTTAACCAAGATTAAGAAAATTACGAGCGGAAGCAATTTAGACGCTGCGGAGGAGATTGACGAGCTTTATCGATCAATAATCACTGCTGGAACGTGGAAAGCCTCCTCACTGAAGGTAGCAGAAGCGGCGAAGGTGATTGAAAACACTCAGCGTGATTTAAACATTGCCTTCGTGAACGAATTATCTATTATTTTAGATCGCTTAGATATCGACACGCTTGAAGTGCTTGAATCGGCTGGATCGAAGTGGAATTTCCTACCATTCAGACCTGGTATGGTTGGCGGTCACTGTATTGGTGTAGACCCTTACTACCTTACTCACAAAGCTGAGGAGGTTGGTTACATACCTCAAGTTGTCCTAGCTGGTCGACGTATTAACGATAACATGGCAAGGTACGCAGCCAAATCTATTGTTAAACGCATGCTAAAAAATGGAATAGATGTAGCCCGTTCGAAAGTGGGGGTCTTGGGCCTAACATTTAAAGAAAACTGTCCTGATATTCGAAACAGTAAGGTTGTAGACTTAATTCGAGAATTAGAGAGTTGGAATGTGACCGTAAGCGTCGCAGACCCTTGGGCAAATTCGCATGAAGTTATGCATGAATATGGTCTTGAACTGGTTGATGCATCGCAAATGCAGGGGCTCTCAGCAGTTATCATCGCTGTTGGGCATAATGAATTTCGAGATATGGATGTGGGTGAGTTTCGTAAGATTTGTGCTGCCAAACGAATCGTATTCGGTGATTTAAAATCAATATTTGATAAGCAGAGTTTAAAGAACGCTGGCTTTGATGTCTTCAGATTGTGAGGAATGATGAGACTAAATAATTTTCCACTTATTAAAGAACGACGCTTAAAAGTAGGAGTAGTGGGGTGTGGCCGCATTTCTAAAAATCATTTTGGCTCAATTCTGCAGTATCCCGAAGAATTGGAGCTTGCGGCGGTCTGTGATATCGATGGTGATGCACTTAAGAGGACAGCTGCTGAGTATAATGTTCAGGGGTACACTGAACTTAAAGGCATGCTCACCCATGAAGCGCTAGATTTGGTTGTGTTGTGCACGCCGAGTGGAATACATCCTTCGCAAGCTGTTCTCGCTGCTGCGCATGGTGTGCACGTTGTATCCGAGAAACCCATGGCCACCCGTTACAAATATGGTTTGAGAATGGTTGAGGCATGCGATGAGGCTGGCGTGAGGCTGTTTGTTGTGAAACAGAATAGACGCAACGCAACGCTACAACTACTCAAGCGCGCAATCGATGAGAAGCGCTTCGGTGCCATTAAAATGGTTCACTTGAATGTCTTCTGGACGCGTCCTCAAGATTATTATGACTATGGTCAAGGTTGGCGTGGAACCTGGGAGTTTGATGGTGGTGCATTCATGAACCAGGCGAGCCACTACGTAGATTTGGTTGAGTGGCTTATTGGGCCTGTAGACCGAGTGCAGGCAATGATGAGCACGACCCGAGATATTGAGGCAGAAGACACGGGCGTAGTAAATATTAAATGGAGAAGTGGCGCCCTTGGATCAATGGCCGTGACGATGCTCACCTATCCAAAAAACTTAGAAGGCAGCATTACTATCTTGGGAGAAACGGGCTCGGTAAAAGTAGGTGGCGTCGCAGTGAATGAAATTCAAACCTGGGATTTTGCTGATCAGCGGGACTACGACACTGAAGTAAAATCCGCCAATTACGAAACTACCTCAGTTTATGGGTTTGGCCACCCGCTCTACTACAGAAATGTAATCGACGTCATGCGGGGGAACGCCGAACCAGAAACTGATGGACGAGAGGGCTTGAAATCATTGGAATTCCTCACAGCTGTCTACATGGCCGCGCGAGATGGTAGCTCCGTCGGACTACCTCTCCATTTTTAGGGAGATAACACCTTGATAGATTATACAGTTCACGAAACTGCGTTAGTTGATTCTGGCGCGCAAATAGGAATGGGTTCACGCATTTGGCATTGGGTGCATGTGTGCGGTGGTGCGCGGATTGGGCAGAATGTCTCCTTGGGACAGAATGTATTTGTTGGAAATAAAGTGCAGATAGGTGACAATTGTAAAGTCCAAAATAATGTTAGTATCTATGACAATGTGACCCTTGAAGATGGTGTGTTCTGCGGACCAAACATGGTGTTCACCAACGTTTACAATCCTCGCTCGTTGATTGAACGAAAAGATCAGTACCGCGATACTCACGTTGGTAAAGGTGCAACCTTGGGAGCGAATTGCACAGTCGTATGCGGTATTGATATTGGAAACTTTGCCTTTATTGGCGCAGGCGCCGTTATAACCAAAGATGTGAAACCCTATGCGCTCATGGTTGGAGTCCCTGCAACGCAAATTGGATGGATGAGTGAATTTGGCGAGCAACTTGAATTACCACTGGGAGGCAGCTCGAGTTGTGTTTGTGAACATACTGGCGACACATATCGTTTGATTGACGGATCTGTCATGAAGGAGAGCCAATGATACCATTTTTTGACTTAGCTGCGCAGCAAGCAATAATAAAGCGCCAGATAGATGAGAATATCTCAAGAGTTTTGGCGCATGGAAAATATATTCTTGGTCCTGAAGTCGCAGAACTCGAAGAGCGCCTCTGTGAATATACTGGTGCCAAGTATTGCATCACATGCGCCAATGGCACTGATGCCTTACAGGTTGCACTCATGGCTATCGGTGTCGGCCCGGGTGATGAAGTCATCACTCCAGCTTTTTCATATATTGCCACGGCAGAAGCTACTGTGCTTCTAGGTGCGACGCCAATCTATGTTGATGTTGACCCAATTACGTTCAATATCAATCCTGCATTAATCGCGGATAAGATTACCGCTAGGACTAAGGCAATTATTCCAGTATCACTTTATGGACAGCCGGCTGACTTTCAAAAAATTAATGAAATCGCGCGCATGCATAATTTAGTTGTAATCGAAGATGGTGCGCAAAGTTTTGGAGCAGAACAACTAGGGCAAAAATCGTGTAACTTATCAGATATTGGCTGCACATCATTTTTTCCGACTAAGCCGCTTGGATGTTACGGTGACGGGGGCGCAATTTTCACATCTGACGAAAGTTTAGCCAAGTCCCTTCGCCAAATTGCACGTCATGGACAAGAGACAAGATACTTTCACGCTCAGGTCGGAATTAACAGCCGTTTAGACACTCTGCAAGCCGCTATTTTGTTGCCAAAATTGAATATTTTAGATGCCGAAATTAAGTCTAGGAATGTACTTGCGCACCAATATTCGAGTTGCCTGGCTTCGGATAATCGTTGGACTTGCCCCGAAATACTTAGTGAAAATCTATCTGCATGGGCCCAGTATACGTTGAGAGTAAGTAATCGCGATGAATTTAGAAAAAAGTTGGACGAAGCAGGTGTTCCGACAGCTGTTCACTATCCTATGCCGTTAAATAAGCAACCCGCTGTTCAAGATTTGAGTTCGAAACTACGCCATGGAGATCAGCTGTCGGACGAGGTCGTTAGCTTGCCTATGCATGCTTACATGCCACACGAGGATACAATCCGTATTGTTGAAGCAATCAAAGAAATTACAAACACCTAATGCGATCTAAAATTTCAGCAATCTTTTTATTTGAGGCATACATATGAAAATTGCACATGTTACATCTGCACATCCTCGAAATGATATACGGATTTTTCACAAGATGTGTTTGAGCCTAGCAAATTCAAACTATGATATTACTCTCTTTGTTGCGGATGGGCTTGGGGATGATAACGTACAAGGGGTGAAAATATTTGATGTTGGAAGACCTGCAAATAGGCTGACTAGATTTGTTTTCACCCCCTTTAAACTTTCTGAAATCGTAAAACGCTCGAATTATGATATAATTCAGTTGCATGACCCAGATCTCTTATTGGTGGCAAAAACACTAAATAACCGAAAACAACTTGTGTTTGATTCTCATGAAAGCGTTGGGGAACAAATCTTAACCAAGCATTACATCCCAAAGTTAATACGTAAACTCGTTTCCAAGCTTTACATGTCGTTTGAGACTAAGGTGTGTCGTGATTTGGGTGCCATAATTTGTGCAACAGATACAATAAGTGAACAATTTGTAGATCGCGCAAATTTTGTAACTACAATTGCAAACTATCCTATCTTGGGAGAGTTCAGTGGGACACAGTACCATACCTCCAAAAAAAAGATTGTGTATGCAGGTGTAATCTCCGAAGAACGAGGGATATTGGTTCTACTAGATGCACTCACGCTTTGTGAGATACCAGTCAAATTAGTACTCATGGGTAGGTTCGCGAATAAAAAAATTGAACGAGAAGTTCGTGCTCACAAAACCTTCGTGGAAAATGTTGAATATTTAGGTCAGGTTGAAAGGTCAGAATTGGCGAAGAATTATTCTGAAGCAACTTGTGGGATAGTAACGTTTCAACCTGGCCCTAACCACACAAACTCAATGCCAAATAAACTGTTTGAATACATGAGTGCGAGCCTTCCTGTTGTTGCGTCTAATTTACCTTTATGGTCGAAAATTGTTAATCAGAATGCATGTGGAATTTGTGTAGATCCTACTGACCCGGTTGCTATCGCACGGGGTATCGATGAAATTGTTAATAATCCACAAAAAGCGACGCAAATGGGCTCCAATGGTTTGCAGTCAGTTTTGCGCGAGTATAATTGGAATACCGAATTTGACAAATTATTGATCACGTACGAACGAATTTCTCAGAGAAGGACTTAAAGTGAAAATTGTTTCTGTCATTGGAGCGAGGCCTCAGTTTATAAAAGCAGCTGTCTTAAGCAGGGCACTGAAAGAGTATAAAAATGTAGAGGAAGTTATAGTACATACAGGGCAGCATTATGATGCAGATATGTCCGATATATTTTTTAGTGAGCTGGGGATCCCTCAACCTATGTTTAATCTAAATGTTTCTGATTATAGCCATGCAGAAATGACTGGACGTATGATGATCGCAATTGAAGACGTATTTAATCATGTTAAACCTGATGTGGTTATCGTTTATGGGGATACCAATTCTACTTTGGCTGCATCTCTCGTGGCATCAAAAATGCACATCCCAGTGGCTCATGTGGAAGCAGGTTTGAGAAGCTATAACAAACGTATGCCGGAGGAAATAAATCGAATTTTGACCGACCATGTATCGAGCTACCTTTTTACGCCAACAAAAGATGCTTCCAACAATTTAAAAAATGAAGGTTTCGCAAGTGAGGGAGTATTTGAGGTTGGTGATGTAATGTATGATGCGACAAAATTATTTTATGATTCAACCTTTGAAAACAAAATTGGAAAAGATTACATTTTGACTACACTTCATCGTGCTGAGAATACAAATGATCTAATAATATTACAAAAATTTTTACAAGATATATGTCAAATATCACATCACATACCAGTTATTTTTCCGCTTCATCCACGCACTAAAAAGATAATACATCAAAATAAATTGACTTTCGATTTAACAGGTTCCCTCCATGTAATTAATCCTGTTGGCTACAAAGAGATGTTATCTTTAATAGCAAATTCGTTATTGGTAATCACAGATTCAGGAGGCCTCCAGAAGGAGGCCTATTTTATGGGCAAAAAATGTTTAACCTATAGAAATGAGACTGAATGGACAGAATTATTAGATATTGGGTGGAACAAGCTAATTAAACCAGGTACTGAATCTTTAACGATTCAAGAAGTGAACCAGTTTCTCGCAGAAGATGCATCTCACAGTGAGTTATATGGTAGTGGAAACGCGTCAGCGAAGATTGCATCGATATTATTGCAGGCGTTTAGCGGTTAGAGAAGTTTTCATGAATAGAATTTGGATAGTCGTTACCGGAGAGCCTTTAGTCAGTATAGAAGAGGCCAATGTTGATCGAGAGATGCGCTCAAATCGGTTAGCTCGAGAGCTCTCTATTAAGGGACATGATGTTACCTTGATTACTCCATCTTTTCAACACCATGATAAGGTTCAATACAGTTCTAAAAGCACGATTTTGCGTTCAAAAAATGATCATTTTGACGTAGTCCTAATCAAATCACCCGGATACAGAAACAATATATCACTTAGTAGGTTTTGGGATCATCTTATTTTGTCTACTAAAGCGTTTCTTTTCATTAAAACGCTTCCTAGGCCTGATTTGATATATATATCTTGGCCACCTGTTGACCTTGCCTATGCGGTGTCGATGTTTGCTAAGCAAAATGAAATTCCCTACATTGTAGATGTGCGTGACGTTTGGCCTGATATAATATACGACCGTGTTGGCGGTCGGAATATTTTTGCAAGGATTTTAGTGCATGCTCTTCTCTTACCATACGAATATATGACGAAGTCTGTATTTTCGAGAGTCCACACGATCATAGGTGTTACAAAAGAATTTGCTGAATGGGGCAGAAAAAAGGGAAAAAATCGTTGTCAGGAGACGTTTGAGGTACTCCTTTCCTCTAAACGATATGATTGGCTGGATGCTAAAATGGACAGATCTGCTACTCAGGAAGTTTCAAATGTCTCTGTTCCGGTTACTATCATCTGGGCTGGAACACTTACGGATCAGAAAGTGACATGTAAATTCCTCAAGGCGTTTGATAATTTTACAAAAGATAATCCTAATCAACTCAGGTTGGTGATTTGTGGTAATGGTACATTGAGTGACTTTGTGCAAAAACTTTCAGATGGTAACCCAGCAATAGATTATAAAGGTTTTGTTTCTCAGGCTGGTCTAAGTGAGCTTATGAATCGGTCAGATTACGGTCTTCTATGCTATGATCCTACTTGGGATTTTCTAAATAGTGTGCCCAACAAGACGGGTGAATATCTATCAGCTGGTTTGAAAGTTCTAACAAATTTAAATGGCAAGGTTGAAAACCTTATTCCTGAGGAATTAAGAGTAAATTTTTCTGAAAAAGATGAGTTATCATCTCTTTTTAACAAGCTAGTATCTAGGGGGTTGATAAACAGCACCGACCGAGATAATGCAATCAATTTTTGGTTCTCCAAATTCAATGATCAAATTACATATGAAAAATTTGTTAACCACATAGAAAGTGCTCTGTAGATATGTTAAGTATGCTACCTCTCTTAGAAAAAGAAATAGAGCCGGATATTGTGTTTGGCCCATCTACTGGCGATTTTCATCAAGAATGCCCTACATTAGTGTACGAAATGATAAGGACTTTCAAAGATAAAGTGATTTTATCAAAAGTTTTTTCTTTGGATAAGATAAGTAAGAAAAACCAGGTTTATTTAGAAACAGAAAAAAAATCTTCAGATGAAAATTCAAAAGAGAAAGTCTGCCATAAAAGTCAAACTTTAACAAGTTATATGGCCCCATACAAAATTATTGCGTTAACCATAGTAAATGGAATTGATATGGATCTTAACGCATCGAAAAAATTTGAAGCTGTAAGGGCTAGCTACAGGAGTGATGAGCGTTGAAGGGTTTTTCTGATGTTACTGAATTAAACGGACAAATGATCTCGCAAGAACAACTGCTGCGATTTTGTAATCGATATCAGTGGGCGTCGAAACATATCAAGGACAAAGATGTTTTAGAACTTGCTTGCGGTGGTGGTCAAGGATTGAATTTGTTGTCTGAAATTGCCAAGTCAGTAACTGCAGGAGATGTGGACAATCACATAGTTGAAAAAGCGCAAAAAAATAATTCAAAAAAAATAAGCATATCTAATTTTTCTGCTGATAAAATTCCTTTTGAAGATAAATCTTTTGATGCAGTAATTATTTTTGAAGCAATATATTATTTTAAGGACCTAAGTTTAGTGTTTGAAGAAGTAAATCGCGTGTTGAGAAAAGACGGAATTCTAATGATCGCTACTGCAAATCCCGAGCTGTATGATTTCACAGCAAGCGCAAATTCAGTAAAGTATTACTCTGCTTCGGAATTAAAAAAATCACTGGACGATTGGTTTGCAAGCACACAGTTTTTTGGATTTATCGATGTAAACGACGTTTCGTTCCGACAAAAACTTCTTAGACCGGCAAAAGCATTTATGACGTTGCTGGGTCTTGTTCCGAAAACGATGAAATCAAAAGAATTATTGAAACGCTTTTACTTTGGTTCTTTGATTCCGATGCCTAGCAACATATCTTCTAATACCGTCGGTTACGTCGAGCCAAATAGATTTGATACTAAAGCAAAGCACTTTAACTATAAAGTTATTTATAGCTTATCAAAGAAAGAGGCATGAAATGAAAATACCATTTTTTGATTGGTCTGGTTTATATGCAGAGAGAGCGTCAGAATTTGATGAAATTACGTCTTCTACATTACGAAGAGGTGGTTTTATCATGCAAAGTGATGTTGATTCATTCGAGGCTCAGTTAGCTGATTACGTAGGAGCCAAACATGCGGTGGCTTTATCAGACGGCACCAACGCTATTTTGCTGGGGTTGAGGGCATCTAATCTAGAACCAGGTGATGAAATATTAATTACCAGCCACTCATTTATAGCAGCGCCTCAATCTATATATCACGCTGGCTTTAAACCCGTACCAGTCGAATTATCAATGGATGACTGGTTGATGGATGTTGAAAAGTTAGAGGAAAGACTTTCACCAAGAACGAAAGCAATTATGCCAGTACACGTTAATGGCAGAGTCTGCCAGATGGAAAAAATACTAGAGTTTGCAAAAAAACATAATTTGCTTGTTTTTGAGGATGCAGCGCAAGCCATGGGAGCAAAATATGATAATATTTGCGCTGGTAATTTTGGTTTGTGGGGGACTTACTCTTTCTATCCCTCGAAAACTTTGGGCAGTTTTGGTGATGCTGGTGCCTTGGTTACCAATTCCAAAGATGTCTATGATAAAGTTAAGTCAATGCGAAATCATGGTGCTGATGATCAAAAAATGATACCGCTTGATATTGATCATTGGGGAACAAATTGCCGGATGGACAATGTTCATGCGGCAATATTGAATTACAAATTAGGGTACTATGATGAGGTGATAAGCCGGCGTCGACAGATTGCAGCCGCTTATCATAACTGTTTATCGAGTATTGATGGGGTATCACTACCGCCAGCGCCATCGATCACTTCACGGAACTTTGATATTTATCAAAATTTCGAATTTTGCACACGACGTAGAGACGCACTAAGAGATTTACTATCAAAAAATGGCGTTGGTACAATTGTGCAATGGGGTGGGTTCGCTTTACACCACCTAGAGAATTTAGTTGCGCCTACAAATTTGCCTCTGACAGATAAGTTCTTCAAGACCAGCCTGTTACTTCCCCTGAATCACATAATGAGTGATGAACAAGTTGACTATGTTTGTTCATTGCTTAAACAATTTTATGAGGATTGATTATTGAATAACTTTCATAATGACCTGGGTGATCTTAGCGATCCTGGAAAAGTCGTCGAAGCGGTTGAATTAGGTAATATTTCTACACAGTTATTGTTAAATTTTTTCCGAGATATTTACTTGATACGGCGTTGTGAGGAAACCATCGGTGACTTGTCCAAGTCGGGTGAGATCAGGACGCCTGTCCATCTAGGTATTGGCCAGGAAGGGGTAGCTGTTGGTGTAGCCAAAAGTTTACGCAAAAATGATAGAGTGTTTAGTAACCATCGCAGTCATTCTCATTATTTGTCGATGGGCGCGTCGATTGAAAAGTTGTTTGCTGAGGTTTTAGGTAAAGCTTCTGGTGCGTCGAAGGGTATGGGTGGTTCAATGCATCTCGTCGACAGAGAGGTAGGGTTCTGGGGATCTGTGCCAATTGTTGGGGGTACGATTCCATTAGCTGTGGGTGCCGGCCTAGCGGCTAAAAGAGATGGTGAGAAATCGGTTGCGGTGGCATATTTTGGCGATGGTGCATGTGAAGAG
>Ga0228609_1000618_pt1 | contig 16582 bp, 12 predicted proteins | sample 10DmetaG_FD_190068 | JGI IMG/M metagenome (GOLD analysis project Ga0228609, IMG submission 190068) | Seawater microbial communities from Monterey Bay, California, United States - 10D | ecosystem: Environmental > Aquatic > Marine > Coastal | place: USA: California | collected 2016-11-10 | reverse complement strand
ATGACTTACCTCCACACCCCGTTCATGAAGAAGGTCCTCCACATTACGGAGCGAAAGCGGGAAACGGACATACAGCATTACTGCAAGTCGGATGATGTCTGGACTGGTTTTAAACTAGCGAAAAGGAGACTGTTTTGTCATCCAAAGATGCTACAAAGCAGCCCTGCCCGCTTCAAGCTAGTTTAATCTGACAGTTCCCTTCGGTTACTTTTTCACCGCAGTTGGTGGGTTGCCCGGTATTGGCATGCCGCGTAGCGCTCGGTTGGAGCGCATATATTGGGGCGCGTAAGCGGCCTCGGCATTCAATGCTTCTGCAGCATGCCAAGCCCAACGTGGGTTGTTGAGCATGCCACGCGCGAGAGCCACCATATCAGCCTGTCCCGAACGGATCACGGCCTCTGCCTGATGGGGCTCAGTAATCTGCCCAACAGCCATCGTCGGCATTTGAGTGTGTCGGCGAATCTCCGCTGCAAATCCCGTCTGATAACCAGGCCCAACCTCAATATTTTGCTCGGGCGAATTACCTGCGCTGGAGACATCGATGAAGTCACAGCCATGCGTTTTCAACTCAGCTGCGAATTGGGTGGATTCTGCAATGTCCCAACTGGAACGCGCCACCCAATCTGTCGCTGAAAACCGCACGCCAAGGGCTTTATGCTTAGGCCAAACTGCAGCCACAGCGTCAAAAACCTCGAGAGGGAAGCGCATTCTGTTTTCCAAAGTGCCCCCATAGTTATCAGTGCGCAGATTGCTCAAGGGGGAGAGAAATTGATGCAAAAGATAGCCATGCGCCGCATGCAACTCAGCCACCTCAAACCCGATACGATCTGCCCTAACAGCCGCATCGACAAAGGCCGCCTTGATCCGAGCAAGTCCAGCCTCGTCCAGGGCAGCCGGAGTCTCCCAGCCAATAGGTGCATAGGGCGTGGCCGATGGGGCTTCGGTGGCCCAACCTCTTGGGTCGGCAGCTGGAATTGGTTTGCCACCAAGCCAAGGCAAATCCGTCGAACCCTTGCGACCCGCATGGCTCAACTGAATACCCATCTTGGTGTTGCCAAATGTCTGGCAAAAATCGACTACTCGTTTCAGACGCGCTTCTTGGGCATCTGAGCAAAGGCTCAAACAGCCAGGAGAAATCCGGCCCGCCATTTCTACGCCCACCGCTTCAGTAATGATCAAGCCAACGCCAGAGACCGCATATTGCCCAAGGTGCATCAAATGCCAATCGGTTGCGGCACCCTCATCGGCGCTATATTGGCACATAGGTGCCACAATGATCCTGTTGCGCAGCTCTATGCCGGCCAGAGTAATAGGTGAAAATAATTGACTGGCCATCTGGATCACGCCCTCTTTTATGGATTGCACTCTTTCGAATAAACAAATCGGAAAGTTTCACCAACTTGCAAACTAAGATGCAAATAGCAAATCTTTATTTCCAAACTGAGCTTCCGGGGCTGTTAGACTAATGATTGCAAGCATCAGATTGAAGAGGCAATCGAAATTTATGCGCTCAATAATTGACGCCACTCAGCCAGAGCAGCGTCACGGTTTAGCTTGAAATTGGTGCGTGAATAGAGATGGCGTTCCTGATTGAAATGGTTCTGAATAGACGCGTGGACCGGATGCTCCGGGGTGTTCGAATGGCTGCTACCATTCCAAATAGACTATATTGCAATGCAGGTGTGACACGAGCATTTAGAGTGGTCATAGGAAACTAAATTGGTATGTTCTCCAATTTTTGGTTCGATTCAGATTAATGCAAGCTGTTCTTTCGCGCGCTCACGCAGGACGAATTTCTGTATCTTACCAGTTGAGGTTCTGGGGATACTCGTCACGACAAACTTACCCGGAACTTTGTAGGCCGCGAGTCTGTCACGGCACCAATTGCGCAGCGCGTCCGTGTCGATCTCAAGGCCCTGTGTGGGTTCGACAAAGGCGCAGGGGGTTTCGCCCCATTTATCATGGGGCATGGCGACGACCGCTGCAATTTCTACACCGGGGTAACTATAGAGCACCTCTTCCACCTCGATGGAGGAAATGTTCTCGCCTCCTGAAATGATGATGTCCTTCGAGCGGTCCTTGAGCTGGATATAGCCGTCAGGATGCCGGACGCCCAGATCGCCAGAATGGAACCAGCCGCCCTCAAAGGCCTTTTGCGTGGCGACTGGATTGCGAAAATACCCTTTCATCACAACGTTGCCGCGGAACATCACTTCGCCCATGGTTTCGCCATCGCGTGGGACGGGTTCCAACGTATCAGGGTCCAGCACATCAAGCCCTTCGAGCGGTAGGTAGCGGACGCCCTGACGCGATTTCAGGCGCGCTTGCTCATTACTGGGCAAGGATGACCAGCTTTCATGCCAATCGTTCACAACGGCAGGCCCGTAGGTTTCGGTTAGCCCGTAAAGGTGGGTCACGTCAAAGCCTGCGGTTTTCATGTCCGCCAACAGCTTTTCGGGCGGTGGTGCTGCGGCGGTGAAAAACTGCACCGTCTGATCAAGTTTCCGCTGCGCATCTGCAGGCGCAGAGATCATCAAGGACATCACAATTGGTGCACCGCAGAGATGCGTGACATTCTCGTCGGCCAAAGCGTTCCAAATTGATTCGACGCGCACTTGGCGCAGGCAAACATGGGTGCCGATAATCGCAGAAAGGGTCCAAGGGAAACACCAGCCGTTGCAATGAAACATCGGCAGCGTCCACAGATAGACTGCGTGTTTGGACATCGAGGTGGTGAGCGCGTTGCCTTGCGCCAAAAGGTATGCGCCGCGGTGATGCGACACGACGCCCTTTGGATCACCCGTTGTGCCAGAAGTGTAGTTGATCGAAATCGCGTCCCATTCGTCTTCGGGCATAAGCCACGGGAAGGTAGGATTACCATGCGTGAGGAAGGACTCGTAGTCGGCCCCGTCAAACGCTACGCGCGCGCCGTCATATTCGGGGTCATCAACTTGAATAACCAGAGGGCTGACCTCGGCCAAGGCCAGCGCCTCTTGCATCAGTGGCATGAACTCGGCGTCGACAATGACGACCTTTGACAACGCATGATCAAGCTGAAAGGCGATGATTGCTGCGTCAAGCCGAGTGTTGATTGAGTGCAGAACGCCGCCGCACATGGGCACGCCATAATGACATTCTAGCATGGCTGGCGTGTTGGGCAGCATGGCCGAAACAGTGTCGCCCCGTCCGATCACGTGCAGCTTCAGCGCTGATGCCAGCCGTCTGGAACGGTCATAGAACTCAGCATAGCTGCAGCGCAGCGCCCCGTGGATGATCGCCGTATGATCGGGGAACACCGTGGCGGCACGCTCGAGAAATGTCAGCGGTGTTAGAGGTTGATGGTTCGCCGGGTTGCGGTCCAGATCGATTTTATAGGGGTTTGCTTTCATGTCTCAGTCATCCTGCCATTGGGGCGCGCGTTTTTCGATAAATGCGCCGATTCCTTCCTCGGCATCGCGGGCGAGCATATTTTCGACCATCACCCCAGAGGCATAGTCATAGGCCTGCGCCAGTGGCATCTCGCGCTGCGCGTAAAAGGCGCGCTTGCCTGTAGCCAACGTCATGCTGGATTTCGAGGCGATCTTGCAGGCTATCTCCATTGTGGTGCCTTGTAACGCGGCCTCAGAAACAACGCGGTTAACCAACCCCATTTTGGCAGCTCGGTCAGCGGAGGTCATGTCACCAGTCAGCAGCATCTCCATCGCGTGTTTGTTGCAGACATTGCGCGACAGGGCGACCATGGGGGTAGAGCAGAACAGGCCGATATGCACCCCCGGTGTGCTGAATTGAGCAGTCTCTGCCGCGATCGCGAGATCGCAGCTTGCCACCAGTTGGCAGCCTGCCGCAGTGGCGATGCCCGTGACTTCGGCAATCACCGGTTTGGGGCAGTTCACGATGCCCTGCATCACGCCTGCGCACATTGCCATGACCTTTGCGAAATACGCCTTGCCGCCGTCAGGGCCGCTGCGACCCACTGTCATCTCTTTCAGGTCATGGCCTGCGCAAAATGCCGGACCATTTGCGGCCAGAATGATTACACGGGCGGAGGGATCAGCCCCCACATCGGCAAACGCCGTTCCAAGCGTGCCAAGCATTGCTTCGGACAACGCATTGCGTCGTTTGGGATCATTGAGCGTCAGGCGCAGAATTCCATCATCGCTCAGGTCCCGCAGTAGAATATCACTCGACGTCATGGAGCTGCTCCTTGGATCAGGCTTAGCGGATGTTGATCTCAACACTGTCCGCAAGTGTATTGGCAATAAAACAATAGCGGTGGGCGCGGTCCTGCATCTCGGCCATCTGCGCATCGGTGACGGCAAAGCCAGTATCGAACCGCACCACGGGGTGAAGATCAATCCGCGTGACCGACATCTGCCCTTTTGGGTTCTTGCCAAGATGCGCCTCAGCATAGTCGTGATAGCTCGCCACTGGCCACCCAGCCTTTGCGGCCAGCGCGAGAAAGGTCATCATGTGGCAGCTTGAGAGTGCTGATGCCAAAGCCTGCTCGGGGTTCGTATTTTCCGGATCACCCCCCCAATCGGGAGCAGAGTCCACGGCAATGTCATACAAGCGGTTCATCTGCACAGTATGTGCGTTTGAATAGGTGCCTGTTGCGAACACAGGCTCGGCGCGCTGCCAATGCAGCTCGATGGAAAGATCGGACATAGTGCAAGTCCCTTATGACAGTATAGAGTGCTGCGGCACGCACTCAATCAGGAGCGCACGCTGTGTGATGCTTGGGGCTTCATGCCACCGCAATCTGCTTTTTGGGGTCGTAGAACGGACGCTCAACGACAGTCGCCTTGGTCGGGCCTGACTTTGTGACAACTTCCACCTCGGCCCCCAGAACCGCCGCATCCACCGCTACCATCGCCAGCGCGATGTTCTGCTTGAGGCGTGGTGAATAGACCGCAGAGGTGACCTTGCCAATCTCTGCGCCACGTTGGTTTATTGTCCAGAATGTGGTGTTCGGGCCGGTTAGCGGATCACAGTAGATCACCAGACCAACCTGCTTGCGTTTTGGACCCTCTTCCTTAATGCGACACAGTGCTGCCTTGCCGATAAAATCCGCCTCCATGTCGAGGTTCACAAGGCGGTCGAAACCCAGCTCAAACGGGTTTGTGTTAATGTCCGCATCTGCATGATAAGACAGCATTCCGCCTTCAATCCGGCGGATCGAAGATGTGTGACCTGGTTTGAGACCGCGCTCCATGCCTGCGGCCATGATCCGCTCCCACAGCAGATCCCCTTTTGAGCCATCGCGCAGGTAAAGCTCATAGCCCAACTCGCTGGACCAGCCGGTGCGCGACACGATCAGCGGAATGCCGTCCAGTTCGACTTCGCGCAGCCAGTAGTATTTGAGGTCCATAATGCTTTCGCCAAACAGCTCTTGCATAATCAGGCCTGAATTTGGTCCCTGAAGCTGGAGAGGCGACACGTCAGGTTCGCCAATCTGTACGTCCATGCCCGCATGTGTGGCCACACCTTGCGCCCACAGCAGGATGTCGCTGTCGGCCAGTGAAATCCAGAAATGATTTTCGGCCAAACGTAGCAGGATCGGGTCATTCAAAATGCCACCCTCCGCATTTGTGATCAGGATATATTTGCACTGCCCGACAGCCATTTTGGACAGGTCACGACACGTCAGCATTTGCACGAACTTCGCAGCATCCGGGCCAGTGATCTCAACTTGGCGCTCAACGGCCACATCACACAGGATCGCCTCGTTCACGAGGTTCCAGAAGTTTTGCTCAGGGTTTCCAAAATCACGCGGGATATACATATGATTATAAACAGAAAAACTCTTAGCACCCCAGCGAACTGTTGCATCAAAATAAGGAGATTTGCGGATTTGTGTGCCGAAGCCAAAGTCGTCTGCTTGTGTCATATTTTCGTGCCTCTTGCAGGTGGCCTGACCGGCCAGTGAAGTGTTCAAACCTGCCAATATTTTATCTTGAAATCTGCGAAACTTTTGGCCTAATTTCGGACGCCGTATAGGCCAATCAGACTGATTATCGGGCCACGATTAGACCGTTCAGTCTTTGCGCGCTATTTCTCGTTCTTGACGATCAGCTTGGCCAGATTGGGGTGGCTGGATTTGACATGCCTTGTCGCAATGTATGTCATATAGCGATCAATCGCGAGGTCAGCTGAAAGCAGCTCATCCATGAGCACCTGAAATGCGGCAAGGCTTGGTGTCACAGTTTTCATCACGTAATCCATGCCGCCACCTGTCGCAATGCAATCAAGCACCTCGTCAAGCTTTTGGATATAGCCCTCAAAGCGGTCGAACTCTGCCTTGCGGTGCGAGCTTAGTGAGACAGTCACGACAACTTGCGTAAAATCAATAATGCGCTCCAAAGCCAACTCAGCGTGATAGCCACGAATATATCCTTCAGCTTTCAACCGGTCTAAGCGTGCCCAGCATGGCGTGGGCGACAGGTTTACAAGCTCGGCCAGCTTCGTCTTGCTCAGTTGCCCGTGCTGTTGGACAGCGCTGAGGATACGTATATCCGTGGCATCAAGGCCCAGCTTTTTCATGTGCGCGCTTCTTTCGAATGTTTGAAGTGTAGGTGACCCAAACTGCGGAATAGACACGCCTACCTACTTTGTCTCACTGAAAAATTGGCATTCAGCATTCGCTTTTCCGACATATCGTCCGTTGAATTCGCCAAAAACACTTTGCAGGGTCTAGTCTGGTCGCCTTGCACTGGAAGCGGCGATTTGTTCAAGGAAAGTGAATGTCGGGAAAGTCCGCATAGCAGTCGTTGGCGCTTAGCCTAAGCAATGTCTGCTTCCTCAGTTGGTGCTGGCAAACAAAACCCCCGTCGGTGTTGTCAGACTAACGATTGCAAGCATCAGATCGATGGGGCAATCGAAATCTATGCGCTCAATAATTGACGCCACTCAGCCAGAGCAGCGGCACGGTTTAGCTTGAAATTGGTGCGTGAATAGAGATGGCGTTCCAGGAGGCCCTCACAGCCCGCCTAACCTTACACCCAGCGCACGTAGTTCCTATGGCTGAGTCGAGCGGGCTAAAGCGCGGGATAGCCCCCATGTGATAGCCAACAGTGTAGCTGTAGACGACAGCGACGCGGGAACGTGCGCGCGTGGCAAAAGAATGCAGTCACGTCAATGTTTGTGGGGGCGAATGTGGGGGCTAAAATCACACCAAATTTAATAAATTGAATTAAATCATTGCTCTAATAGGTTAAAGTGGCGGATCGACAGCCAATCTAACCTCACACTCAGCCCATGTAGCGCCTCTAGCCGATCAGAATGGCAGGCGGGAATGAATGGCGCTGAATGTAAGCTTAAATGCTAAAACGCAAGAAACGGACACACAGCATTACTGCAAGTCGGATGACTTCTAGGCTAGTTTCAAAGTAGCGAAAAGGAGAGCGTTTTGTCATTAGGTGGCGCTATAAATTAGCCCTGCTCATATCAAATGATATTGTCTGCCGAACGGTGCATTTACAATTGACCTATCAACGCATCGACTGCCGCATCAGCATGGATTAATGCCTGATCATCCTTAAAGCGTTTGTCAGCAGCGATGAATGTAACATCTGTGATCCCAATGAAGCCAAGAATGTGACGTATATAGCCGCTTGCAAAATCAATATCTGATCCAAATGGTGTGCGACCTGAAGCAAAACAAACGATTGCCTTTTTGCCAGTCATCAGCCCTTTGAGTTTACCCTCCGAATAGGCAAAAGTCTTTCGAGTGCGGCAAACCAAATCAATCCATAACTTTAGGCTGGCCGGAATTGAGAAGTTGTAGAGAGCCACACCAATAATCAAGGTATCAGCCGCTTCGATTTCGGCGATCAGCGTGTCAGACAAGGCTAATGTTTTTCTCTGATAGTCAGTGCGATCATCAATCGGTGTTGTGTTGGCTTCGATCCATGCACGATCCAACTGCGGGAGACGCTTATCCAGATCCCGAACGGTCACGTCTGGTGACTTGCCAAGCGCGTGCAACCCATCAATGATACGGTTAGACAGGCGGCGGCTCTGCGAGGTTTCCGTTTGTGCGCTGCTATCAATACGAAGAATTCTCATAGAGACATCAATTATTACAATTTAGCTTTAGAAGAATTTTCCCGGCCCAGAACTTCTGGAATTTGGGTGCGGTAAATATAGAGAACCGCAGCAGATAGAAGGCCAAGTACGATTGCAGGAACCGCAGATGGGCCAAGAATGAACCAATGGGTCAGGACGCCACCTACCATAGTGCCACCAAGAACTGCTGCACCGATGACCTGACGCCGTGGAAGCCATAATAGCACAACACCGATTACCTCAATGGCCCCTGTCAGATAACGGAAGCCTTGCCCCCAGCCTATTTGGTCAAACGTCATGACCATCATCTCGACACCCGCGAGCTTTGCGCCGCCTGCGCCCAAAAAGGCAATTGAAAGTAAAATGCGAAGGCCAACTGAGATATAAGTCATTATTTTCCTCCCTTAAGTTTTCTTATTGTTCCGTTAAATGCTTTGCATGATTGGTTTCTAGCGTTCGTCCGTGACAAATTAACCGCTGACGTTTGTAGGTCGAGACTAGGCAAAGCATTGGCTGGGCGGTTGCCATTTAGCAGTCACCCAGCCAATATTTATTTTCACGATTTTTGAGCCTGACGTGTTTCATAGGCAGTCTTCTTTTCTTTATACTCTTCTCCAGAGAGAGCGTGCCACCCGATACAGTTGCCTGTCGGAGAACGGCCACATCCACATTTTGGTGCTTCAGTCATTTTTTTAACTCCTATTTTTGGTTGCTCCTTTACATACAGTGCATCATTGTTATGCGGAATGAGCGCATATCCGCAGAGAGTGCGCGTAAAAAAGGCATAGGTAATATGGACAAATGGGCTGAGCTTCGAACAGCATACCAAGTGGCAAAGCTAGGCACGGTAAGTGCAGCGGCAAATGCGCTTGGCTTCCACCGCGCGACTGTGAACCGTCACATTGACGTGCTTGAGGAAGAGATGGGTGCGAGAATCTTTATCCGACACGCACGGGGGTATACGCTTACAGAGTTAGGCGAGGATGTTCTTCGAGTGGCGCAAAAGACGGAAGAGATTATCGAAGATCTTGCGGGTCGCGTACAGGGTGGAAAAGCTGCGCTAGAAGGTGAGCTTAAGCTGACAATTCTAGCAGGTTTCGCTGAGCTAATTATGAAGCCAATCTCAGACTTTAGAGCAGAAAATCCGAATTGTATCGTAAATCTTGACGCCAGCGAAAACCTTGCGAAACTTGAATATGGTGAGGCGCATATTGCACTGCGTGCAGGACCAAAGCCGGACCATCCGGATTACGTTGTGAGTAACTTTGCGCAGATCAGCTTCAACCTTTACGCCCACGACAGCTATATCAAAAAGTTTGGAATGCCAAAAGACGCTTCTGATTTTGGTGGTCATCAGTTTGTCCTTCCACCAAGATTTGGAGGAAACCTCTCAGTCCGACAATGGATAAAAAATATTGTACGCCCTGACATGATTGCGTTGTCGTCCGAACATGTAGATGTCAACTTTAAGGCAGTTTTCGCTGGAGTCGGTATAGGTATTATAGAGGACCATAAAGCTAAAAGGTACGAAGGATTTCACCGCGTTCTCACCACAAATGAGGAGTGGTCCGTGCAAATATGGCTGGTCACACATGTTGACCTCCACCGTACAGAGAAAGTCCAAGCGATGCTAAGGTGCATAAAGTCCGCTCGTCAGGAAGAATGATCCAGAGGGTGGGGTGACTCAAACATTGATCCGAAGCGGTTCCACCAAAACCGGAACGTTTCATAACTTACGTCATCACCCCGTTCATGAAGAAGGTCCTCCACATTACGGAGCGAAAGCAGGAAACGGACACACAGCATTACTGCAAGTCGGATGACTTCTGGGCTGGTTTTAAAGTAGCGAAAAGGAGACTGGTTTGTCATCCAAAGATGCTACAAAGCAGCCCTGCCCTATTCAAGCTAGCTTAATCTGACAGTACCCTACATGAAAAAAGAAGTTAACGTTTGTTACGCTCTCATTCCGATTATTGCCCAATATTCGCTCCATCTTGCAACATTATGCGCAGGTCAGTTTTCAACACTTTCCCATAATTGTTTTTTGGTAGTTCTGAGACAAACCTATAATTTTTTGGGCGCTTGAAACGGGCGATATTCGCAATGCAATGAACATCAAGCTCGGCTGGATCAACCTCTTGACCGGATGCTAAAACGACAAACGCGACAACTGCTTCGCCCCATTCTGGATGGGGCTGTCCAACCACCGCCACCTCTGCCACGGTCTCTAATTCTAACAAGACCTCTTCCACCTCTCGCGGATAAATATTGGAACCACCAGAAATGATCATGTCTTTCGATCGATCATGTAGGGTAACGAAACCATCCTCATCCATCGCCCCCATATCTCCAGTCCACAACCAACCATCTCGAATGGTCTTTGCTGTTGCCTCAGGATTTTGCCAATAGCCGCTCATAACGGTAGTCCCAGACACCAAAATTTCACCAATTTCACCCCGAGGCACAGTTGTCCCTGTCTCATCACTGATGCGAACCAAAACAGGGCTTTGCGCCACGCCTACAGAACCGAGACGCACTCGCCAATTTGGGTGTTTACGGTCGCTGACAAAGTGACGTCGAAGGGATGTGATCCCCATTGGGCATTCCCCTTGGCCATAAACCTGCACAAACTTATTTCCCAAAACTGCAACTGCCGTGATTATATCAGCAACATACATCGGTCCGCCTGCATAAGTAATTGTTTTAATACCATTAGCATTGCTGCCAACGGCACGCGCCCGCTCCACTAATCTTTTGACCATCGTTGGAGCCGCAAACATTGAAATATTGTCAATTTTTGGAGCCAGTTCCAAAATCTCATCCGCATCAAATCCATGGCTATCCGGCACCACATGCCGCGCGCCCCGTATCACATGCATAAAATTATAGATCCCCGCCCCATGCGACATGGGTGCAGCATAGAGGATTGCGTCATTGCAATGGACTTCATCTACATCGCTAAAATAGGCCATCGCCATAGAGCTGATATTACCTGAGCTAATCATCACTCCCTTTGGTCGACCTGTCGTTCCCGAGGTATAAAACAACCACATCAACTCATCTTCATGTATTACCTTAGGCCGAGCCATTTCTACATGTTGCCGCAGTAGGGAAAACTCTGGAAGATCTGCATAGATTAGTTCTTTGAGACACTTCGGTGCAAATGCCTGCAAGGCCTTACCCACATCTGACGAGACAAAAGCAATCTCTGCCTCAGCATTCTCAATGATCCAAGCTGCCTCTTTGGCGTGCAGCTTTGCATTGATCGGTACCACAACAGCCCCCGCAAACCAAATGCCATACATAGCTTCCAAATATTCAGTGCGATTGTTCATAAAGATGGCTACCCGGCTGCCTTTACAAATTCTATGCTTAGCGCAAAGCGCCCCTGCAATAGCCGCAACACGACTAGCAAATGTGGCATAATCTGCTTCAATCTTTTCTCCTTTAAGCAAAGCAGGCGCTGTGGGAGATAGACATGCAGTTCTTACAAGCCACTCGGCCGGGTTCATAACCTGAAAAGCCCAATTAATGGCCAATCCACAGTGTTGTTATCAAATATTATAATTCTTCCCATTACCAAACTCCTGCACGTTTGAGCCACGTTAGAGTCCACTTATCAAACGCGCAATGACGCTTTCGAAACAAGGGGCAAGAAAAGCTAACCATCTACAAACACCTTGCACCCTAAGCCAGCTTCCAGCTGATTGCACATATCCAAAATGGCCAGCTTGGCAACATCAGAAAACTTCTTAGTCACCAAAAGCAAATCGTTCTTGTTACAAAACTTGTACTCAAGGAATAATTCACGGGCATACTCCTTGGCATCATCCAGATCACTCTTACCAGTGCTGATGCGGATGGTGTGAGGGCCCAAATAGTTTTTTTAACAAGGGTGACCCGGACCAACCAAGGAATAGGGCCTACATATTATAGAGAGAAAGTGGGAAACGGACATACAGCATTACTGCAGGTTGGATAACGTCAGGGCTGATTTAAGACAGCCAAAAGCGGAGTGTTTTGTCATCCAAAGATGCTACAAAGCAGCCCTGCCCGCTTCAAGCAGGTTTAATCTGACAATACCGTTTGTTAGTCTTGTTTGACGAGTTTCGCATTCTGCTAAACGGGCCGATTGATTAGAGGCTTTTGCGTCAGAGCGATAACCGCGCCCAAAAGCAACAGTCCTGATGCGCCCAGGAGGCTTATACCAATGTCGCCGGCCAGATCCCCCAATAGCCCAGCGGCATAGGGCCCAAGCGTCTGCGCCACGGCAAAAACGACAGTAAAAAGGCTGATGGCCGCACCCCAGCTGCGCTCAGGCAGGTTTTGACGGGCAAAATTGGTCACGGCACTGGGGGCCATAAAAACCGAAAGGCCAAAAATAACCGCCGCGAGCAACAAGGAGAAATTTCCAGGAAACAGCACAGGCAGCGCGGATCCCAAGGCGATGCAGGTTAAGATCATGGCCAATGGCAAGCCTGATGCGTGGCGCGTCAAGATGGGACGCCACACCAAGGGTGAAACACAGATGCACAGACCCAGCAATATCCAAACAGCCGCGATGAAGCTGGCGCTGGCCGCCTGCTGGGTCATCCAGGCTGATAAAAATGTCAGAAACACGATATAGCCCAATCCAAAGCCAGCATATCCGGCAAGTTGTGCCCAGATTTGAGTGATTGGGATGGGCGCTGGAGCGTCCGTTTGCTTCGGTGCCGGGCGCTTGAGCTGTGCAGCTGACCACAGGCAAAGCGGTAAAAATAGCAAGCAAATTGCCGCTATAATGATCCATGCTAAGGGCCAGTGATCCGCGCCGTAATGCGCTAAAAACAGCGGCAGGCTCGCTCCAGATAAAACAATTGCCAAGCCGCCACCCGTACCAAATAAAATGGCAATGGCTAGGGCATTGCGGCGCGGATCATTTGGAAACAGGCCAGCTGCTAAAACACCGGCGGTGGAAAAAGACATGGCCCCAAAAAAGCCAACCAAAATGCGCCAAAGAGTTTGCCACCAAAGGTCCGAGATCAACCCAGTCGCCAGCAGCGCAAGGGTAGTTGTGATCAATCCAAAGGAAAATAGAGATGTCGACGAATATTGCCTAATCATTAGCATAGTCAACACAGCGCCCGCGATATAGCCCAGAGCATTGGCCGTATTGAGCCATCCAGCTTGGGCATAGTTCCACCCTAGATCCGACTGCATGGCCGGCAATATCAACCCATAGGAAAATCGGGCAAAGCCATTGGTTACTGTCACCCCCAGCGCCAGCCCCGCCAGCACCAGCCACGGCCGTTTGTGTGCCTCTATCACCCCGGCGTTTTCCTATGTCTCGTCACGTGATGGGCCTCCGATGGGTGGAAATCTTACCGCTATCCAACGAGGCTAGGCGATTGAGCCTACCGGGTCCAGCGGCACCTGCGCAGAAACAAATTGCCAAGGTCGGTTAGAGGGTGACTGAAGGTTTTGAAAAGCCAGACTTTAGGGGTTGCTCAACTCATTTCTTAAATACAAGGACGTCCCGAACCACTCAAGGAAAAGGACAGCGACCTACGACTAGAGGTGGGGATCAAACATACAGCATTACTGCAAGTCCGATGATGTCAGGACTGGTTTTAAAGTAACGAAAAGGGGACTGTTTGGCCATCCAAAGATGCTACAAAGCAGCCCTGCCCGCTTCAAGCTAGTTTAATCTGACAGTACCCAATTGACCTTTCAACGCATCGACTGCCGCATCAGCACGGATTAATATCTGATTATCCTTTGAGCGTTTATTAGCAGCAATGAATGTAACGTTTGTGGTCCCAATAAAGCCAAGAAAGTGACATATATAGCCATCATCTCACTCAAACGCGACGCTAATGTCGGTTTCTAGCGCGTAATTAGTTTCCAAAAATACTTTAGTTACGATCTAATGAGGGACTGGTGTTTAATCGTGTTTAACTCTTTGATGCCTAATAAGTTGAAAACACAGACCTCTGTGGCTTCCGGAAACCTAAGTTGTATAGTGGCAGTAGGGTTGTTTTCTTTTGGCTTTCCAGCGGCAGATAGCCTTTTGGAAACGTGGGGCGTAATTTCCCTTATCACCTTAAGAAATTTATTAGGATTACTGTTTTTAGTTGGACTGATGGCCTTTAAGTTGAGCCTCAGTTCACTGGCTCAACTGCCTTGGATAAAAGGGTTTTGGATTGGTTTTTTTGGCTTTGGCATTGGTTCAATGCTCCTGCTTCTTTCACAATCTATGACAAATGCAGTGACCGCCGCTCTGGCGGCCGCAACAATGCCAATATGTGCAGTTGCGCTCGAAGTGGCCTTTGATGGCAAGCGCCTTACATTGAATTTTTTGGCCAGCGTAGCCCTTGTCGTACTAGGCGGTTTGACTGCCTCTGGCATCCAATTCGGCGATTTTAAAATTGGGTTGGGTTTTCTGATCGGCTTGTGTGCCTCCTCACTTTTTGCTTGGGGTTCGCGAGCAACGGTCAAGGGGTTTCCAGAATTGACACCACTTGCAAGGACCACCGTTACAACCCTTGGCATGACAGGATTCTGCGCTTTTGTGTTCTTTTGTGCGCTCATTTTCAAAATACCAGGCGCAACAATTCCAACGCCAACAAACAATGATTTTATTTTACTTTTAATTTATGCTTGGTGTGCATTGGGGATCTCTCAATGGATGTGGATCCGTGGAGTTGGTCAGGTTGGGATCGGCGTAGCCTCTTTTCATCTTAATGCAGCACCATTTTATGTAATGATGATTATGTTATTATTTGGGTATGGTTGGAACTGGCTACAAACCATTGGTGCCTGTATTCTGGCCGTTGGAGTTATTATGGCTCAAAGTAAGCCCAAACTGGATAGCATATTGAAATCAAAGCACTCACAGTAAAATACCTAGGAACGAGACCATTCCCTTCACTCACACAATAAAAATGTCAACTCGCTGATGAAAATTGAAAATCATGGGTTCTGTCAGACTAACGAGAACAAACATCAAATTGCTGCCACAGCCTAAATCTTTGCGCTCAATGGTGCTGTCAAACTAAAGATTGCAAGCATCAGATTGATGGTGATAATTGAAATCTATGCGCTCAATAATTGAGGCCACTCAGCCAGAGCAGCATCACGGTTTAGCTTGAAATTGGTGCGTGAATAGAGATGCCTAGATCAGCAATACAAAATCCACTTTTGGGATCACTTTTATATTTTTGAATAGAAATAAGTAATTGTAACTAAGTGGTAATATGAAAAGTTCGACGTCCTCTTCTGGTCACCACTTTAACCAAGATCAGTGGACCAAGTACTTGATTTGCAAGGAACACATACCTTGACCCACGATTTTCGCTGCAAGACACTGCAACAAAGCGGCTTACGGCCCTAAGCCACCGTCGGCCGATGTGTCAGATGCCGCGCTGCAGCTTCCCCAAACCGGGCATTGGTCGACGGCGCAGCATTGTAGTTTTTTGTATGGCTGTTTTGTGAATCTACCCACTGAATGGTACAGTTTCTCTAAAAGACATAAACCCCAGAGACATACCGTTAACTCTTACCACCACCGAACATTTGCCTTGTTCATCTCGCAGGCACTAACACAATTTAGGCTCACCAGATCGATATTTTCTTAAACTATTTGTACCTTAGCCTCAAATAAATAAGCCGCAAGCGCCTGCTCAAGAGCAGGAACGAACGATTTTTCTCCTTCAACAACAGACACTGTGACACGCATACCACGTGCACCACCGTCTACGACATCGATGTTCGCGTCACCCAGACCCATCTCATCGTGAACCAAATCTGTTACCCTCAATTTGGCGGCTTCACACCGCAAACCTGGTTTATAGATTTTACCGACTGAGGTCAGAGGCACCGTGTCGATAATATGTATTTTCTTAGGCCATGCAGGACGCTCATCAATTGTGCTTTGGGCATGCGCCTGTAATTCTGCAACGCTCACCTCAGCGTCCTCGTTCAACTGAATGAAGCAGACGGGCAACTCTCCGGCATAGGCGTCGGGCATACCTACCGCAGCAGCTACTGAAACTGCGGGATGCGTGGTAATGGCATTTTCGATCATGGCTGGGTCAATGTTGTGGCCGCTGCGGATAATCAGATCTTTTGATCGGCCAGCAATGTAGAGCCGCCCCTGTGAATCCTTGTATCCCAGATCGCCAGAATTTAGCACGCCATCATTGAACACATTGTTGTTGTGTTTTGGATCACTATATCCCGGCGAAACGTGATCTCCACTGATCGCGATGACACCGATTTCGCCAACATCGCAGGCCTGACCAAGTGTAGCATCCGCGTTATGGCGCAACACGTCGACCTGAGTGTAGGGCAAGGCCCAACCAACAGACCCAGTAGCGCCGTCCCCGCACGCAGGATCAATGCTGATTAATCCTGAGGCTTCAGTCATTCCCAATATTTCAAAAAGAGTGCAGCCCGTAACTTCCGTGAACTGGTGCCCAACAGCAGGAGGTAACAGTGCAGCACCCGTCAGACCTGCCCGCACAGCGCTGATGTCATA
>Ga0228609_1000616_pt1 | contig 16601 bp, 14 predicted proteins | sample 10DmetaG_FD_190068 | JGI IMG/M metagenome (GOLD analysis project Ga0228609, IMG submission 190068) | Seawater microbial communities from Monterey Bay, California, United States - 10D | ecosystem: Environmental > Aquatic > Marine > Coastal | place: USA: California | collected 2016-11-10 | reverse complement strand
AATTCAAATGACATAATTTTAAATAAATTTAGAATACAAATGTATAAGTACGTTTTCATAATAATAAATTTGTTTAGGAAATAGAGGTATAAAAATGATTTATAGTGATTTAGAAGAATCTATTAAGACAAGAAGGGCTGTTTATCCGCTTAGTTTTTCAGGAAATAAAGTGCCTAACTTGATAATAGAAAAAATGTTCGAGTTAGCCAACTGGGCACCAACACATCTAAAGACAGAGCCTTGGCGTTTTAAGGTGTTCAGTGATTCAGCCTTGGCTTCGTTATTAGATGAATGCAAAAACCAGTACGTTAAAAACGTATCTCCACGAAGATTTAATAGCTCAAAACTGCAAAAATTAGATAGTAATAAAAACTCAGTTAGCCACATAATTACAATTTCAGTCAAAAGAAGCAAATTGCTTCCTGAATTTGAAGAGATAGCAGCTACAGCAATGGCTGTACAAAACATGTGGCTTTACCTTTCAAGTAGTAAAAAGTATGGTGGTTATTGGAGCACACCACAGTATTTAATGAACAACGATTTTAGAAAATATTTAAGTTTAGATGACGATGAGCTATTTCTGGGCTTATTTTATGTTGGGGAATTAGAAGAAAACATTGTTTTACCAACAGGGAAGCGGGGTGACTGGCAAAAAAAGGTTGAATTTATTCGGTAGCCGTAAATTCAACTCTAATAGCTTGTTATTTCTGCAAGCCACTATATTTGTGCCATGCCTTCAAGCCTGCATTTATACAACACATTAACACAAAAAAGCGAGAAGTTTGAACCACTTAACCCTCCTTTTGTTGGTATGTATCTGTGTGGACCAACGGTATACGGCGACCCACATTTAGGCCATAGTCGCGGAGCCCTAACAATGGATGTTTTATTTAGATACCTTAAACATTTAAATTTTCAGGTTAGGTATGTAAGAAATATAACCGATGTCGGTCATTTGCTTAACGATGGCGACGAAGGTGAGGATAAAATTGGCAAAAAGGCTAAGCTAGACAATGTTGAACCCATGGAGGTTGTTCAGCGTTACACCAACTCGTATCATGAAGCTCTTAAAAGCATTAATGTTATTTCTCCAAGTATTGAGCCTAGAGCAAGTGGACACATCATTGAGCAAATTGAAATGATTCAAGAGATTATAAAAAATGGATTTGCTTATGAAAAAAATGGTTCAGTTTATTTTGATGTGATTAAATACGCCGAAACGCATGATTATGGCAACTTAAGTGGTCGAAAAATTGAAGACCTGATTGCAGGAGCTGGAGAGAACAGAAGATCGCTTGAAGGACAAAGTGAAAAGAAAAACCCAAACGATTTTGCCTTGTGGAAGAAAGCTTCTCCTGAGCACATTATGAAGTGGAACAGCCCATGGGGAGTTGGATTTCCAGGGTGGCACATTGAGTGTAGTGCTATGAGTGAAAAATATTTAGGTAAGGAGTTTGATATTCATGCAGGGGGGATGGATCTTTTATTTCCACACCATGAAAGCGAAATAGCTCAAAGCAAAGCATGCAACCACACCAATCCTGCAAAATATTGGCTACACAACAATATGATTACGGTTAATGGTCAAAAAATGGCAAAAAGCTTGGATAATGGCATACTTATTCATGAATTATTTGATGGGAATCACCATTTATTAGATCAGGCTTATTCTCCGATGACATTGCGATTTTTTCTTTTGCAAGCACATTACAGAAGCACTTTAGATTTTAGCAACGAAGCCCTTAAGGCCGCAGAAAAAGGTTTTCAGCGTTTAATGAACGGAGTAAAAAGCCTTGAAGAATTAAAACCCTCACCTAACAGCGATTATGATGTTTCTGCTTGGAAAGATAAATTATATGGTCAGTTAAATGATGATTTGTCGACACCCCAGGTGATTGCTACCCTTTTTGAAGCAGTTAAGTGGATTAATGAGATAGTGTCAAATCGATCTAAAATTGATAATGATGATTTAAAAATTTTAAAAACTACTTTTAAGACTTTTGTTCTTGAAATATTGGGTTTTGTTCCTGAGAAATCTGAAAATAACCATACCTTGGATGGTGTAATGGATCTTGTTCTTGAAATCAGAAATACAGCAAAAACAACTAAAGATTGGGAAACAGCAGATAAAATTAGAGATCGATTAAAAGAATCGGGCATAGAGATTATGGATGACAAAAACGGGAGCACATACAGGGTTAACTAAAATGAAAAAGTGCATTTTTTACCTTGTTTTTTTATCTATTGTTTCTGTGATGTTTTTAGGTTGTGAAAACAACAGCCACAAAAAGCAAAAAACAAAAGAGCAAAATACACCTATTGTTGCTCAGTTTAATGCGGATAGTGCATTCAATTATATACAAAGACAAGTCGATTTTGGTCCGCGTGTGCCAGGTAGTGCGGCTCACGATAAGACAGCCATATATTTAGAAAGAAAACTGTCCAAATTTTGTGATACCGCATTTACACAATACGGAACAGTAGAAAACCACCTAAATCAACAAATACCAATTAAAAACATTATTGGCAGTTTTAATTTGTCACAAAAAAAGAGAATCTTATTGTGTGCTCATTGGGACACAAGGCCGATGGCTGACCAAGATAAAGAGAGACCAACAGAACCATCAGATGGGGCAAATGATGGAGCAAGTGGCGTAGGGGTGCTCATAGAAATTGCTCGACAGTTACATCTGCAAAGGCCAGAGGCTGGTGTTGATATCATTTTTTTTGATGCAGAGGACATGGGCGACTCACAAGGAGCTCCCGAAACTTGGTGCTTAGGGTCTCAATTTTGGTCTAAGTTTCCTCATAAAAAAAACTATGTTGCTCGATTTGGAATATTGTTGGATATGGTCGGGCCTAAAGACGCAGTTTTTGCAATAGAGGGTAATTCGTGGCTATATGCTCAACCATATGTAAAAAAAGTTTGGAATACAGCTCAAAAACTGGGTCACGGACAAACTTTTGTTAATTATCAAGGAGGTCAATTGGTAGACGATCACTTATTCATTAATCAAATTATTGGAATACCCACTTTAGATATCATTCATTATGACATTCGCCAAAACACCGGTTTTGGAGATTTTTGGCACACCCACAAAGACAACATGGAGTCGATTAATAGAGAATCTCTGAGAGCTGTAGGCGAAACAGTTTTTAAAGTAGTTGTGGACCTTTAAAAGTTACTTAGCCCCTATAAACCAAAGAGACAATATAGCTTAGATATAAAAGTAAAAAGAGTGACCCTGTTGGTTTGCTAATTTGGTTTTTAACTTTTCCCGTAATAATACTAAGCAATATCAAACAGCTTGCACCAAGCAGTATAATTATGTCAGTGTTGAGGCTTGATTCAAAACCCATAGGCTTTATTATAGCACTAATGCCCAAAACCCACAATAAGTTAAAGACGTTAGACCCAATAATATTTGCCATTGCGATATCTGTATTTTTTCTATAGGCTGCAACAGCTGAGGTCACAAGTTCGGGTAAAGATGTACCAATGGCTACCACAGTTAACCCAATAAACGCCTCACTAAGATCAAAATGTTCTGCAGCACTGATTGCCCCATTAACCACCCACTGCCCACCAAAAAATAGTCCAACCGTTCCAAGTAAAACCTTTAAAATGGATTTTCCAGCAGTTGTTTTCTCGTCTGGGGTGTAATTAATTATGTTAGTACTTCCATTTTTTACGAGACGTATAATGTATGCAATAAAAAGCCCAAAGAAGGCCATTAGTATTACCCCGTCGACTTGATTTATAGAGTTTTCATGTGAACCAATAAGGTTGGAATTTGCAACAAAAGCAACGAGCATTAAAGCGACAATAGAATATGGTATTTCATAAAAGGCCGTACTTTCTTTAATTTTAATGGGGTAGATAAAGGCAGAAACACCCAGTATAAGTAGGATATTAGCAATATTGGATCCAAGGATGTTGCCTATCGCAATTTGCGATGCGTCTTTTGAACTAGCCAAAACATTAACAATTAGCTCGGGCATGCTTGTTCCCATAGAGACGATAGTTAAGCCAACAACAAGGTTTGAAACATTGTAGTTTTTTGCAATGGCTGCAGAGCCATCCACCAACCAATCAGCCCCTTTTATTAGGAAAAAAAAACCAACAACAAACAGCAAGTAAACCGCCATAGTAATGCAACAAATATGTCATTTTCTTTTTTAATAAGACTAAATGTATTTTTTACTCGACAAGTAAACAATGTAGACTTAAATGATGTTATAAGTTTGCAGTTTAAAATCAACTAAATCTATGAACAAAATATTGAAGGGGCTTTTCATTCTTCTTTCCATATCCAGTTTTCAATCTTCATTGTTTGCTCAGGAATATACCATAAGTGGTAGAGTTAAAGATGCAGCCAATGGCGAAACACTTATAGGTGCAACTATACTTATAACTTCGGGTGGAGGTGCAATAACTAATGAATATGGATTTTACTCACTATCACTTAAGAAGGGAAAGTATACGATTACATATAAATATCTAGGTTTTGACGATTTAGTTAAGACAATTGATCTTAATCAAAACAAAACAGTCAACGTAGAACTTATGGCAAAAGCCAATGTCATTGGTCCGGCGATTGTAAGTGCTAAATCTTTAGAGAAGAAAGTTGAGAATAAGAAAATAAGTGTTGTTAAAATGGAAACATCAAAAATCAAGGAAATACCAGTGATTTTTGGGGAGGTTGACATATTAAAAACGATTACACTTTTACCCGGTATTCAATCTGCTGGAGAGGGAAATTCAGGGTTTAATGTGCGTGGTGGTTCACAAGATCAAAATTTGATTCTTTTAGATGAGGCAACGGTATACAACGCATCTCACCTTTTGGGCTTTTTTAGTGTATTTAATGGAGATGCAGTAAAGGACCTCGAAGTCTATAAAGGGGGCATACCAGCTAAGTACGGCGGAAGACTATCTTCCATAGTTGATATCAAAATGAGAGATGGAAATGCTAAACGATTTTCTGCTATTGGCGGAATTGGAACAATATCGAGTAGGTTAACTCTAGAGGGTCCGTTGGTTAAAGATAAATCAAGTTTTATGATTGCGGGAAGGCGTAGTTATGCTGATGTATTTCTACCCCTTTCATCAGATCGAAGTGTTCGAGAGAGTAAATTGTATTTTTACGACTTGAATATGAAAGCTAATTATGAGTTAAGTGACAAAGATCGACTTTATGTAAGCTGATATTTCGGTAGAGATGTATTGGGTCTGAGTCAGCTGTTCAAAATTAATTGGGGTAATGCCACAGCAACCTTGAGATGGAACCATCTAGTAAACGAAAAGATGTTCGTAAATACTTCTCTTGTTTATAGCGATTTCAATTATGGCTTTGATATAAAATTCGCAGAAAACGCTAGCTTTGGTCTTGATCAAGCCATAAACGATATTTATATAAAATCTGACTGGACGAATTATTTGAATCCGAACAGCAAGTTAAATTTTGGAGGACAGGTAACCTATCATAGATTTAATCCGGGCTTATTCTCTGCTAACAATGAAGATTCGAGAGCAATATTTCAAGATATTCAGTTAGAGAAAAAGAAAGCACTTGAAAATGGGCTGTATGTTGATCATGAGTATACGCACAGCAAAAGGTTGAATATGAGGTATGGACTAAGAGTTAGCTCTTTTTCTAATATAGGAGGGTCAGAATTTGTTTACACTAAGGACCCACAGACCAATGAACCGATTTCAGCTTTAACAGTTAAAGACTCTTTCTCAAATGGAGATTTCTACAACACCTATATTGGTTTAGAGCCAAGAGCATCCATTAGCTACAATTTAGCTTCAACTCTTGCTTTAAAAGGTTCTTACAACAGAACATTTCAATATATTCAACAAGCTTCTAATACGGCTTCAGCTTTCCCAACAGATCAATGGTTTAGTGTTAACAAAAACATCAAGCCACAAAAAGCGGATCAGGTTGCACTGGGTATTTTCAAAAATTTCGATATCGGGTTAGAGACTTCTATGGAGATTTATTACAAATGGATGGATCAACAAATTGACTACAGAGATAACGCTCAAATAGCCTTTAATGAGAATTTAGACGGAGAGCTTTTGTTGGGCAAAGGATGGGCCTATGGTGCAGAATTTTATGTAGCTAAAACCGAAGGAAAGTCGTCTGGATTCATATCTTACACTTGGGCTAAAACCATGAGACAAATAGAGGGCATTAGCGGTGGAGATCCCTATGTTGCAAACTTTGATAGACGCCATAACCTTTCATTAGTCTTTACTCAAAAGTTTTCAAAAAGGTTATTAGCTACTGCATCGTTTGTTTATTCTTCCGGTCAACCATTTACTACTCCAATAAGTAAGTATTATTACGGTGAAAAATGGAATGCAGAATACGACCAAGTTCGCAATAATTATCGAATACCAGCTTATCATAGAGCAGATATTGGAGTTACATTAAAATCAAAAGAAAAACCAGATAAAAGGTTTAAAAGTAATTGGAATTTTTCAATCTATAATCTATACAATAGAGATAACCCATATGCCATATACTTCAGAACAGTAGAGACTGAAGACTTAGAGAAAAACCCTGATGCAATAGTAGGAAATACGGCAGCATTCCAAACTACGTTATTTAGAATGATACCTGCAATAACTTGGAACTTTGAATTTTAAGAATTGATTATTATGAAGAAATTTAATTTAATATTAGGCTTTGCAATAGTATTGTCAGCTTGTGAGAGAATAGTTGAATTGGAAATACCCTCTAGCGATCCCACGATTGTAGTTGAAGGTCAAATCACTTCACAATTAGAGCCTTGGGAAATTCGTTTAACCATGTCTCAACCTTATTTTGATCAAAGCACTTTAGCTTTTGTTGCTTCTGCTGATGTTTCTATTGTTGGAACCGACGGTACAGATGTGAACCTAATTCATACCGACAGCGGATATTACAAGACTGAGTTTTCTCAGCAATGTTTGCCGGGTGAGACATATACGTTGTCAGTAAAGTATGATGGTGAAGAATATTTAGCAACTGAACAAGCTCCTTTGGCTTTTCCAATAGACACAATCGCATCATATTATTTGCCCGAAAACAATGGCTTCATTGAAGAGGGATATTATGTTTTTATTCAAGGGAGAGAAAGAGTAGAAAAGGGAGATTATTATCTTTTTAAAGCATACAGAAATGACACACTTAAGGATGATTTTGGGTCAAATTTAGACAACGATGAATTTGGAAGCGTTTCGTTTTTAAATGAAGATTTTGATATCAACAACATAGCTTCAGAATTAAGTAAAGGTAAAACACCTCGTCCATTTCCTTTTACAGTTGAACCTGGAGATACGGTAAGGATTGAACAATATGCAATCAGCGAAAAACACTTTAAATATATATTTGATATTGAGGCACAACAAGGAAGAAGTGGAACACCCTTTGACCCACCGCCAGCAAACCCTAATAACAATATTAGTAATGGAGGTTTAGGATATTTTTCGGTGGTTCATAAAGAGGAGGCTCAAATTGTGGTGGACGAATAATTATTCTGTTCGGATTTTATCCAAAAGGCGGTTAAGCTCTATTAGTTCTTCTTTACATAAATGGCTATGGTCATTTACAACGTTATTAATCAATACGTTTAACTTTTCAAGAATTTGAGTTCCTCGCAATGTTAGAAAAACATTAATTTGACGACCATCAAAAGGATTGTTTACCTTTTGCACTAAATCCTTTTTTTCTAATCGGCGAATCAAGCGCGATGTATTTGACATTTTGTCAATCATCCGAGAGGTTATATCTCCGATTGAAACAGGTTTAGGGTGTTGCCCTTTGATGATTCTGAGCACATTAAATTGCTGACTAGATACGGAGTGAGTTTTCAAAACACCGTTAACTTTAGACGAAAAGTAACTATGTGTAAATGCGATGTTTACAATTGCCTTTTCAGTTTTGTTCTTAAATTGTTTTTGTTTGATTTGTTTTTCAATTGTCATAAAATTATTCAGTATTTCTCCTTACAAATAACAAGTAATCAGATCCATGAATTGTCACATTTGTGAAAGGTGATAAAAAATGTGCTTTTAAAATGAATAATATTGCACCAGACTACACTAAAAAATTAATGCAAAGAGTATTAGCGACCATCTTGTTTCTTGCGATTGTTTTCGCAATAGATTTGTATGTTTTTCAAGGATTTAAGGTTGTTGTAAAAAAATGGTTTCCAGCATATAGTGGATTAGCTCACTTTCTTTATTGGGCTATTCCTTTCTTTTTGTTGGCTTTAGTTTTAGTAAGAGTTGTCTGGTTTCCTGAATCACCAAAAAACAATTATTTTATTTTTATAAGTAGTTCTTTGATAGGTCTTTTTTTGGTCAAGTTTATCTGGCTCTTTTTCATGCTCACAGATGACTTAGTTAGATTAGTTCGCTTTACTTCTGGGCAAGTTATAAAATCAGACACCGCTAAAAATATTTCAAGGTCAGAATTTATAGTTACTGCGGGTTTTTTAACAGCTAGTACATTATTTGGGAGTTTAATTTATGGAATAGCACGCGGGGCACATAATTATACCATAAAAAGAAGAAAGTTACCAATTAAAGGTTTACCAAAGTCATTTGATGGCCTTCGATTAGTTCAAATTTCAGACATCCATTCAGGAAGCTTTTGGAGCAAAAGCAGCGTTCAAAAAGGTGTAAACATGATTAATGACTTAAAGCCAGATTTGTTTTTCTTCACAGGTGATTTGGTTAACAATTCAGCTGATGAATTTGATGGTTTTAAGGAGATGTTTAGTGAGATAAGTGCCAGACTAGGTTCTTATTCAGTTTTAGGAAACCACGATTACGGCGATTATGTAAGGTGGCCTAATAGAGACGGAGTTACAAAAAGCGAAAACTTGATGAGGCTAAAAAATCATCACCAAGATTTGGGTTGGCACCTTCTTGTTAACGATCACCATGTTATAAAAATAGATGGCGAAGAATTAGCTATTCTTGGTGTGGAGAATTGGAGTGCACACCGAAGGTTTCCTAAATATGGAGATTTAAATAAGGCGATAAAGGGGGTTGAAAACGTTAAAAATAAACTGCTGTTATCCCATGACCCTAGCCATTGGCGTGCAGAAATACTTAACAAAAACCCATCTATTAAAGCTACTTTTTCAGGACACACACACGGAATGCAATTTGGGATTGACAGCAAACACTACAAGTGGAGTCCTGTTAAATACCAATATCCAGAATGGGTTGACATGTATACCGAAAACGATCAACATTTATATGTCAACAGGGGTTTTGGGTATTTGGGTTACCCAGGTAGATTTGGTTTCTTGCCTGAAATAACACTTTTTGAGTTGGAATCTGTTTAGAAAACTTTTGAGAACGATTAGCTGTTGTGTTTTGCCGCAACCAACTCAGAGAGGAAATAAGGGTTTTTTTCTAAGTGATTCCCTACAACAACAATGTCGGCACCAGCCTTAAAGACCTTCTCTGCATCAAATTGGGTTTTTATGCCACCGCCGACAATGAGCGGAACATTGATTTCTTTTTTGACAGATTGTATGAGTTTTTCAGATGCGTGGTTATTTGCACCACTTCCACAGTCAAGATAGATGAGTTTATGCCCCAACTGACAACCAGCAAGTGCAGTTGCTGCAGCAATTCCTGGTTTATCTTGAGGTATAGGTGTTGTATTGCTTATATAAGAAACGGTTGTTGTTCTTCCACCATCCAACAAAACGTAACCTGTTGAGAGTATTTCTAGGTTAGAGTTTTTTAGCTTGTGTGATGATTCGACGTGCCTACCTATTAGAAGGTCTGAATTTCGACCACTGATTAAGCTAAGTAGAAGAATTCCATCGGCATGTTTATTTATTTGGTTTGGACTACCGGGAAATATGACAACTGGCTTTTTGGTTCTTTTTTTTATAATATGAATACAGTTATTCATATTTCCGTCAGTAACGAGACTACCTCCGACAAATATGAAATCTACATTTGTAAAATCGGGATGACCTATTAATGCATCGATTTGTTTTTCGCTTGCCTTATCTGGGTCTATCAGAATAGAAATCATTTTCTTATTCTTGTTCTGATTGGACGATATGTCTTCTAAAATACTAATAGTCTTGTGGTTGCGAAAAGAGGTGTTGTGGTCAACATCAGTTTTCAATTTTGTTTAATGTTTTTTGTGATTTTATCTCATCACCTACAACAGCTGGGTCAATTATTTCTACACCAGATTGTAGGTGATTTTATCTTATCAACACCGCAAATCTCTTAAAAATAAGTCAACTGAAAAAGTTTAATGTTGGAGTGTGGAAAACACCACATTTTAAGAGTCATTTTTAGAGTATACTTTTGAGTCAAAACTCACTATAAAAAAATTGAGTTGATTTTAAAATTAAACGTAACGACCAAAAACTAGAAAAATGACCAAAAAAACAGCGTACAACAAAAATGCATTAAAATTTAAGCGTTTCAATACTAAAGATGGAGTAGCTCCAACGGATTTATATGAATATGAGTATCGGACTTCTGTTATTAAAAATCCTGCAGGAGATGAAGTGTTTAAAATGGAAAATGTTGAGGTACCAAAAGATTGGTCACAAGTAGCAACGGATATTTTAGCTCAAAAATATTTTAGAAAAGCAGGTGTCCCACAACCAGACGGCTCATTAGGATCTGAAACCTCCGTCAAACAAGTTGCTCATAGACTTGCAGACTGTTGGAAGACTTGGGGTGAAAAATATGGATATTTCGCATCCAAGAAAGATGCAAACGTATTTTACGACGAATTGGTGTATAGCATCCTTGGTCAGATGGCTGCACCCAATAGCCCACAATGGTTTAATACGGGACTTCACAACACGTACGGAATAACTGGTAAACCTCAAGGTCATAGCTATGTTGATCCAATAACAGGAAAAACTAAAAAAAGCACATCTGCATATGAAAGACCTCAGCCACATGCTTGTTTTATTTTGTCTGTAGATGACGATTTGGTTAACGAAGGTGGTATCATGGATTTATGGGTCAGAGAAGCTCGTATTTTCAAGTATGGTTCGGGTGTTGGAACAAACTTTTCCTCAATTAGGGGAGCTAATGAAAAACTAAGCGGCGGCGGAAATTCAAGCGGACTGATGAGTTTTCTTAAAATTGGTGATAGAGCTGCGGGAGCGATTAAATCGGGGGGTACTACGCGAAGAGCAGCTAAAATGGTTTGTCTTGATTTAGATCATCCTGAAATAATGGAATTCATTAACTGGAAGAAAGAAGAAGAGAAAAAAGTAAAGGCATTAATTGATGCTGGGTATAGCTCTTCTTACGAGGGAGAGGCTTATGCAACAGTCTCTGGTCAAAACTCAAACAACTCTGTAAGGATCCCAAATAAGTTTTTTGAGGCTTTAAAAAATGATAGTGAGTGGGATTTAATTTCAAGAACAACTGGAAAACCAATTAGTAGCGTACCAGCAAAGCAAGTGTGGGATGATATTTCATTTGCTGCATGGGCGTGTGCAGACCCTGGAGTGCAGTACGATACAACAATTAATGAGTGGCACACTTGTCCTGAGGGTGGTCCAATTAACGCATCAAACCCCTGTTCGGAGTATATGTTTTTAGACAACACTGCATGTAATCTAGCCTCATTAAATCTAAGAAAATATTATAACGAGAAGGACCAAACGCTTGATGTTAAAGCAATAGAGTATGCATCAAGACTATGGACTGTTGTTTTAGAAATTTCAGTTTTAATGGCACAATTCCCAAGTAAAGAGGTTGCAGAATTATCATATCAGTATCGAACTTTGGGTCTTGGATATGCAAACTTAGGTTCGGTGTTAATGGTTAGTGGAATACCTTATGATAGTCCAGAAGCTACTGCAATTGGTGGTGCTGTAACAGCAATTTTAACAGGTACAGCTTATGCAACATCAGCTGAAATGGCCAGCTTCTTAGGTGCTTTTGATCAATATGAAAAAAATAAGGAACATATGCTCCGGGTGATGAGAAACCACAGATACGCAGCATATAATCTTGATGAATACGATGGTTTAAGCGTTGAACCAGTTGGTATTGATCCGGCTTATTGTCCAGATTATCTTTTGGGTTCTGCTACAGGTATTTGGGATAAAGCAGTACAATGGGGAGAGAAGTATGGATATAGAAATGCACAAACCACAGTAATTGCACCAACGGGAACAATTGGCCTAGTTATGGATTGTGATACTACAGGTATTGAGCCCGATTTTGCATTAGTCAAATTCAAAAAACTGTCAGGCGGAGGTTACTTCAAGATTGTTAATCAATCTGTTCCTCTTGCACTTAGAAACTTAGGATATTCGGAAGAAGAAATTAATGAGATTGTCAATTATGCAAAAGGGCATGCGACACTTGAGAATGCACCACATATAAATCATGATACGCTTAGATCTAAAGGATTTAGTTCTGAAGATTTAGAGAAGGTAGAAAGTGGACTAGCATCAGCTTTTGAAATCAGTTTTGCATTTAATCAGTGGGTGCTTGGAGAAGAGGCGATGGAGAGATTAGGTTTTACAGCTGATCAATACAATGCCGAAGGGTTTAGTTTGCTAAGAGCTCTAGGATTTAGCAAGAAGGAAATTGCTGCAGCTAATGATTTTGTTTGCGGAACGATGACGGTAGAGGGTGCTCCTTTCTTAAAGGATGAGCATTTAGCTGTTTTTGATTGTGCGAATAAATGTGGAGAGAAAGGCGAGCGATACATACATGCACATGGTCACATTAAAATGATGGCTGCAGCTCAGCCATTTTTATCTGGTGCTATTTCAAAGACAATAAACTTACCTAATGAGGCAACAATAGAGGATATTAAATCTTGCTATCAATTGAGCTGGGAATTAGGTACAAAAGCAAACGCTCTTTATAGAGATGGTTGTAAGCTATCTCAGCCGTTGAGTAATAAATCTGATGTTGAGGAGACTGAAGATGAAGCTATTGATGCAGTTGATTCTGCCGTAGGAGCAGCAGCAGGCATGAGTATTGAGCAATTGACACAAGACCAAGTTTTGGAGGCCGCTCAAAAAATATTAGACAACTCAAAGAGTACAGAGTTTATGCGTCAACTATCGAGCATAGTTGAGCGTAAGCGATTGCCATGGAAAAGAAGAGGATTCACTCAAAAAGCCAAAGTTGGTGGCCAAACCTTGTTTGTACGAACAGGAGAGTATAATGACGGAACATTAGGCGAAATATTTATTGACATGCACAGGGAAGGAGCAACATTCAGATCTCTAATGAACTGCTTCTCTATTGCTGTATCTATTGGACTTCAATATGGTGTTCCATTAGATGAATATGTGAGCAAGTTTACGTTTACTCGATTTGAGCCAAGTGGAATGGTTGAAGGTCATCCGAATATTAAAAACTCAACATCAATTATTGATTATATATTCAGATTACTTGGTTTTGAGTATTTAGATAGAAGTGACTTAGTTCATATTAAGCCCACAGCTAGTGAAGTAGAAGCAAAAGCTAAAATCATTGAGCAAAAAAAGACACAAGCCCCTGTGGCACCTGTAGCTCAACCTGTTGAAACTCCTGTTTCCTCTGGAAGTGCTGGGCTGACTTTGCAGCAACCTAAAAGTACTTCTGGGGATGCTTTGCCTTGTACAAATTGTGGCAGCTTGGCGTTGGTTAGAAATGGAACATGTCATTTGTGTACAAATTGCGGCACAACTACAGGGTGTAGTTAATATAATAAACATCATCTTGTAAAAATGCTCGTTCCTAGGAACGAGCATTTTTATTTTTATGTGTTTTTTGCAAATTGTTCAAGAATATATTTTCTATGAAGTCTTAATGTGTGATACTATAGCATAGTATAGACACAAACTTGCAATTATGAACACACTCTTTTATGAAAACCTCATTTTTCATTTAAATACTATTTAATAGATTTTTCTAGGTCTTCATACCATTCTTTTCCAAATTTTCTTTCTAACGCTTTTTGAGCAAATTGATATACCTTAATGTTTTCTATTTCACCTTTTGTACAAGCGTCAGCACATATACTCCAGCGGTGATAATTTAGGGCGTAAAACTCGTTGTATTTGTCGACACGAACAGGATAGAGATGACAACTTATAGGTTTTTGAAAATTAAAATCATTTTTCTGATTCGCAAGTTCAATAGCACAATTAAGAATGCCATCCTTTCTAACCACAAACACACATTCTTTGTTTGGTTTACATGCTGTAACTAACATTTGATCAAATGGGTCTTTCTCAGAAAAACCTTTTGAGTGGAGAGTTTTTAAACCATCCTCATCCATTTTCTCTTTAATTTGGTCAATATTTTGATGAATGGTTTCGATTTCACTAGGCTCAATAGGAGCACCAGCATCCCCTTCTATACAACATGCTCCCTTACATGCTTGAACATTGCAAGCGAATGATTTTTCTATTACGTCTTCTGAAACAAGACAACCACCAACCTTTATCATTACATGGATTTAAGGTAATAACGATACCCTTTTTCTTCGAGGTTGTTCGCTTTATCCAGGACCGAACTTTCCATTTCGTTTGAAAATTTCGATAAATTTTCTGAAATATTCTTTTGGGTTATTCCAAGAATTCGAGCAGCTAAAATACCAGCGTTTTTTGCACCATTTATTGCCATGGTAGCAACAGGTATACCAGGAGGCATTTGAACAATAGAGTATAGCGAATCGGTTCCGTTCATTGCTTTTGATTTGACCGGAACTCCAATTACTGGAAGAGATGTGAGTGAGGCTACCATTCCAGGAAGGTGAGCTGCACCACCAGCACCAGCTATGATCACCTTGTATCCCTTACTTTTTGCATTTTTAGCATAATCATACATTCGGTCTGGTGTTCTATGAGCAGAGACAACGGTTAAGTCATAGGTAACTTTTACATCGTCTAAAAACGTAGCAGCTTCAGACATGACTTTTAAGTCTGAATCTGAGCCCATTATTATTAAAACATCTGCCATGATTTTTCAAATTTAATTGCTTTTTATAGTTAATAATTTTTTTACTCTATTGAATTTATCTTCAAGTTCTTGGGTATTGGTTCCTAAAATAGTATAATGACCTAGTTTTCGATTGGAAGAAGTATCAGTCTTGCCATACATGTGAACATAAACTCCAGGTATTTTTAACACTAGATTTAGATTATCTAGTTTATATGGGCCATTGATATTATTAGGACCGACTATATTGCAGGTTATAGCACTTTTGATAAGCGATGTGTCACCTAAAGGTTGATTAAGTAATATTCTGTTTAACTGCTCATATTGCGATGTATATGAAGACTCAATAGTGTGGTGTCCGCTATTATGAGGTCTTGGAGCTATCTCATTTACATAGATGTTGCCGTCTTTCTGAACAAAAAGCTCTACGGCAAACAACCCTGGACTTTTGAAAGCTTCAACTGTTACTTTAGCAATTTCCTCACATTTTGCGTTTACTTGTTCACTTAGTCTACTAGGTGCTATCAGGTAGTCCATTAAGTTGGATTTTGGGTCAAATACCATTTCACATGGGGCATAACTCGTCGATTTTAGTTGTTGGTCAATTGCCACAATAACCGAAACCTCAATGGCACCTTCAGCCATTTTTTCTACTACATAACCATCGCTGCTGTTAATGCTGTCATCTTGAATTGCTAAAAGATTTTGGAATTCTTCTTTGGACAATAATTGTACACCTTTACCATCGTATCCTCCTTTTCGGTGCTTCAAAACAAACTTTTTTTCAGTCCAGGATTCTATTACTGATTCTAGTTCTTCTGAAGAACTGATTTTATATGGAAGGGTTGGAATATTATGTTTTGCATAAAAATCTTTTTGAAGCCCTTTGTCTTGAATAACTGAAAGAACATGGGGTTTTGGTATTACAGATTTACCTGTTTCTTCTAAATCAATTAGGGCGTCTACATTTACATGTTCAATTTCAAAGGTTAGAACATCAGATAACTTTCCTAATTGTTTTATTTTATCGGCATCCTTTAGGCTACCTAAAATTTGATGTTGACAGACTAAAGAAGCAGGGCAATTTTCTGTGTTTTCTAAGAAAACATATTTTGTGTTCATAGGTGATCCAGCTTCAAAAAGCATTTTACCTAATTGTCCACCACCCAAGACTCCGATTGTTTTGTTCATACGCACATTCTAATATTAATGCAAATGTTAATAATAAATTGGACTACCATCTTAATCTATGTAATTTTGTTTTGGATTATGTGCTTTAATTAAGAAGAATTAATTGTAAATTTTAACCAATGGCAAAAGTAGTTGTGGGATTATCTGGGGGAGTTGATTCTTCTGTTGCGGCTTATCTTTTAAAAGAACAGGGTCACGAAGTTATTGGTGTTTTTATGAAAAATTGGCACGATACGGAAGTTACAATAAGCGATGAGTGTCCTTGGGAGGAGGATAGCAAAGATGCCTTGCTAGTAGCAGATAAACTTGGAATACCTTTTCATACCATAGATTTAAGTGAAGAGTACTATGAAAGGATAGTGTCTTATATGTTTGATGAGTATAAAAATGGTAGAACGCCAAATCCAGATGTTTTGTGTAATCGTGAAATTAAGTTCGATACTTTCCTTAATCA
>Ga0228609_1000614_pt1 | contig 16635 bp, 4 predicted proteins | sample 10DmetaG_FD_190068 | JGI IMG/M metagenome (GOLD analysis project Ga0228609, IMG submission 190068) | Seawater microbial communities from Monterey Bay, California, United States - 10D | ecosystem: Environmental > Aquatic > Marine > Coastal | place: USA: California | collected 2016-11-10 | reverse complement strand
GAGTTAGTTATGTTGTGAGTGGTGATGAGCTTACTATTGAAGGTACACCCACGGATGATATTGATTCTTCACAGGACTACACATATACAGTGACTACAGTTGGCGGATGTGGACCAGCTACAGCTACGGGCACGCTAACGGTAAATCCGGATCACAGTTTAAGTTTAACATCTGGCAATAGTACCCAGACATTCTGCGAGGGTGACTCAATAGCACCAATAACATATGCGGTTAATGGCGGTGCTACGGGTGCCTCAGTTGCTGGCTTACCATTAGGGTTAAGTTCATCTTTTGATGGGGTAACAAAAGTATTGACCATACAAGGTACGTTGTCTGCAAATGTTACAAGCGCTACGACTTATACGTTTGATGTGACTACAACGGGCAATAGTTGTGGTTCTATTACTGATACGGTATCGCTTACCATTACACCAGACGATGAGATAGGATTAGACACTTCGAATTCGTTACAGACGTTATGTGAGGGCGATGCTCTTGATGATATAGTTTACACCTTATCGGGTGGGGCTACAGATGCTACGGTTACAGGCTTACCAAATGGAGTTAGTTATGTTGTGAGTGGTGATGAGCTTACTATTGAAGGTACACCCACGGATGATATTGATTCTTCACAGGACTACACATATACAGTGACTACAGTTGGCGGATGTGGACCAGCTACAGCTACAGGCACGCTAACGGTAAATCCGGAAGCTATAATTGAATTGACAAGTGCTACGGGGACTGACAATCAAAACCTATGCGAGGGAACAGGCCCAATAGAACCAATCACTTATGAGCTTTCCGAAGGCGGCAATGCGTTAGTTGTTAACAATTTACCAGCAGGTCTTTCATATACATTTGACAGTAGTAATATACTTACTATTTCAGGAGACTTAAGTGGTGATGTTTCTTCAGGAACAACTTACACCTATGAAGTTGAAGTTTCTGGGGGTTGTGGTGATGGAAATAAAGTATACGGGCGAATTAGTATCGACGCTGACTCAGAGTTAGATCTTGTAGATGCTAATTCAGCTAACCAATCGCTTTGCGAAGGAGACGAGATTGAAGATATAATCCTTCAACTGGGTGGTGGCGCTGTAGCTGCTGAAGTGATTGGCATGCCTAGTGGGTTGACCACACAATATGATGCTTCAACAAGAGAATTTACTATTAGCGGTAGTATAGCAGAAAATATAACTGTTAATACGCCATATACCTTTGAAGTAAAAACTACAGGAAACGCTTGTGCTACAGCTGCAAGCCCTGAGGCAACTGTTCCGATAACTATTGAAGTATTACCAAAGCAACGTTTGGAATTGGTTTCCACAATATCAAGCACGAATCAAGTGGTTTGTGAAGGCACACCCATAGTAAATGTTGCATACGACTACTTTGACGGTATCAATAAAGCAGAAATTAGTTGGGATCAAGACCCAGGAGGTCTTGACTTTGATGAATTAACAGGAGTGTTGTCAGGTACACCTGCTGTCAATGTAACACAGCCTACAACGTACAATTATACCATAACATCTGAAGGTATAAACAACTGTGTTGACCAAGTAGTTGGTACAATAAAAATTAACCCATTACCAGAAATTACACCGCCAGCAAATAATGTAATTGAAGTTTGTGAAGGACAAGCTATACCTACCATTGTGTTTGCTTTTAACGGCGCTAATGATGCTCAAGTAACAGGATTACCTAATGGTTTGAATGGGATAGTTGTGGGGAATACTATTGAAATTGGCGGCACGCCTACGGCTGATATTTCTGCTAATCAATCCTTCACATACACAGTGTCTACGGTGGGAAGCCAATGTGGTCCGGAAGCATCAGAAACAGGTACTATTACACTAAAAGCAGATGGTGAATTGCAAGCCTCAGGTAGTTTGAACCAAACCATTTGTGAAGGCGGTAGTATTACACTGGTTAATTTTACATGGGGTGGGGGTGCTCAAGGAGCCAAAATTGTATGGTCAACTTCATCTCCAAGTGGAATTTCGGACTCTAGTAATGCAGCAACAAACACATTAACGCTTTCAGGTTCATTCACAGGCGATGTATCGTCTCAAACTACCTATAACTATACTGTATATACCACAGATAGTGATGGTTGTCAAGAAGAAAGTTTAAGTGGTTCTATAACCGTTAACCCGAATGATGAAATCACTCTAATATCTGGAAATCCAGATCAGGAGCTCTGTGAGGGCGAACCTATTTCAGATGTCACATACCAATTGGGTGGTGGTGCAAGGGGAACAATTCCCACTGCTACTGGCCTTCCACAAGGAATAACACTAAGTCCAGTAGCTCCAGGGTCAGATATCTGGTTATTGTCTGGAATACTAACAGCGGATATTACAGCAGATATTCCTTCGCAAACATTTACCATTACCACTACTGGAAGTGGATGTGATATTGCAGAAGTTACGGGGACTTTCACCATCAAAGCCAATGCCGAGATTAACCTTGTCGGATCAAATAACAATCAGACGTTGTGTTATGGCGAGCAGTTAGATGAGATAGTTTACAACACAAAGAAAATAGATAATCTAGAGAACATACTTGTGGTTGGTTTACCAAAAACATTATTTACCTATGATTTTGATCCAACTTCTAATGAGCTAAAAATTAATTCTGAACCTGAGTTAAAAACTCCGGGGACCTATCCATATACCATTTATTCAAAAGAAACGGAGTGTAATGAAGCTGAAGTTTCAGGTACCATTACAATACTTCCAGAAGTGAGCATTCAGCCGGTTTCTGGAATAAATAAGATTGATGACACTACTTTTGAAACAAACACTATCTGTGCTACATCAACATTTGATGATATTGTATTGAGCACTTCGGGTAATGTTACAGATGTGGTTGCAACCAACCTGCCATCTGGTTTAGAGGGACAATATAATCTTGTCTCAAATGAATTTACCATAGCAGCAATTGATACAGATGGAGATGGCATCCCTGGTCCAATTGAACTTGTTTTTGAGACCGAAACAACCTCAGACGGAGTTGTGTATGAGAAAATCTCAAATCTCGAAATCACAGTTAACACCATAAGCGATAGCGGATGTAATCAGGATGAGTTTACTTTCGATCTCAAAATTGCGCCAGACCCATTCAAAGGGTTGAATACGTCATTGTTTGACTTTACCTATTGTGAAAACGAAATCATTGAGGATATAGTTATCCAATTAAACACTAAATGGCAGAATGATGCAGATTATGATTTTGTTGCAGTGGCAAATGATTTACCAGAAGGGTTGATTGGAGTATATGACGCTGAAACAAGTATATTCACTATTTCGGGAACACTAGCGGACACATCAACAGGAACTTACGATATAGGGCTGCAATCATATGGTGTTTGTGAAAGCACCCCAACAATAGTAGGAACTATCAATGTTAACCAAGGGTTAGGCTATGTGGTTGAAGGCGCAACAACGCAAACCCTGTGTTACGGATCTGCTATTACCGACATTTCTTATACCCTTCAAAATGTAAGTGCTATTGATTTTGCACAGGTTGATTGGTTCTTAGGTGGAACAGCGGTAGCTGCTCCAAATGGAATTAGTGTTACAAGTCCTGATGATATTAAAAATGATGAGAAAATAGAAATTTCGGGGACCTTAAATGCTACGGAACCTATCACTTCTGCCAAGAACTACAAATATCGTGTTTCGCTTTTCCAAGGAAATTGTTCGTTAATTCTTGAGGGTAGTTTAGGATTTACGCCTGCTCCATCGCTCGCAACGCCACAAAACGATGATGCAATAAGTTTATTGGCTTGCGACGCCACAGACAGATTTATACGTTTGGGTTATTTGTTTGATACGGACAATGATGGCATCCCTGATATTGCTGACATAGATGACGACGGTGATGGTATCCCGGATGTTGCAGATATAGATAATAACCTCACTGCTTCAGATTCCGATGGAGATGGAATTATTGATGTGGCTGATGTTGATCAGACGGGTGGACTTGATACTGTGAACTCTAATGGAATTGACGATACTTTCGAATCCAACATACCAGATACTGATGGAGATGGTATCACTGATAATGCAGATGTTGACCAGACAGTAGGGGATGACCTTAACAACGATGGCATTATCGATGACCTCGACTTTGCAACATTAACAACTAACCCTTACAATCATGTTGCGACCTATGTTTGGCGCTATGCACCTGATTCGGATGGTAATGGTATTCCGGATGCAGCTGACATAAACAACAACCCCACTGCTTCAGATATAGATGGTGATGGTATTATTGATTTGGCAGACATTGATCAAAATTTAGCTGAACTAGATGCTAATGGCGATAATATTGTAGATGCGTATTTAACTGAAAAGACCTTTGGTTTATTTGCTTCAGGTCATGAAATTGAGAACCTTGAAGAAGGTATGTATCGCGTGCAGGTAACTTCTGCAAATGGTTGCGACTTTACAGAGGATTTTACGGTTGCTTCTACGAATCTTGAAGTTGAATATGAAGTAATGGATGAAACCTGCGGACAGCTAGGATCTATAGGTATAGATTCTATAACCCCTACTGCCGGATACACCATAATTTGGTCTGAAGTTGCAAGTGACGGTTCGGCTACAGAAATTGTTGGTTCCAGAGGCTTGTTTGAAATTTCAGACTTAAGCGCGGGTACGTATCGCTTAGAGATTAAAGATAGCAACACAGCAGCCTGTGGTTATGTTAAGGACATTGAAGTTCAAAAAGATAGCTATGAAATTGACAATTTGAATATTACTGCTGCTACTATTTGTTCTACTGAAGACCCAAGTACTGGCCTAACGATGGGTAGTGTGGTGTTTGACCTTTCGGGTACTCTACCGGTTGATGATTATGTGCTCTTTAAAGCTCCAGATGCTGATAATGACGGCATTGCGGATCGTATTGATATTGATGTCAATTCTGCTGCTACAGACTCAGATAATGATGGTATTATTGATGTAGCTGATGCGTATAATAATGACAATGACACATTGTATACTGGCAAAACAGATGCTAACGGAGACGGGATTGATGACTCTTATAACATTTACCTAATAGCTGATGCTAAATCAAGTGCTCCAATTACATTATCCGCAGCTGTTGTAGCTTCGGCTTCTACCGAAGCACCATATGTATATAATGCACAAACATTAGCATTGCTTCCAGGAACCTATGTGCTTGGGGTTGCATACAACAGCACTGGAAATAGCTGTGTGTATGAAATTGAAAATATTTTGGTCTATGTTCCATTTAACGATGTTAGTTTCGATGAAGATAAACTTAACGCTAAAAAAGCTAGCTTAAGTGGATGCTCTGTAACCAAATCTATTGATATAAAATCATTGATTAAAGATCCTGCAAATCAAATTGACTCCTATTTATGGCGCTATGCACCTGATTCAGATGGAGATGGTATTGTAGATGCTGCTGACTTAGATCAAAATCCTGGAAGCGGTGATGCAGATCTAGATGGTATTATCGACGCTGCTGATACTAATCAAACGAGTGGACCAGATGTAAATGCCGATGGTATTAACGACGATTACCTTACAAACAACGCCTTTAGTCTTTTTGCTACGGGGCAAGAAATAGACGCTCTTGAGAATGGTATTTACCGCATTTTAATCGAAACTAAAACAGGATGCACTTTGGAAGAGGAATTTGTAGTTAGTTCTTCTGATCTTTCTGTAAAAAAGTCGGTTACCCATAATTATTGTGGTGAGCTAGGCTCGATTGTAATAGATGAGATAACCCCTGAAAGCGGATATGATGTGTATTGGTACAATATTTCACCTGCTTTTATTGATGCTCTACCAGATTCGGATACTGATGGTATCCCTGATATTGCAGATGCGGATGCTCCTCAAAACGCTTCAGCTTTCTCTTCTGGTGGTAATCCAAACATAGTGGATGCAGCAGAGGTTGCTCTTACCAATGGCACAGATACCTTTATTGCTGATATTGATGATCAATATTTACTTGAAAAAGCCTTACTTCTGAGCGCATACTCCAATAGCTTTACGCTTCCAGATTTGGAAGCAGGCTTATACAGACTTGAGATCAGAGTTAGCGGCTCTGACGTATGTGGGTATGTTGAAGATATAGAGATTAAAGAAGATGGTTTCGAAATTTCAAATATTGCTACTACAGCTGCACCTTATGCATGTCCCCCTACTATTGATCCAGAAACGGGATTGTCAATGGGTATGGTTTCATTTGACTTAGAGGGTAGCTTTATGATAAATAATTACCTTGCCTACCGAGCTTTAGATTCAGATAACGACGGCTTAGCAGACATCATTGATATTAACTCCAATCCGTCAGCAATTGACTCAGATGACGATGGTATCATTGATGTGGCTGATGCGTATAATAATAAAACAGCCACACCGGTTGCTGGCAAAACAGATAATAACGCTGATGGCATTGACGATAGTTATAACAATGATTTAATAGTTGAGGCATTAAAAACGGAACCCATTGTATTACCACCAACAGTTGTTACGTCTTCCTCGGGTGAACCCTATACATATGTTGCTGAAAACCTAGAGTTGATACCTGGAACTTATGTGCTGGGAGTAGCATACACCAATCCATCCACTACGATTGCTTGTGAATATAAAATCGATGATGGAAATAGCCTTATTACTATCGCAAATGAGGGGATTGTTGTTAAGCCAACCATTCAACAGGTGGTGTGTTACGATACTCCTGACGCAAGTATTACAGTTGACCTCAGTAATCTTATAAAAGGCTCCAATTACAATGTTCGTTGGACTGAACTTCCTGGACCAGACGCAAACGATTACCAAAGTGATCAGTTGTTCGAGGCCAACAACACTAGTAAAACGCTAAGTGCTAGAAATCTTAATTCAGGTATCTATAAATTAGTGGTTTGGGATGTGACTAAGGCTGATTGTAAATATGAAATAGATAGCATAAATATCCAAAAAGTTAAGCCTGTTTTATTGATAGACACTGAAATTGACCCAACCAATGTAAGTGGAAACATTGTTGAATTCCAAGTTGATGGTGAAACCTATTCGTATGAGGTTTCAAATGCTAACGGTGGGTTTGTCAAAGACCTTTCTTGTGACTTAAATCAAGACGATGGAGAAATTAAGGTGCAAATATTAGGTAATGATCATCTGTCTAAGAAAATAACTTGGGAATATTATGTACCAGGTGATAATTGCTTGACATACAATATTGTAGCGATTGATAGTGATATTGATGGAATCCCTGATTATGCTGAATTTGAATTTAACACATCCAAAACGGATACTGATGGGGATGGTATCATTGATGATGCAGACGAAGATTTAAATGATCCTTCAATAATTGATATAAAACCTGATTATAAAGTTTCAGATTTACAATATTATGATTGTAGTAACGAGGTCATAAAAGCCCCATTAACACATCAGACTCTAAGTGGAGGTGGGCTATCAGTATGTGCCAAACCAAATACCGTAGTGCCGATAGATTTTATTCGCATTGATGGCGGTGTTCAGTCATGTTCGTTAAGCAGTTGGGAAGTGAAGGATGAATATAATGGGAACAACTACATTTCAGGGCTGTCTGAAGGAAGATACAGACTAACTGTGGAGGAAATAGACCCTGAAAATCCAGATGATAGAAGCTGTGTATATACCAAGACATATGAAATTAATCGGGATAGCGTAGCGTATGGTGACGTAACGCTTGACGATGCACTTTGTGATGGTACTACAGGCACTATTTCAATAGAACTAATTGACTTTAATGGCACCCCTACCTTTACATATAATGGCATCGAAATAAACACAACTGCCATTCAAACGGAGTTTGTAGATCAAAACACAAAGCTTTACAGTTTTGACATTGATCTTGTTGACAACCCGCAACTATTAATAAGTAATGATGACGGATGTTCTATTGTAGTAGATCCAGAATTATTGACAGCCACTCTTCCTGATCCTGATTTTGAATATACCAGCGAGTCTTTTGCTGCATATGGTGTGATTCCAAGTAAAGAAATGGTACGCTTTGAGGTTTTAACTCCGGGATATTATGAGACAATGGAGTGGAATTTTGGAGACTTATCTCCTTTGGTTTACGGAAGTATGGTAGAGCACGCATTCAGTACTGATGGAATTTACGAAGTAATCCTTACAGTTTACAATCAGGCGGGATGTTCTAAACAAATCATGAAACAACTTAGAGTTGGTGATGGGTATACACTTTTGATTCCAAACGTATTTACTCCAAATAACGATGGAATAAACGATGTGTTTGAACCTAAATTCTCTGGACTTAAGACAATATCCATGTATATTTTTGACTCCTACGGGAATATGTTGCATGAATCTCCTGAATCGGGTGGTGTTGATGCCTCGGGAGACATTGTTCAACCAACTATTATCCCATGGAATGGAAATAACGCGAACAACGCCAACAAAATGTATGTTTATCGAATTTTGGGGACGCTTGTCAACGATGAAGTAATCGAAAAAACGGGAACCATTCAAATATTAAAGTAATATGAAAAAAAAGCTAATTTTTCTTGCTGTTTTGATTGGTTGTTCAGTGCTTTATAGCCAAGAAACCTATTACAATCAGTCTAGACACGCCCAGTTTGTAAACCCTAGTTTTTATGGTGTGAATTCGAGCTCTTATGCCGGAGTAGGCTACAACACACTTTCGTATCAGAATAATGAAAAAATAGATTCTAAAATATTTTATGGAGCTGTCGGTTTTGAAAATTTGAATTTTAGCCTTGGATTAGATTTTAGTAATTTTAAAATCAATTCCTATGGATTGACCCAGAATTCAGTAAATCTCTCATATGTCTATGCCGTTGAGGTCTCTAATGACATGTATTTTCTTCCAAGTATCAGTGTAGGGTTTGGGTCTAACCAGCTTGAAAATGAAGACTTGATTTTTGGCGATCAACTTAACCTTATTTTGGGGTCAATTTCTACAACATCCAACGACCCTCTTTTTTTTAACGAATTAAGCACAAATTTTTTTGATTTTAGTGCCTCAGCAATGGTCTACAATGAAAATTTTCTTTTAGGAGTGTCAGCTAAACACTTAAATCAACCTGATATTTCATTCAACCAAGAAGCCAAGCTAAAAAAACCTTTGTTTTTTTCAGCGCAAGCCGCATATGAAAGAGATTTAAACTACTATGGACGAGGTTTTTTGCCTGAAAACACCTACCTATACCTATATGCTTCATATGCAACTATTGGAGATTTATCCAAGATTTATGCTAGCCAGGAGATTATGCTTGGTGGATTTTCCTTTGGCTTCCAAGAACTTTACACTGTAACTCCGATGTCTAGTGCACTTTTGGCAGGATTACACGTTGCAATTAATGTAGAACAATTTGAATTTAATTTTTCGTACAATATGCCAATTGCAGATGAGATTAACGTCTTGCCTCCAAATGTATTTGAGCTCTCTATGATTATAAAATTTGACCGCTTTCTTAGAAATAATAAAGGTTTTTTCAAACATTTAAAAGTGGATGGTTTTTGAAAAAAAGAAACTTTTCTAAATGTGTATGTGTATGTCTACCAAAAAAAAGATTATATTTGCAATATTATTTAAATTTAAACAATCATATAAAATGAAAAAATTACTTTTACTAACCCTTGTTTTCGGAGCGGTGATTTCTTGTAATGACTATGAAGATGATTTCAATAACCTTAACGATAAGCTTAATGGAATATCTACACAGTTAGATGGAATCGAAACTGCTGTTCAAGGAATTGCTTCAATTCAATTAGAGTTACTTAACATTAATTCAGCAATTGCAGCAGTTTCTGATGCTATCGGAGGTTTACCGACTGTAGCTGATATTGCTAACTTAGAAGCTCTTATAAATGGTGTAAGTGCAGATATTGCAGGTTTAGACGCTGCGTTAGCTACAAAACTAACTTCACTTGAAAGCCTTATCAACAACGGTTTTTCTGCTGTTGATGTTTACTTAGCCACTATCGACGGAAATCTTACTGATGCACAACAATCCATTGCTGATGTTTTAGCAGAATTAGATGATATTGATGTTGAATTAGATAATATTGATGGTGATAATCTTCAAATATTAACGCAATTAGCTAGTATGTTAACTGCTATGGGTGAGGGCTTTAATGATTTGAGTGCTGAAAACCAGCAAATTCTTCTAGAGATTGGTGCAATTCAGGCTGATCTGACCACGACTCTTACTCAAATTGACGCACTTAACACTTTACTTGTAGCTCTTCAATCTACTGTTGATACTAATGATGCAAGTGTTGATGCTCAACTTGGTGCTATAACACTTCTTATCGAGGCCCTACAAGATAATTTAACGGTTCTATTAGAATCAACAACCACTGTTTACAATGATGATTTAACAATTACCAATGACGCTCAACTTGAGTATGCATTGTCTCTTGATAATAAAGTTATGGTAATCAATGGTTATGTTGATGTAGATACCAATTTTGCTGGAACAGATGCTGCAAAACTTGCTGAAATTAACTCTGTAATGTCCAAGATGAACACTGTCACTGGCAATGTTACAATACAAAGTACTGCAGATTTGTTAGCAGATAAACTCAGAAGTGTAGGTGGTGACTATTCTGTTTCTGGATTTAATATTACAGACACAGCGTTAGCTAATGTTGCTGGAAATGCAACATATAACTATACCACTGACTCTTATACTGAGTCTAACTTAGAAAATATTGGTGGTAGTCTAACTATTACGGACAATGGCTCAGCTATTGTTGATTTCTCAAGCCTTGAAACGATTGGCGCTACTTCTTCTTTCTCAATTGTAGATAGTGGTAACAACGTAACAAATTTATTGACAGATGCTACAACTGTTAAACTCGGCCCTGCTATTTCAGATACTAATATAGCTACAGCTGGATTATTTGTTTCATATACCGCTGCTGTAAACGATAACATTCTTGTGGATGTATCAACTACGATGACTATTAATGGTGGCCAGGCAATCTCGGGTGATATTGATATTACTTGTGAAAACTTAACGGCTGCTTTTGCTGATGTTACTGCTACAGATGTATCTGTAAAATCTGATGGTCTTATTTTGACAGTTGGTGCAGTAGTAGCTGAAGATGTTATTATTGTTGATAACGGTGCTAATGCTGACTCGTCTATCACATACACTTCAGTTGAAGCTGATATGTTTGACTTCTCATCTGCTGATGCTGGTACTTTAACGCTTACTTCTGATCAAGACGCAGCTTCAAGTTGGACAGTTGACGAAACAGATATTATGATTGAAGGTACTGTTACTTGGACACACGTTATTCAAGAAGTAATGGGTACCTCATGTGCTGTTGCTTTGCCAATCACAGGTAATGTTGATATTAATTCAACTGATGCTTCTGTTGTTTTTGACTTCGGTTGGATGATGGGTGACCTTTCCGTTTCTGCCGAGACTGCTGCAACAGTAACATCTTACCAGTCTAGTGCTAATGATAATGATTGGAGTGGTAATGGTCTTGCAGATTTAGACGGTAACGGTAGTACTAATTGGTTTGCGGTAACCGGAGATGTAAATGTATCCTCTTCTACTGATGCTGTTGTTTTTTCTAACAAAATTTGTGATGATAATAACATACCATCTTATATAAATAGAGGTAAGATTTCTGGTAATGTAACTTTATCTGCTGAGACTTCAGTTGATCTTCTAACTGATGATTTGTATGGAAATACAGATATCACTGCAAAAACAGATGTATTTATCGGTTCAAGTTTACCTAATGCTTTTTTAGCTGGTTCACTTGATGTAAACGGTTTTGCTGGTACAGTTTCATTCTCACCAGGTATGCAAATAGTTGCTCCAGTTAATGCTACTGGTACTGGAACCTTTGATGGATCAAATTGGAATTTATCCCTAGCAACTGGTTACCAAGTTAATGGTGATATTTCAATTTCTGCTGATGCAGGTATCGATTTATCTCAAGCAGATGAACTAGGCGACGGTCAAAATGGTTCTTACGTAACTACACTAGCTTCTGATGGACCTATCAATCTTTCTGCAGTTGCATCTACTTCCAATGATGTTACCATTTCTGGTGCTGGAAATGTTGATTTAAGTGCGTTAGTAACTGCTGCTGGAACACTTTCTGTTGAAGCTGCTGACACGAACCTTGATGCATTTGTTTCATCTACTGGTGACGTAGTACTTGCATCCCAATTGAACGGTGATGCACTTCCAGCTCTTGAGTCGTTTGTATCACTTACTGTTTCTGAGGAGGATGTTCTTCAATTGGTAGAGTATGTCTCTGGTACAATTGAGTTAATTGATGCGACTACATTCCATTCTAGCTCTGTAGCTACGTCTGATTTGACTGCTGATATTCTTGAAGATTACGTATTATTTGAGCAAGTTGTTGATTTACTTGTAACAGGTGCTGATTTACCTGCACTTCTAGATCTAAATGTTACTACTGGTACTACAACTGATCTAGATGCTAATGGAGTAAATGATGGTGTAGACGTAATTAGTGTAACGGGTACTACCGCTACTACAATTACTACTGCCGGACATGCAGATGTATTTGTTGTTTCTGAAAATGATGATTTAGTTACATTAATTGCTGGTCATCAGAAAGGTGATAATGAAACAGGTAGTAAAGTTCATATACTTAATAACGATTCATTAGCCTCTTATACTTCTAACACTAGTAGTTTATTAGAGCTTCGTATTGAGGATAATGCTTCACTTACTACATTAGATTTAAGTTCATACTTAAACGGTGTAAATGCTGATATTGATTTTACTGCCGCGGACTTATATAATGTTAATTATATCTTTACCATAACTGGAAATGCAATTACAGGTAATTTTAAACCAAGAACTGCAACTAATACTCCTACAGTTTTAGAGAGTAATGAATTGGTTGCTGAAGCAAAAGCAATTGCTCAGCACTTGTTAGACTTCCGCTTATCATCTCCATTATTAGCTAGTTCTGTTACTGCACAAGCTGATTTTATGGTTGATAACAATGTTGCTACACCTATTATACTTACAGATCACCCTGATGCTGATGATCCTCTTGCAGGTATTTCTGACGGCTTGACTGGTGTTGATTTTACTGATGGTATTAATACACCTGATGAGTGGTTACTTTTAACTGCTGAATAATTTTGATTCAGTTTGTTTAAGTTTAAATAAATAATTCACAAAAAGGCTTTCACAATGGTGAAGGCCTTTTTATTTAATTTTTACATTATGAAAAAAATAATATTTAGTTTTATGTTTTTTATGAGTTACTTTGTTGTAGCTCAAACTCCTGCTAACCCATGGCGACTCACTGTAGCAACCAGTGCAATTGATATATACTCTGAAAATCAACTCCCATCTTCTGGGATCAATAATTTTGATAACGCTGAGTATAACGATCTTTTTGATTTGCTCAACTCGTTACAGGTTGCACGTTACATAAGTCCTTCTTTTGCTATTGAAGGTACCTTTGCTTTTAATAACATACTTGAAAGTTCTTCTAATACTAATGACCAAGATGCTCATTTTACATTTGATGCAGGTGTTTTAGTTTCCCTTAAAGGGTTAAAAAAGTTTCGAAATAAACTCAAGCGTTTTGATCCAGCCCTTAAAGCTGGTTTGTCGTATTCTGATTTAGAAAGCGCTTATATTACGCCTTATGCTGGTTTAAGTTTAACCTATTGGATGTCTGATAGTTTTGGTCTTACTGTTCAAACGGTAAATAAATATTACTCTGACGATTTGATTAAGTCTACGACTCCAGGACTTTCGTATTACCAATATAGTGTTGGTATCTCTTACGGTTTTGGTGACGGTGATACTGATGCTGATGGTGTTAAAGACAGTGTCGATGCATGTATCGATGTTCCTGGACTACCTGCTCTTAATGGTTGTCCTGACGATGATAATGATGGCATTCGTAATACAGAAGATGCTTGTCCTCTTGTTGCTGGATTAGCTGCTTTTAACGGTTGTCCTGACACTGATGGAGATGGCATCAAGGATAGTGAAGATAACTGTCCCGAAATTGCTGGTGTCGCTGCGCTTAATGGTTGTCCTGACGCTGATGCTGATGGTATTACAGACGCTGATGACCTTTGTCCTAATGCTGCTGGTAGTAAAGCCCTTAATGGCTGTCCTGATGCTGATGCTGACAACGTTGCTGATAAAGACGATCAATGTCCTGCGGTAGCTGGTCCAGCTTCTAATAACGGTTGTCCTTTAAATCCGCTTTCTGATTTGTCTAATCTTAGTGTTTCTTTTGAAATAGCTAAATCAGCTATTTCTGAAAATAATATGGTAATGCTTAAGCAAGTTTTAGTAATACTAAATGCCAATGCTTCTGCATCTATTGTTTTATCCGGTCATACAGATAATAGCGGTGCTGAAAAATTCAATCAAAAATTATCATTGCAACGTGCGGATGAAGTTAAAAATTATCTTGTTGAAAACGGCATAGACGAAAGTCGCTTAAAAGCTATTGGTCAAGGTGAATCATCCCCGAGAGCATCAAATGATACGCTCGAGGGTAGAGGCCTTAATCGTCGTGTAGATTTTAATGTAGAATAACGTATCTAATTTTATACGTTAGATACATCTGTTTAAATAATTCTTAAAAACCTCTATCCTAAAAGGATAGAGGTTTTTTGTTTTATCTAAGTAAAGCTAAAAGCAACCAATACAGCGATTCGTACAGTGATACTGCCTCTCCCAATTGCGATGTATTTTAAGGAGTATCATAAGGGTAGAGCGAAGTGCACTGTTAAGCAAATATTTTCCTTAAACTAGAATTAAGTATTTCTGTCTGGGTGTATGCAGCTTTACACACTTCTTAATATGGAGATAATATAGCCGAGGTAGTTTACTGTAGATCTCTAATTTTCTTCTCCCAAGCCCAAGCAGATGCCACGGCTTCGTCTAAGCTGCGTTTGGTTTTCCAACCCAAGACTTCATGGGCTTTTGTAGTATCTGCATAGGCCGCAATCACATCTCCAGCACGTCTCTTTCCGATTTCATATGTCAGTTTTTGACCTGATACACGCTCAAAACTTTCAATTACTTCTAACACGCTACTTCCTTTACCTGTGCCCAAATTGAACACTTCATAAGCATCTGTGCTTTTACGCCCTAAGATGCGTTCTAAGGCTACCACGTGTGCCTCTGCCAAATCCACTACGTGTATGTAGTCTCTGACGTTGGTGCCATCTGGAGTAGGGTAGTCGTTGCCAAAAACAGTAAGTTTTGGATAAAGCCCTGCTGCAGTTTGAGTAATAAAAGGCACTAAATTCTGTGGTTTTCCAAGGGGAAGTTCTCCAATCGCATTCGAGGGATGCGCACCAATTGGATTAAAATAACGAAGTGAAATTGCCCTAAAGTTTTTAACTGCCTTGACAGTGTCTACCAAGATTTCTTCCCCCACTTGCTTTGTGTTGCCATAAGGAGACATGGCGGGTTTCACTGGCGAGCTTTCTGAAATGGGAAGCTCGGTAGCTTCACCATATACCGTACAAGAAGAACTGAAAATAAAGGGAATGGGTTTGTTTGAGTTTTCAATTTCTGCCAGTAAATTTAGTAATGATCCAAGGTTATTTTGGTAGTAAGCAATGGGTTTCTCAACGCTTTCTCCTACGGCTTTTGCGGCAGCAAAGTGAATGATTCCCGTGATGTTGTGGGATTTAAAAACCTCTGCAACGCCCAAACTATTTTGCAGATTTAATTCTTGAAATTTTGGACGTGTCCCACTTGCTGCTTCAATGCCTTCTAACACCTCAAGGGTTGAATTGGACAAGTCATCTATAATAAGTACCTCGTGACCTTTTTCTTGTAATGCTACTACGGTATGAGATCCTATAAAACCAAGTCCACCTGTTACTAAAATCATATACTAATATTGAAATACAAAAGTATGCATTTCTCTTTAGCCTTCCTTTTCACTATTTACCCACAAATTCACTTTGTTTTCCAATAGTGCTAACGGAATACAACCTGATTCCAATATTACGCGGTGAAATGCTCTAATATCAAAGCGATCGCCAAGTGCTTTTTCTGCCATGGCACAAAGCTCCATGATTTTAAGTTGTCCAATTTTATATGATAACGCCTGTCCTGGGTTTGCCATATACCGTTCTATTTCAGATGTTATGGCGTATTCAGGTTCTGCTTCGTTGGCTAAAGAATACGCAATGGCTTGTTCTCTTGTCCAGCCTTTGGTATGTAGCCCCGTATCAACAACCAGTCGAATGGCACGGTGCATTTCTGCACTTAACATGCCAAAATATTGATATGGGTCGTCGTAAAGCCCAAGTTCTTGACCGAGTGATTCGCAGTAAAGCGCCCAGCCTTCGCCATAGGAGCTGTACCAAAGTGTTTTTCTAAAGTCAGGTAGGTCTGTATTTTCTTGCTGTAAAGAGATTTGAAAGTGATGCCCAGGAATAGCCTCATGTAAAAACAAATCTTCATCTGAAAAAATATTGTATTCCTTTACGTTTGGTATAGGCACGTAAAACACTCCTGGACGTGTGCCATCTAGCGACCCTGGATTGTAGTGTGCACTTGCCGATTTTTCTCTAAAAGCTTCAACCCTGCGCACCTCAAAAGCAGTTTTGGGT
>Ga0228609_1000605_pt1 | contig 16816 bp, 16 predicted proteins | sample 10DmetaG_FD_190068 | JGI IMG/M metagenome (GOLD analysis project Ga0228609, IMG submission 190068) | Seawater microbial communities from Monterey Bay, California, United States - 10D | ecosystem: Environmental > Aquatic > Marine > Coastal | place: USA: California | collected 2016-11-10 | reverse complement strand
AAACACAACGGTGTTGGTGGAACAGAGTTTTTAACTATCAGAGGTGTTGTAAATAAAGCTCCTGCTCCCGTTACTCCGACTGTTGTAGCTCCATAGAAATTTATAAAAAAGATATAAGCCACTGTGTTTCACAGTGGCTTTTTTATTACACGGTTATATTATTGAATTTTCCAAACCAACCCGTTATACCTCCTGTGTGTATCGCTAGGATATTTTGTCCCCGCTCAATACGTCCTTTCTCTAATAGTTTCTTTATCGCAAACATCATTTTCCCGTTATAAATAGGATCTAATACAACTCCAGTTTGTTTCATAAAATCTTGAATAAAAGCAACTAATTTGTCGTTCGTTTTAGCATATCCACCAAGATGAAATTGATCATACACATTAACACCTAAAATACCGTATTGATCTATAATTTCATTGGCAATATAACCTTCACCCTTTAAAACCTGTATACCGCTAAGCAAAGTTTTGCTGTTTTTTGAATCCAAATAATTAGCCATTCCTGCAAGCGTTGTACCTGTGCCACATGGAACAAAAATTTGATCGATATTAGATAAATTGTCCTCTTTTAATATTTCACTACAACCTACTGTTCCGTCTATACAAGCACCCCCTTCTGGTATAAATAATGAACGTTTAAAAACACCTACTTTTCTTTTAATATTCGAATATTTATCCCGTGAAATGAACCCTAAATTCATACCATACATTTTACACATTTTTAATACTGGATTGAGTTCTCTAGGTGGTTCACCGCGAACAATGGCTTTGCATTTTATTTTAAGAATTGAACATACTGCAGCTACTGCTAACAAATGATTTGAATATGCTCCACCAAAGGTGGTTATACTCTCATAATTTGAACTGTCCTGATTTGCTAAAATACCGGAGAGTTTTCTCCATTTGTTTCCTGAAATAATAGGGTGAATCAAATCATCTCTCTTAAGAAAAATTTTTACGCCATGTTCTCTAGTCCAATTGGTAGAAATTTCTGAAACTGGGCTTGGTATGTTTAAGTGTTCTTTCAATTTGTTGTTGATTTAACAATGCTCCACGCCAATTCGGATTCAAACCCTTTACTCATGGCAAACTGAACAGCTTTATAATTTTTTTGATACACCTTCTTTTCAGTTTGTTTTGCTATTTTCTTGATTAAGATTTCTGTAAGTACCGTGTGGTATTTTTCATCATTTATTTCTGCCAATCCTTTATTTATACAATACTTTGATATCTTTCTTTTTTTTAATTCTTGTGTTATTTTAATCCTGCCCCATTTTTTATAATTAAACTTACCGCGAACAAAAGCTTTAGCAAATCGTTCTTCGTTTATAAAATCTTCCTGGATTAACTCGTAAATTATTTCTTCGACGTCATTGGGCAGTAAACCGTATGAAAACAATTTATCTCTTACTTCTTGATGACAACGCTCTTGATAAGCACAAAATTTAGCAATTTTTACCTTTGCTTCCTTTGGTGTATATTGCTGATTGAGTATTGCCATATAACGAAGCTGCTAAATTAGCTACAATAACACTTACTTTCGCAGACAGCTTGTATTCTTTAAACAAAATAGCAAAAATAGTAGATGGAAAGGTCTATGGAGATGGGTCTCTAGAGATTCAACACCTGTATACTGACACGAGAAAAATTCAAGAAAAAGAAAACGCCTTGTTTTTTGCTTTGGTTACTAGCAAAGATGATGGTCATAACCACATACCTGAAGCTGAAAAGTTAGGTTTATCTGCATTTGTTGTATCTCAAAAACCCAAAACAAAATGCTCATACATTCTAGTTAAAGACAGCTTGCGTGCTTTACAAGCATTAACCAAAAAACACAGGGATCACTTCAAAATACCAATAATTGGAATAACAGGTAGCAATGGTAAAACAATTGTTAAAGAATGGTTGTCGCATTTACTTGACGAGCCTCATGCTGTTTGTAAAAACCCCAAAAGTTTCAACTCACAGATTGGAGTCCCTTTGTCTGTTTGGCAACTAAACAAAACACACACTATTGGTGTATTTGAAGCTGGCATTTCAAAATACAACGAAATGGGTTATTTAGCTGAAATATTGCAGCCTAACATTGGCGTATTCACCTATCTGGGGGATGCACATGGAAACAATTTTAAATCTCGTCGTGACAAACTGCTAGAAAAAATTAACCTTTTTAAAAATTGTAAAATTGTAATTTGTTCTAACACTCAAAAAGAGGTTGTTGATGAGATTCACAATGCAAATTTAAAAACATTTTCATGGGGATTTAATCTGTCATCTAACGTCCTAATAAAAAAAACCGTAGAGGGAAATTATAAAATTAAATATCATGACGAAGCAGTCCTAATTTCAATACCTTTTTCGGACAAAGCATCTCTTCATAATGCCTTTACCTCAATCGCTACAGCTTTATATTTAGGTGAAACTCTGAAAACTATTTCGAAAAAAATTAATACCCTTCCAAATGTTGACATGAGACTTCAACAAGTTAATGGTATTCATAATACTCAACTGGTTTTAGACTATTATAATGTTGACTATCAATCAATTGTCATGGCTGTTGATTTTTTAAATCAACAAAAAATTAAAAAGCAAGAATGCTCAATTATTCTCTCTGATGTATTAGAAAGTAACTATAAAGGCAAAAACCTCTACAAAAAGATTAATACTTTACTCACCAACAACAAAATAATTGAAATCATTGGGGTTGGCGAACACCTAAAAAAAAACAAAAAGTACTTTACTGTTAAATCATGTTTTTATAAAAGTACGGAAGATTTTTTGGAAAGCCACCCCATGCATCGATTTAAAAACCAAATGGTATTAATAAAAGGTGCCAGAAAATTTGAATTTGAGAAAATTGCTGAACGTCTAAAATTAAAAACTCACCAAACGGCATTACACGTTAATTTGTCTAGACTACAACATAACGTAAACCTAATTAAAAATAAAATTGGCAACAAAACTAAACTCATGGCAATGGTAAAAGCTCTTGCTTATGGTAGTGGTGGTTACCAAATTGCTAAACTTTTAGAATACAACAACATAGATTTTTTTGGGGTTGCCTATACCGATGAAGCCACACGACTCAAAAAAAAGGGAATTACAACACCCATTGTGGTTTTAAATCCAGATTTAACTGATTTATCTCCGTACATTGAATCAAATATTCAACCGGTCATTTATAATTTTTCAAGTTTAGAAAAAGTCCAAAACCACAACATAAGTGTTCACCTAGAGTTTGACACTGGCATGCATCGTTTAGGGTTTGAAAAAAAAGATCTAGATAAGCTTGTTGCGAAAATTAATAACAAATCCAATTTAAAAATTATTTCCATTTTTAGTCATTTAGCTGGAGCAGAAAACCATTCTCTTGACAACCTCACAACAAAGCAAATAAGTGATTTTAACGACATCTGCACAAAATTTGAAGAAAAATCCAAATTAAAACCCATAAAACATTTATCTAACACTGCGGGTATAGAGCGTTTTCCTGAATCAAAAATGAATATGGTTCGTTTAGGAATTGGTCTTTACGGTATTTCACCGTCCCAAACTAAAACAAAACTGTTACCCGTGAGTAGTTTTAAATCATATATCTCCCAAATCCGACACATTCCGGCATGTGAGGGAGTAGGATATGGACATTTGGAAAAAGCAGATTACCCTAGAAAAATAGCAGTTATAGCTGTTGGCTATGCCGATGGATATTCGAGGGCATTTAGCTGTGGTATTGGTACAGTGCTCATCAATGGTCAACCAGCAAAGGTTGTAGGTAATGTTTGTATGGACATGACCATGTGTGACGTGACATCCATTTCTTGTAGCGAAAAAGATGAGGTAACTATTTTTGGAGACAATCCAACGGTAGAAGACCTGTCAAGACAAATAAACACAATTCCTTATGAAATTTTAACCAATATTAGTGATCGAGTTAGTCGAGTATTTTTCCAAGAATGACAAAAGAAGAGTTAATAAAAGGAATTAAAATGGGGGACCCAAGATCCCTTAGTAGAGCCATTACCCTTGCTGAAAGTTCGTTGGACTCAAAACAAGAGGTTGCACTCCAAATCATCGAACATTTTGGGCCACAAAAAGACACATTAAGAATAGGTGTTACAGGTGCCCCCGGGGTAGGTAAAAGTACCTTTATAGAGGCTGTAGGTGTAGAGATTTTAAAAGACCCTACGAAAAAAATAGCCGTATTAAGCATTGACCCAAGTAGTGAAGTCTCTCAGGGTAGTATTCTTGGTGACAAGACAAGGATGAACAAACTAAGTTCAATGGATGCAGCCTATGTCCGACCCAGTGCATCTGGAAATAATCTAGGTGGTGTTTCAAAAAACACTCGGTTAACAATCTTGCTATGTGAGGCTGCTGGATACAATACTATATTTATAGAAAGCGTTGGGGTTGGTCAAAATGAAACTGAAATAGCAAAATTATCCGATTTGTTTGTGTTACTCATTAGTCCTGGGGGGGGTGACGAGCTTCAAGGAATAAAAAGAGGCATTATGGAGGTTGCTGATATTATTGTGGTAAACAAGGCTGACGGCAACAATATATCTCAAGCAGAAGTCACTGCCAAAGAATACAGCATGGCACTTAATTTGAAACCAAAAAACGAGAACAATTGGACACCAAAAGTTGTCGTTGTTTCAGCTCATAAAAGGCAAGGAATCCAACCACTTATAGAGAAATGTCTGGATTATAACAAGCACATTAAAAATCACTGGAAACAAAATAATAGAAAAGAACAAATGAAATATTGGACTAAAAAAAATATTGAGTATTTGTTGTTGTCTAAAATTGACCAATATAGTGATACAATTGAATCGAGTATTGAAAATGGTGTGCTTCCTGAAAGATTAGCTAAAAATATTTTAGAATGATTCCCAATTAATAAGAGGTCCTATTTAGTGAAATTATTCATGATCTAGTTCTAAATTTGCACACATAAAAATTAATTTAATATCATGATTATTGGTGTACCTAAAGAAATTAAAAATAATGAAAACAGAATAGCACTTACCCCTGGTGGAGCACTAGAGCTTACCAAAAGAGGTCATGAGGTTTATGTTCAAAAAGATGGCGGTATAGGAAGTGGTTTCAGCGATCAAATGTACACGGATTGTGGTGCTAAAATTTTAGACACCATTGAAGATGTTTATCAAATTGCCGAAATGATCATGAAGGTAAAAGAGCCAATAGAACAAGAATACTCTCTCATTAAAAAGGATCAACTGGTGTTTACTTATTTTCATTTTGCTAGCTATGAACCACTAACTCATGCTATGATTGATAGTGGTGCTGTTTGTCTTGCATACGAAACTGTCGAAGCTACTGACAGGAGCTTACCTCTATTGGTTCCTATGAGTGAGGTTGCTGGCAGAATGGCTATTCAAGAAGGAGCCAAATATCTTGAAAAACCAGTCAAAGGTAAGGGTGTTTTGTTGGGTGGTGTTCCAGGAGTTTCCCCTGGTAAAGTGCTTGTAATTGGTGGGGGTATCGTAGGTACCCAAGCAGCTAAAATGGCAGCTGGCCTAGGGGCACAGGTTACTATTTTAGATGTTAGCTTAGCTAGGTTGAGATATCTTAATGATGTTATGCCCGCAAATGTTGTTACCCGATTTTCAAATGAAATGAACATTCGTGAGTTGATACCACAAATGGACCTAATAGTTGGAGCAGTTTTAATACCCGGAGCAAAAGCACCAAACCTGATAACGAAAGACATGTTGAAAAACATGCAACCTGGTACTGTTTTAGTGGATGTAGCTGTAGATCAAGGTGGGTGTATCGAAACTTGCAAACCCACAACTCATGAAGAACCCACTTTCATCATTGATGACATTGTTCACTACTGTGTAGCTAACATGCCTGGAGCTGTTCCATATACATCAACTGTAGCTCTTACTAACGCAACACTTCCATATGCAATACAACTTGCTGAAAAAGGATGGAAGCAAGCTTGTAATGAGAGTCGCGAATTAAAACTTGGGCTAAATGTTATTCATGGTAAGGTTTGCTACAAGGCTGTCTCGGAAGCATTCAACCTTGAATACACCCCTGTCGATGATTTTTTAAATTAATGGCAGTCAACCTAAGTCATAGAATTTATTCTAATATAAATTCATCGCAACATATTTTCATCTACCATGGGCTATTTGGCATGTCAGACAATTGGCATCAATTGGCTAATAAGCTGTCTGAGTACTATAATGTTATTACTGTAGATCAACGCAATCATGGGAAAAGCCCACACACCCCTGAAATGTCATACGAGGCTATGGCTGAAGACGTTTCGTTGTTGATGAACAATTTAAGTATCAAAAAAGCATGTCACGTTGGGCACTCAATGGGTGGAAAAATGATCATGAAATTCGTAGACATATATCCTGAAAAAGTTGAAAAATTAATTGTCGTTGATATTGCACCAAAGGCATATGTTCCTAATCACACTAGTTATTTCAACGCTTTTAAAACACTCGATTTTTCTTCATTCAAAACTAGAAAAGACGCCGACATTGCTTTGTCTGCATTAGAAAAAAACATAGGAATAAGGCAGTTTTTGTTAAAAAACTTAAATAAAGAAGAATTTGGTTATTCGCTCAAAATTAATGTATCTACCATAGAAAATTTCTATCCTGAAATGATTGGAGTTGTTAAATTTGATCATACTATTACAAACCCCACACTTTTTGTCTATGGTAGTCTTTCCGATTATATTAAAGAAAGTGATTTCAACCATATTAAAACCATTTTCAACAATGTGCAGTTTAAAAAAGTAGATGGTTCTGGGCATTGGATTCATGCTGAGAAACCGATTGAAACACTAAAAATTATCACAGACTTTTTTCACTAAAAATACTAGAATTGATGTAATATTGCTAGGATTAGAAAGTGAAAAACTTAGCAACAATAGCTATATTAATTATTGGGATGTCAGTTCATGGTCAAACTACCATCACGGGTAGGGTGATTGATGCAAGTTCAGGTGATCCGCTCCCCTATGTTGCTATTCTGGGAATTGGTGTTCAACTTGGAGCAGTAACTGATTTTGATGGTTACTATAAAATATCAACGGAATTGGAAGTGGACTCATTAGTTGCTTCATATATGGGGTATCAATCAGCTAAAAAAGCAGTACTTAAAGTGAAGTCTCAATCCATCAACTTTAGTTTGATGGAACAAGCCAGTTCTTTACAAGAATTTGTGGTAAGGCCAGGGGGAATAAACCCGGCCCTCGTTATTATGAAGCGTGCTCAAAAAAGAAAAAAGAAATACAATCCAGAAAAAATAGAATTCTATCAATATCAATCTTATAGTAAGGTTCAATTAGCTGTTGACAACGTAACTGATAAGTTTAAAAAACGAAAAATATTTACTGCAATGGAGCCGCTATTTGACTCTATATCAAGTTTTAGCGATACCAGCTCTAAAAAAGTACTCCCTGTTTTTATATCTGAAACCATCAGCGATTATTATTTTAGAAAATTCCCTAGAAGAACAAAGGAGGTAATAAAAGCTACAAAAATACAGGGCGTGGGTGTTGGAGATGAAAGCTATGTTTCTCAAATATTGGGATCTACGTTTCAACAATATAATTTTTATGAAAACAACCTCTATATTCTTGACAAAGACTTTATCTCACCGTTGAGTGTTACCGCAAACTCTTACTATTATTTTACACTTAAAGATAGTGTAATTATAGACGGAAAGTCTTGTTATCAAATAAGAGTTGATCCAAAAAACCCGATTGATCTTGTGTTTAGTGGAACAATATGGATTGAAACCAATTCATATGCTCTAAAGCAGCTCAATTTAGAGATTACAGACAAGGCGAATATTAATTTCATCGAAAAACTAAAAATTCAACAAGAGTTTACAGAGGTTGAGCCAACATACTGGCTTCCTAAAAAAACACGTGTACTTATCGATATTGCTGAACTTACAGACAACACCCTTGGAATGATTGGGTTGTATTATAATTCTGCTAAAAACATCTCTGTAAATAACGTTCATGAACTGCCTTTTTATGAAGAAAAAATCGCAGTTGCTGACAGTTCATTTGAGCGTTCTGACGAGTTTTGGGATACCGCTCGTCATGAACGAATATCTGCCAATGACAAAAAAGTGTATCTTATGGTAGACTCTTTAAATAACCAACCACTCATAAAATCATATATAGACATTGTAGAAATAGCCGTAGAGGGACACATACCTAAAAACAAAGTTGACCTGGGGCCTTGGTATTATTTGCTTGGCTATAATTCTCTTGAGGGTATACGCACACGAATAGGTTTTCGAACATCTCCCAAGTTTCATAATGATTTTCAATTTCGGTGTTATGGAGCATATGGTCTAGGAGACAAGAAATTTAAATATGGGGTCTTTTCGGATTATGTGTTTAGTCGCTCAAAGTGGAGTAAGGTTGGGGCCTTTGTCAAGGAAGATGTTGAACTAATTGGACTTACAGACGAAAACAATGGTACATCTGCAATTTATGATGCTTTTGCAATGTTAGGAACAAACCAATTAAATCGAAGCCTTACAAAAAGTGTTTGGTTTGAAAAAGAACTTACAAAAGGGTACACCCAACTCGTTGACTTCAGACACAAATCTTTTGTATTTGACCCTGTTGATGATTTTAAGTTTGGCTATTATAGTACCCCAAACGACACCACTTCTTCTGTAAAATCTAATTTTGACATTACCTCTATACGTTTGAAAGGTCGGCTTTCTCACAAAGAACAGTTTATCTACAGAAGAAACAATAGATATAGTATGGGCAACCTTAAAGCACCAGTTTTATCTGTTGACTACACCCGTAGTTTTAACAACTTGATTGGCGGTGATTTTAAGTTTGACAAAGTGGGCATAGAGTTGTGGCAATTTAACAGCCTTGGCAACTTTGGTACATTTGAATACACGCTTAAAGCATACCAAACTTTTGGACAAGCACCTTACCCATCTTTATTTATAATGCGAGGAAACCAATCTTTCTTTAGCAACAGACAATCTTATAATCTTATGGATTTCTTTGAGTTTGCAGCAGACCGATATGTTTCTTTTGATTACGAACACCAATTTAATGGTCTGATTATGAATCGTATCCCATTTGCCAAAAAACTCAAATGGCGTAGCTTTATCAATGCAAAGGGGGTATATGGTTCAATGAGTGAAAAAAACAAAGCACTTATGCCTCTAAACAATACGTCTATAACTAATCCCAATTTTTTTGTAAATCGAAAACCATATATGGAGCTAGGTTATGGTATTGAAAATATATTTAGATTTATTCGTGTTGACTTTATACATCGATTAACCTATTTAGAAGATCACCCCAACGCCAGACCTTTTGGTGTGAAGTTTAACGCTGTTTTGCGTTTCTAATTCTCGTTAGTAGGTCCTCTTTTTGTTGAAAAAAAAGATTTCATTAGCTCAACACTTTCTCCTTCTAAGATCCCAGTCTTAATGTTCAATTTTGAAGATTTAGAAACAAAGTTTGTAAATCCATGTTTTGGCTCTAAACAACCTAAGATCACTTGTTTAATTCTTGCGTTTTTTATTGCACCATAACACATAACACACGGCTCTACAGTGACATAAATTGTACACTCGTTAAGATATTTACTGTTCAAAAAAGAACTTGCGGCAGTAATTGCCAACATCTCAGCATGGGCTGTTGGGTCATTTAATGTTTCAACCTGATTAAAGCCTTTACCTATAATCTGATTGTTTGCAACTACAACAGCACCAATAGGAACTTCGTCTGCAGCAAATGCCAACTCCGCCTGTTTTAGTGCCATTTTCATAAAAAACTCTTGCGACAACTCCATTTCCAAAATTATTCAAAATCCATTATTGAATTGTATAACATTTCTCCCACATACCTGGCTCCCTTGTATGTAAAGTGCGTATAATCTTTTTGAGCCAGATCATCTTTTACCCACGCAGACATTGAGTTTTCACCGCCCATAGCCTTATACAAATCCCAAAAGCAACAACCGTTTTTTAAAGCTGCACTTTTCATTGCATCTCGTATTAAGGGTATGTTTTCATATGAAACTATCTCTCCTTCATTGTTTTTACCCATGTCACTTGGTCCTATTACAATAATGGCAACCTCTGGACCTGCTGTTTGAATACTTTTTAGTTGTTGGGAAAACCATTTTTCGTAATAATCGTAATTTTCTCTTTCGTCTGGGATAATATTAACTCCAAACTGTAATATAACAGCAACCACATTCATGGCTGATAGTTGAGCAGAATATCTGTTTCTGTTAATTTTAGTGAAACCCAAACCTGAACTTCCTCGCATAGGAAAATTATCGACAGCTACCCCAACCTCACCATCTAAAGCAAGACCATATACTATAGGTAAATTGTTTGATCCAAAGGACACTTTAAGATCATTGCCCCCGCCAACTGTCCATTCTTTAACCCCAAATAAAGGCGACTTTGAAATGGTGTGATAGTATGAAGAGTCATTCTCAAAAAGCTTCACCTGAAACGACGTGTCGTTACTATATAACAGCTTTGCTTTTGAGTATTTTCTTGATATTGAATACCCCATGTGCATTTTCTTTACACTTAAAAATGATTTATCAAACGAGTTTTGACCCTGTATTTTAGTTACAATTTGAGCACTATCACCAATGCTGTCTATTTGAGCCTTTATTGGATTTAAATTTTTAATAGTAAAAGATGCTCCACCAATCCCCGATAAATTTTTAAACTCTGATTTTGTATAAATTGAATGCTTAACAAAATCATCACTTTGGCTTACTCTAAAGTTTCCTCTTGAAGATGCGGTTGGTTCTAAGGGGAGAAGAATCCCTGGTCCGTATCCACCAAATTTTTTCTGCAGCCTGTTTCTCAAATAATTAGTGATCCGATCTCCCTCTAATTGGGAATCCCCATAATGAAGTATGCGGACAACCTTTTTGCTGCTCTCTAACCTCACTTTATCCAAAAGATTCGTTATCATGTCTGGTTTGTCCACGGGGAGACTAAGCCACTTACTAAATTTCCTTTTTTGTAGTTTTTTTGGCTCTTTAAGTTTCGCTATAGTGTCCTTTGAAGTTATGGGTTGATTTGTAGTGTCTTCTTGAATTGTTTCAACTCCCTCTAAGACTTTACTAAGATCAACTTCAACCTTTTCTTTTCGTTTTAATAATTCGTCAACCGAAACAAAATTCAAAGAAAAATCATCTTTGACTTGAAACCCCTCTTTTGGAAAAAAATAAACAACAAGGCCTAGAATTATATTCAAAAAAACAAGAGACAAAAACACCTTCCATGGTTGCAGGTTTTTATCTTTTTTTTGATCTTTTTTTGTGAGCTTCAAAACTAATCTTTCCTTATGATATTGTTTTTTTGAGCTCTCGTCATTTTGTTAATTCGACCATAATAGGCTTGTCTGTTTGCTGGTTTTTTTATGATCAACCGTTGATTTATTCGCAGATAATCTCCTCTAATGTTGTTCCATCTTCTGATTTGAGAAACACTGCAATCATAAAGGTCCGCTATTCTGATCAATACGTCACCACTTCTTACAGTGTAAATTATATTGACCGTTCCGCCATTTGATGTCGCTTTTGAATTTTGTTTGACAACAGGGTAATACCTTGCTGAATCTGCACTACTTTCTGTGAAAAGTGAATCACGATCTTGATAAAACAAACCTACTTTTGATGAAGGTATATTTAGCTGATTAAGTCGGTCAATATTCGGTATTATGTCTTTTTTATAAATCGGGTTCAGTAATCTTAGTTGGGTTAAATTAATGTCTAATATGTTTGAGATTCTGTCAAAAGTCACAAATTGATCAATAGGGACGCTCGAAATTTCATGCTGTTTTTTTGCACTTTTCTTCAATTCTTTGAAATAGTTCACAATATAAACCGCGGCCACGTAGTCGTAATAAACCTGTCTGTATTTAATTTCTAGGTGAGCATTAATTCTAAAAAAGTCATTAGTGCTATCACCACTTAAAATTTTTGCTTTTTGCCACAAAGCATCTCCCACACAAAAAACCACTAAGGCATCTCTCCAATTAGAATGCCTCTTTTGTATTTGCTTCATTTCTTTACAAAAAGCCTCAGCTGATTTTAAAATATCGAAACGCTCATCAATATAATTACTTAAAAAAAGACCGTGTTTTTTAGAGGTCTGATATGACAAATTATACCACCCCTTTTTAACAGGGTCTTTTTGGCTGTTTTGCTCACAACCTGTCATTGAAATACATGCATATCTGAGCTCTGCTGGAATATTATTGTTTTTAAAAATTAGCTTCAGTTGGTCGTCATGTAAAAAAAATCGTTCTAAAATCTTTTTGGAATTTTCTGGTGAATAAAAAATGTATTCATGGATTTTTTGAGATACTGGTTCAGAAAAATCAAAGATTACTTTGTTTTGAATCTCTTTCAACTTCAACCCCACACTATCTAATTGGGCATGTACCTGGAGTGTAGCAACTAGAAAAACCAACTTAAAGCCAAGTCTAGCTGCCATAAGTCAAAATTGTACTAGCTATATTTAACAAATCATTCTCTTGAAAAGGTCGACCCATTAAATGCATTCCGATTGGTAGTCCATCAAAGTTTGCTGTTGGAACTGAAATTGCAGGCAATCCAGCTAATGAAGCTTGAACTGTAAAAATATCTGCCAGGTACATTTGAATGGGGTCCTTAGACTTTTCTCCATCAATTTCAAAAGCTGTAGTTGGTGCTGTTGGACACAAAAAAAAGTCAAACTCTTTAAGGATTTTGTTACTTTCTTGTTGAATTAGCCTTCTAACACGTTGAGCTTTAGAATAATAGGCGTCGTAAAAATCCGCACTCAACACAAAAGTTCCTGTCATAATTCTTCGCTTCACTTCGTTTCCAAAACCTTCACTTCGAGATTTTTTAAAGGTTGACTCGATATCTTCAGAATGCTCACTTCTTTTTCCATAAAGCATGCCACTATAACGAGATAAGTTGGACGAGGCCTCTGCTGTAGTCATAACATAATAGCAGGGGACCATGTGTTCCAAATATGGAAACGATATTTCAACAACATTGTGTCCATCGTTTTCAAGATTTTTGATCAAATCCAAATATGCTGCTTTAACACTAGGCTCGAGACCTTCACTTTCCAATGCCTCTTTTGAATAAGCTATGTTGTACTTTGCTGAAGTATTAATAGCCATGGGTTTTACTTCTTTCGAAGAAGATGTGGCGTCCAATTCGTCTTTGCCTGCCATTATTTCTAGCAATAATGATGCATCCTCAACACTTGAGGTTATTGGACCAATCTGATCAAAACTTGATGCATAAGCTAATAGACCACTTCTCGAAATTCTACCATAGGTGGGTTTAAGACCAATTGTACCTGTAAAAGAAGCTGGTTGTCTAATAGATCCCCCTGTGTCGGATCCCAGTGCTGCAAGACATAAGTCTGCCTGAACAGCTACAGCACTTCCTCCTGAGCTTCCTCCTGGAACTTTTCGTTCGTCAGCAGCGTTTTTAACGGGCCCGAATGCTGAGTTCTCATTGCTGGCACCCATAGCAAACTCGTCGCAATTACACCTCCCAACAACAATTACATCTTCATCTAATAGTCGCTTTAAAGCGGTAGCTGTATATGTTGATTTAAAATTTTCAAGAATCTTAGAAGAAGCAGAAACTCGATGATCCTTATAGCAAATATTGTCTTTTATGGCTAGAAACATCCCAGCCAGTTTACCTGAAGTTCCAGCTTTAATTTTTTCGTCAATTATCGCAGCTCGATTGAGCACCTCTTCTTCAAACACCTCTAACATGGCGTTTAAGTGCTTGTTTTCTTTGTTTTGGTTTAAATAATACTTAGCTAAGTCAGAGCAAGAAGTTTTTCCTTGACTAATTAATGACTGTATTTGTGTTAAAGAGGCGTACTTTTTGGTAACCATTTACCCTACTTCTCATCTGGTTTGTCAGATTTGGAGGGTTCTTTCATTCCCTCCTTCAATTGCTCAGACACGTCATTTTTTGCTTTGTTAAACTCTCTTATTCCTGAGCCCAAGCCTTTCATTAGTTCAGGAATTTTTCTGCCTCCAAAAAGCAAAAGGATAGCAAATATGATTACAACCCATTCCATTCCGCCCATATTTAAAAACAATACCATAATTTTTGTGTTAAACGTTGCTTATGCAAACGTACTACAAATTCTTCTAATATTGAGATATGCTTGATAATCCCTAAATTCGTCCTAAAACTTTTAACTATGACCATTAGACGACCCTTCAACCTTACAGCGTGGATTGATGAACATCGCCACGAACTTAAACCGCCAGTAGGAAACCGCAATCTGTACAAAGACGCTGGAGACTACATAGTTATGATTGTGGCTGGCCCAAATGCTCGAAAAGATTATCATTACAATGAAACGGAAGAACTTTTTTATCAGCTTGAGGGCGACATTAATGTTAGGATTCAAGAGAATGGTAAGGCTGTTGATGTTCCAATCAAAGCTGGTGAAATGTTTTTACTTCCTGCCAATGTGCCTCACTCTCCGTCAAGAAGCGAGGGGAGCATTGGTTTGGTAATTGAATGTAAACGCACCAACAATGAACAAGACGGGCTTATGTGGTTTTGTGAAAACTGCAACCACAAGCTTCACGAATATAAGTTTCCTCTAACTGACATTGAAAAAGACTTTTTGCCAAGATTTAAAGAGTTTTACGCATCTGAAGAACTAAGAACATGCAATCAATGTGGCACTCAGATGGAAAAAGACCCACGATTCACATAAAATAAAAACACTTGACAGCATTAATAACTGGTGCCTCTAAAGGTATTGGAAAGGAATTTGTAATTGAATTTGCTAAAAACAAAATTGACGTCATTATGGTTGCTAGAAGCCAAAAACTTTTGCACGAACATGCTCAATTTGTAGAAAAAAAATTTAAAACAAAAGTCCACGTTATAAGCTTGGATTTATCAATGCAAAATGCTGCAGAAGAGGTGTATCAAGCAGTTAATAAAAAAGGGTTGGTTGTCAACTATTTAGTTAACAATGCTGGTTTTGGAGATTATGGCGAGTTTGCCAATTCGGACTTAAAAAAACAGTCAGATATGATTAACCTCAATATTTTAACACTTACCAAACTTACGCACTTGTTTGTCCAAGACATGAAAAAACACAAACAAGGAAAAATTTTAAACTTAGCGTCTGTTGCTGCTTTTCAACCTGGTCCTATGATGAGTGTATATTTTGCTACCAAACATTTTGTTCTTGGTTTTTCAGAAGCTATTCACGAAGAGCTAAAGCCATACAACATTCAGGTCACTGCACTTTGTCCTGGACCAACCGAAAGCGAGTTTGGTCAAGTTGCCGAATTTCAGATGTTAAAAAACCCAAAACCCAATCGTTTTCCCACAGCAAAAGATGTTGCTCAATTTGGCTTTAAAAAGATGATGAAGGGGGAGGCTATTGCAATTCACGGATTTGTTAACACCGTACTTTCAACACTCGTAAGACTTGTCCCGAGAAGTATTGTTAGAAAAATAGTCCGTTACAGAATAAAATAAACATACATCTTTGTATCGGTGAATATTAAAAAAAACATACCCAACATATTAACCTTGGCAAATTTGTTTTGTGGGCTGATAATCATTGTGTATGCTGCTCAGCTCAAATTTAACGACATCTTATATTGGGCGATTGCTGCACTACTTTTTGATTTTTTAGATGGAACAGCAGCTCGAATTTTAAACGTATCTTCTGAAATAGGTAAAGAATTAGATTCGCTTGCTGATGTAGTCAGTTTTGGGGTTGCTCCAACTATAGTTTTATTTTACTATTGGCAAAGCGTTTTTCCTGATGGCATTGCTTTCTGTGCCCCTTTTGCTATCGCTCTTTTTGCAGCATTTAGATTGGCAAAATTTAATAGTACAGAGCAAAACAACGACTATTTTAGAGGTTTACCTACGCCTGCACTTGCTTTTGGTTGTTTTGTTTTGCCTCAAGTCGAGAGTAGTTTATTGTGGGCAAATTCCACCATTAACAACATTTATTTTGTAATGGTTTTTTCTTTATTGGGAGGGTTTATGCTAGTTAGCAATTTTAAATTTTTTTCGCTAAAACTAGGCTCAAAAAACAAAAAACTCAACGTTATTAGGACAACCTATTTGACAACTTGTGTTTTGTTGATAGTGTGGCTACATTTTTTTGGTGCTTTTCTTTGTTTACTAGCTTATATCGGGTTTTCTTTGAGCTTTCAAAACAGAATAAATTAAAATGAACTACGAAGTGTCTGTAAACATTATGCCACACCAAGGCTTGTTGGATCCTCAAGGAAAAGCTGTTCACCAAGGATTAAATAAAATTGGCTTAAATCAGGTTAAAGATGTACGAATTGGTAAAAAGATAACCATGCACATTGAGGCCTTAAATGAGGCTGAAGCTGCAAAGATTGCTGAAAAGTCGTGCCAAAAGGTTCTTGTAAATGCCGTTATGGAAACGGCAGAAATAACCGTTAAAGAATTAGCATAAATGTCTGATATTGTTTTTGACTTAATAGACAAAGAGCTTCATCGCCAACAAACTGGAATAGAGCTAATAGCCTCCGAAAACTTCACGTCCAAAAATGTGATGAGGGCATCCGGAAGCGTATTGACAAACAAGTATGCTGAAGGGCTTCCAAATAAACGCTACTATGGTGGTTGTGAGATTGTAGATCAAATAGAGCAACTCGCAATTGATCGAGCAAAAGAATTGTTCGGGGCTGAATGGGTAAATGTTCAACCACACAGTGGTGCACAAGCGAATGCTGCAGTGATGTT
>Ga0228609_1000598_pt1 | contig 16939 bp, 16 predicted proteins | sample 10DmetaG_FD_190068 | JGI IMG/M metagenome (GOLD analysis project Ga0228609, IMG submission 190068) | Seawater microbial communities from Monterey Bay, California, United States - 10D | ecosystem: Environmental > Aquatic > Marine > Coastal | place: USA: California | collected 2016-11-10 | reverse complement strand
TAATGATTGGATAAACGTAATGGGGAGTCCAACAGAACCTTACTCAGCTGGTTCACCAGATGTGCCGACAATGATTTTTGGGGTATTATTGCCCTAATGTTGATTTTAGGAATGTGGGCACCAGCACCTGAAGGAGCATACGATAAATAAGCATTCAAATTTTTGAATTATCCTCCCAATTGGAGGGTTTTTCTTTCACCCCAATGGACACAATCCAAATTCCTTCTAATCCACTAATATCATTGCCTTAACCCTGAGATTCTTTTTAGTGGTTTTAGGGGGGAGTTGTTTGGGGAAAGTTTGTATCCATTTTGTGAAAAACTTAATTTTCTGTATCTTAGAAGTATTATTAATCATAAACCAATTAAAATGAAAAAACTATTTCTTTGTATTCTATCATTAACATTTTCAAATTTTTTATCTGCACAAGTGGCTGTTGCAGATTTTATTCACCTTGAAAAAGGAGTTGAAAATGATTACAATACTCTAGAAAAAATATGGGAGCCTTTTCATAACAGCGAAATAAAAGAGGGTAAAAAAATGCGTTGGGCTGTTTGGAAAATAGATAAAGGACCAGAAATGGAAAAAGCTCCTGATTATGTTGTATTTAATATTTTTAAAGATGAAGATCAGCTTAATAACTATATGAATAACTGGGATGGAGATTCTTCTATGAAAAAAATTGAAGCTCTCAATAGAGGTAAATTATCAAGGTCAGTAGTTAAAAAAACTATGAGTAAAAAAATTAAAAATGAAGTTCGTAGCTATACTATAAAAATCTTACATCAAACTGTTATGACTGGTGGAGAACCCAAAATTGGAGACAAAATATCTATGGGTGCAATGAGACAAAAAAGTGAAGATTATGAGGAGTTTGAGATGAATGTCTTTCTCCCAATGTGGGAAAAACAACTCTTGAATGGTAAAATTAGTCAATGGTCTTTTGCAAAAGTGATTGATAAAAATGAGACTGCTAATGACGTCACTCATATGACTTTTATTTTCAGAAATAATGCAAACCCTCAAGATGTCTATTTTATGCCAAACAATCAATGGTTAAATAATATGATTGTCGATAAAGGTTTAGAAACTCGAGATTTTTGGTCGTCAGAGGCAACCTTAGTTTATATTTCAAATTAAAACTATATACCCCTCCCAAACCGGAGGGTTTTTCTTTTACACCAATGGATACAATCCAAATCCCTTCTAATCCATTGATATCATTGACTTAACTCTGAGATTCTTTGTAGTGGTTTTTGAGAGGAGTTGTTTGGGGAAAGTTTGTAATGTTTTGTAAAAAGCTCCATTCTCTATATCTTAGAGGTATTATTAATCATAAATCAATTAAAATGAAGAAATTAATATTCGTGTTTTTATTTGTCAGTTTTGTGAGTTGTCAGCCGGCATCCGAACAAAAATCAGAACCCAATATGGAATTTGGTGGATGGAGCGGAGTCTCCGATGATCACAGTAAGGAATCTCTAATGGCTCGAGAGTTTAATGAATTTTATGCCAGTAATAATTTCCAAAAAGGAGCTTATATGATTTCCGATGAGGCTGATGAGTTCTTTTTTAATAATGATAAAGTTTCAAAACAAGGTTGGTTAGATGGAGCATCAGCACATCATGCTTATTTTGACAATATCTCTAATGACAAAGTTCAACCTTATAATCTAACCACAACACGTTACGAAAATGGTCAGGTTTGGACACTTTGTTGGTTTATTTGGACGGGTACAGGAAAATATACCGCTACAGAAGCTCAAATTATGGTTCATTATGGCTTCCGTTGGGAAGGAGATAAAATTGTAGCTGCCTATCATTTCTTTGATCCTACTCTTATCAACAATGAAATTGCTGCTTCATCAAATTAATCGCCCTTTAAAATTCAACCCTCCTTTCGGGGGGTTTTTTCCTTAGCGCTATATTCAATAAAGAAAAAGTACGGAGATACTTCCTTTAAAATTGGCTTGTTTCTTACTTACTCATATTCTTTCATAATAAAAAAGCATTCCTCTTCTATATGCTTTAAACAAGTGCCTCTCTAAAACCACCTCACTACCAGATAAATGTAAATAAAATTCTTTCCGTCGCGGTTTGTAAGGCCTATTTGCTTTCTATGACGGAAAAACGTTTCCTTTTTAAATAACGGAAATAAACTACCCAAAATAACGATGCACTCAATATGATTATCCCTATTAATACCAATAAAACAATATTTGGATATTGATTGTTAAATCCTGAGGCACTTACCTGTTTGACATAAATTCCATAAAAAGCCCATATTATGACTAATACGTAGGATATTTTTTTGAAATAAATTACTTGACTAAGAGAAATCAAAATCCCAATCGTTAAAATAATTAGCGTCCATGTTTCATGAGATATTCCAAAACCACTCCACTGATAATACACTAAAAATGCGGTAACATTCGCAATCATAGCAATCGTAATCCACCCAAAATAAACAGTAAACGGGAGTTGATACACTAATTTATTTGAAACCTCATCTTTAATTAAAATATTTATCTGGACCAGATTGATCAAAAGGCTTGTCATTATAATTAATGAAACAAATAAATATTGATAATGCCAGGCAAATATCCATCCACTATTCAAAAGTGAATTCACAATAAAAAGTTGAGCTAGTTTTTTAATTTTCGCATCGATCGGCTTTGTGATGATTGTAATCGTAAAAAGACATAATAGCAGATAGATTAAGCCCCAAATTGAAAAGGTTGCCCCTTGAGGAGTAAATAAATTTTTTAATTGATCTGAAAGAGCACCTGTAGTCATTCCATTAATGGGAAGAATATTTGCTAATGAATTTATCGTAATCATTTGAATTAATCCAAAGAGTGTAAAGAGTTTAAGAAAACGATTTTTCATTCAATCAATGTACAAAGATTAAATGAGGGCGTCAAAAAAACATCAACTAAAGAGTTAAGCCAAGGGGGAGCCATAACCCAAAGAAGTTATGAACGTTGGTGCACAAGAGGATAAAAAACTTAAATCGCTTGTATTACCGCAAAAAAAAACCTCCTAAATGGAGGGTTTTTAATACAATAGAAAGATTCTTATCTAAAGACATGAATATTGTTTGTTAGATAACTTTTAACAACTTCAACCTCACCTCTTTCTTCAATAAATTCTTGAAATGCTTTGGTTTTTTGAATGGCTCTTTCTGTCAATATAAGATCATTTAAATTGGCTCCGCTCAACCAAGTATTATGAGTTCCACCAAGTCCTCCCATATCTATGGATTCTAAAGCAACAACGCGATCGCCCAAAACAGCATCAATTTTCTTGATAAATTTATCATAGGCTTTGGCAAATTTAGCAGGCTCGTGGACAATCATTTCCCAGTTTTTAGCCGCTTTATTTTTTGTTCGATCCCCATTTCTCCAACGCAAATTTGTCATGACCATAGCGCCCGTTCCATCGTTAATATTCTTTTGAATTTTACCAATGTATGCATCCCACTCAGCATCTGACTTTTCTTCTTTAAATCCCCAGTTTGCTGGATCTCCAGCAAGAAGGACTCTATGGGTTACATCAGCGCCCAAATAATTCACTCCTTGAAGTACAGCGACTCCTGAATTTCGTTCTGCATCACTCCATTCAGCAAAAAGTCGAGCAACTTCTTCGCCTCTTCCCATTTTTACGTCTAAATTTATGACTCTTACACTGGTTTGTGCAACTGACAATAAGGAGGTTAACAAGAAAGAAATAAATAGTGTTTTTTTCATTTTAATTGATTTATGATTAGTGTATTTATAAAGGTAAATAAAAATTTACAGTCGTTTCAATATTGATTCCCCTTTATTCCTTGAAGTGGCACCTTTCGCTTGTTAAAGGTTTTGACTTAGAGTCCAAAATAACCCTATTGAATACTGAAGTTATTCTTTACAAGTATAACTGAAATTCTAGTGACTTTAAATTTATTTGGATTTAATCATAGTCATTAACGAATAAAACAATCAAGAATGTTTTATATTTAAAACTTATTAATCTTAAACCAATTTAAAATGAGAAAATATCTTATTCTATTCGCATTTACCCTTTGCAGCCTTATTTATGCACAGGAAAACACAGGTCCTGAACTTTGGATTACCTTTGAATATAGTCCGAAAACGGGAATGAACCAAAAATTTGAAAATGCTATTGCTGAAAAAACTAGACTTTTCAACAAAGCTGATAATTCAGCCTTCACTGCCGTTTTAATGACTGGCGCTGAAGCTGAAAATGGAAGATATGAACGTATCATGCCCCGCCGAACTAATGATTGGTATAGTCAATCATTAAGCAATGATGAAACTAAATTTTGGAAGAATAATGTTGCAAAATATATTCAATCGGGTGAGGGACCCTATGTTTGGCAAAGAATAAAAGACTTGTCCATCAATTTTGAGGAGTCGAATCCGACAAAATATTACCGTTCTCTTATTCGTGTTCTTAAAAACGGAAACAATGAAGACTTCTGGCGTTATTTAGAACGCTATTCCAAAGTCCTGAAAAAAGCGCGTCCTGACATACAACAAGGCGTATTCATCTTGAGCTCTGGAGGGAATACGAATACAGTAAGACTCCTTACCACTTTTAATGACCCTAATAAAAGACAAGGCGAGACCAAAAACGGAGCGGTGATGGAACTGTACGATGAAATGTATGGAGAAGGAACATGGGAAGATGATTTTGAAAAATACAATGAGCGTATCATAGAATGGTCTCGCCCTACCTATGACTTTATGTTACGTGCTGATTTATCTACAAAATTGTAATACAATCGGTTCCAACTAAAACAATTGTTTTATATAGAATAGAACCCTCTACTTGGAGGGTTTTTTTTTGTTCATAATCAAGCCCGTTCTCCCTGCTTCGTTTTCTGTTGGACAAATCCTTATCAGACTGCAGGGGTAAAAAATATAAAGATTGAAAAGTGAATGGAATTACAATTAAAGGATTTGTTATATTTGGTTATTATTAATCATAAACCAATTAAAATGAAAAAAATTTATTTTCTATTATTAGTAATGGCTTTTTCTTTCAGTGCTACTGCACAAGATAAAGTTGTTTTAAAACAAACTTTTATAAAAGTAAAACCTGGCAATAATTATGCTGAAGATTTAAAAACCAAATTTGGCGAAATGGCTCAAAAAAGAATTGATGCTGGATACCAATTAGGATGGCACCTTTGGGAAGTTGTTGGGAATCCTCAAGCTCCATTTACACACTTAATTGTAGAGCCTTTTATGGTTAGTCAAATGGAAAAAGAATGGACACGTGAAGGTTGGATTAAGATGAGAAAAGAGGCGATTCCTGGGATGACCGATACCGATTGGGAAAATTTCATGGATGACGTTGCTGAAAAAAGAGATATTGTGGCTGAAGCCATGGTTGTAAACGTAGCCGAAATTAAAAAGGATGAGGATGTAAGTATTCCCTCTGATATTGCGGTTGTAAATTGGATGAAAGTTAAAGAAGGGAAGTTCAAAACATATGAAAATATGGAAAAAGGACTTTATAAAAACGGGCTTAATAAAGAGGGGCTTCGAATCGGCTGGTCACTTGCAAAAAGAATTGACAAATATGGAAATGACTTGTATTGGAATTATCTAACCGTTGATTGGTTCTCCAGTTATAATGACTATGTAAAAACAGCTGCTTATACCCCTTCTTGGGATGCTACCAAAGAATATCAGAATATGATGAAAGTAAGAGATTTAAAAGAATCTGTTGTCATCCGGAAAGTAATTATGTTAGAATAATAAACATCTTATCAAATTAAACCCTCCTATATGGAGGGTTTTTTTTAAATGTGTATGATCTATCGATTTGAAATGTCTCAAAAAAAAGTTTTATTCAACACAATATTGATCCCCAATCTCATAAGCATCAAAGTCTTCTTTACTCACTGAGCCCGTCAAAGGCTGTGAAGCGCCTTCCTCATCAACGCCTAGTACGTTATTCCCCCAATAAAAATAATACTTCCCATTTGTTTCTTCTTTCAAAGTTATTTTGACACAACCTGTCTCTTTTGAACATCCAAAAACAATAATTGCAATAAAAAAAAGAAGCTTATTCATCGCTTATCGTGACTGAAATAAAATTAATCTGGAACATATCCTGATTCCCCTGAGTCATTATCTTGAAATATGGATCTGATCGTTTCAAAGTCGGGTTTAGACAAAACAGGTTTCATATACGTCTCATATATTTCGTGTCCTAAAGGGTTATTTGCTAGAATTCCCTCTGGAGTTCGCATGCTATCATTCCACTCGGGTGCAAGACTCTCCCCTTCCCAAAATTCACTCATTTCCCACATATTAAAATTAAGTAGATACATATACTCCTTAAATGCCAAATATGCTAAGTCTTCATTCTGATAAAAATCTTCTGGAGAATCAAAATTTGGATTGTAATCGGGTACAAACATTCCGTTATCTATAGCCTCTTTCATTGCCATGAAAAGGGGAGTCGTGTTCCAATTTGGATTTTCAAAACCGTCTTTAAAAAGGTTCACTTCAGAATTCGTTACCCCTCCAGGAACTCCATATAAATGGATGGTGTGCATGACATGTTCCATAACTTCTTGAAAATCAGCATCTCCATCATCAAAAGTGTCGCCTGAACTGTTTCTATACCATACCATATCATTGTGAACATGTGTGTCTAGAAAATTTGACAACCCTTCATAATATAAAATGCCTTCGTCTCTCAACCAGTTTACGTTATAGTCGTCACCCCCGCCATAACCAATTCTTTGAATTGTAGGATAACCTGCATGCCATGTCCCAGTATCTCCACCTAATGTTTTGATCATCCGTATTTGTGCTTCAGTATCAATGCCTTCTGAATCGGGATCTGTAATTAACTGAAACATTCGAGCAATTTTTTTAGCCCATTCATCGGGTACAGCACTTTGCCCTTCAACTGCGCCAGCAACAACTATTTTGATTCCATTTACGGTTAATGATCTATCGAAAACAGCACTTATTGTAGCATCTTCTATGAGTGCTCCAGCAGCGTAATAGGTGTCGTTTGACACGATTATGATTTGCTGAAAAATAGCGCTTATCTCTGTATCTGCATTTAACGTTAGGCTTAAGCTATTGGTGCTTTCATCACTTCCTTCCCAACCAACAAATTCGTATCCTTCCAATGGGGTTGCAACAATCGTTAGTTGTGTTCCTTCATCATATGTTCCTCCTTCTGTTACGGTTCCACCCTCTCCCGCTGTTACGGTCAAATCGTACTGGGTAACCGCTGGTGGCGGCACTTCAGTAGTTGGTGTTTCTGTGGTAACGGGTGGAGATGTTGTGTCTTCCTCTACAGAACAACCTATTATAAAAATAAATAAAATTAAGTGTAATTTGTTCATATTAAATTGATCTATGGTTAAGTGTAAAATTAATCAATCGGCTTTAATAAAATTTACTTTCGCTTTTATTTATTTCAAATGAGGATACTTCTTAGAACATCTGAGGTCATAACAAAAAGAAAGCTCTAATTTTACCAACAAATAAAGCTATGAGTAAAAAAAAGGTATCCTTTCGTTGGGCGTTTAAAGAATTTATCTGGCCCAGAAGAAAGATCGTTTCATTAGGTCTTTTTTTAATTTTAGTACGCAGTTTGTCTGGCTTGGTTCTTCCCTATGCAAGTAAAAATTTAATTGATGAGGTGATTCCGTCTAAAGATACTGATAGCCTAACCTATCTTTTGATTGTTGTATGTACGGCCCTTCTTTTTCAATCGATTAGTTCCTTTTCTTTAACTCGCTTATTGAGTGTAGAAGCCCAGCTTTTAATTTCTATTCTTCGCGCGAGTGTTCAACAAAAATTACTTAAACTTCCCATTCGTTTTTTTGACAATAATAAATCAGGCGCTTTAGTTTCTCGAGTGATGACCGATGTAGAGGGTGTTCGAAATTTAGTAGGTACAGGCTTAGTTCAACTTATTGGAGGCAGCATTACAGCAATTATATCTTTAGTGATCTTAATACGAATCAATGGTCAGATGACCCTATTTGTTCTAGTGCCTGTACTCATCTTCGCAGTAATTGCGCTAAAGGCCTTTGGATATATTCGCCCCATTTTTAGGGCAAGGGGGAAAATCAATGCGGAAGTGACTGGGCGCCTTACGGAAACCTTAAACGGAATTCGAGTAATCAAGGGGTTTAATGCAGAAGAGCAAGAAAAAAAAGTTTTTGAAAAGGGCGTTGATGAGCTCTATCAAAATGTAAAAAAGAGTCTTACCGCCACTGCATTTATGACCAGTGCTTCTACTTTTTTATTGGGCTTAGCCTCTGCAGGAATTATGGGAATGGGAGGTTATTTTATTATGAACAATACGATGACCTACGGGGAATTTGTCTCATTCACCCTCTTTCTCGGTTTTATGATCGCTCCCATTGTTCAAATGAGTAATATCGGTAGTCAGCTTACTGAGGCCTTTGCAGGCTTAGATAGAACGCAGGAATTGATGAATCTCCCAGAAGAAAATAACCCAAAAGAACGCAGCTTGAAACTCAATAAAATTGAAGGAAACGTTTCTTTTAAGAATATTTCATTTAGCTATGATGACAAAACAGAAGTGCTCCATGCTATTTCATTTGAAGCACCCAAGGGAAGTGTGACCGCATTGGTCGGTTCCTCTGGCTCTGGAAAATCAACTATTGCAGGGCTGGCAACGGCCTTCCTAAATCCATCTTCAGGACAGGTACTCATCGATGGAATTGATTTATCTCAAGTTGATTTAAAAAGCTTTAGAAGTCAATTGGGTGTTGTATTGCAAGATGATTTTTTATACGAGGGAACCATTAGGGAAAATATTCTTTTTCCTCGTCCTGAAGCAACAGAAAAAGAACTGCAAGAGGCCGTAGAAGGAGCATATGTAAATGAATTTACCGATCGCTTTGACCAAGGCTTGGATACTCTAATAGGGGAACGCGGGGTCAAACTTTCTGGGGGACAACGACAACGTATTTCAATTGCTCGTGCCTTATTGGCCAAACCAAAAATTGTCATCCTAGACGAGGCTACCTCAAATTTAGACACGCAAAGTGAAGCGTTTATTCAAAAAAGTTTAGGGATTCTCATGAAAGATCGAACGACTTTTGTCATTGCCCATCGATTGAGTACGATTCAAAAAGCAGATCAAATTCTCGTGATTGAAGAAGGGGATATTGTAGAACGAGGAAAACATGCTGAACTCATCGAAGCTAAAGGACGCTATTTCGAACTCTATACCTATCAAACTCGGATGTAGGATGCATCGTAATCGCCAAAAAAAGATTAAATAATTTTCAGAATGGTGCTAGTAAGATTATTAAACTCAACTTGATCCTTTACTCTTTTTCCCAATAAACGCTTGCCAATAGGGCTTTGAGCAGAAATACAATAATATTTTCTTAAATCAATCTCACAGATGTCAGCGGCTATAGCCAAATAATAATTTGCTTTATCCGTAAGAACAATGGACCCTATGCTAACTGCATTTGAGCTTTTGTAATTTTTAATCGCCTTGAGTTTTTGTCGGTTTTGTTCTACTTCTGCAATTTGATTCCCTAATTTTTCTCTTTCTAGCTGGATCATCGCTCTTCCAGTTTCATGTTTATCTCCTGCTGAGCTTTTGCTTTCTGAAGTCAAAGCAACTTGTAGGCTTTTTTTTTGTTCTTCAAAAATCAGCCGTTTTCCTTCAATATATTTTTGACAATGGGCGTAGAGCAATTCTGCAAGCATAAACTATTTTTTGGGTATTAACAATCCTTACACTTGATTTCTATCCCATCGATTTGGGTTTTATTTTTTGCATACGCACTGAGGGATTTAAATTTTTTGCAACGAATGCATTGTACCTCAAGCAGTTCCCCTTCGGCATTAAATTTTCTTCTGCTCAAATACAGCGGGGTTTGCTTGCTATACGCTCTGATTTTATTTTTATCTTCTTCGTTCATTAGGATTGTATTGTTTTGTTCACTTTCGTTTGAAGGTAAGCCATCCAAATAAAAAGAAATTGAAATGGTAGACGAACCATTGCTATGGTTTGTGAAGTCTCTAAGGCCTCTTGGGCTGTTGGACTTATTGCTAAATAAATATTAGCTGGAAAAACTGCAATTAATAATAAAATTAATCCATAAGCAGCCTGCTTTCTATAGGGTGTTAGTAAGCCGATCCCAAGGAGTATTTCAAAAAAACCACTGACATAAACCAACCCTAAAGGCCATGGGAGTATAGGAGGAACAATGGCCACGAAAAAGAAAGGGTTTGTAAAATGTGTTATCCCGACCAGTGGAAAAAAAATTGACAGCGCATAGCGAATCCCTTTTTTAAAAAGCATTTCTTATCTGTAATTTAATTCTCATTATATTCTCTTTCATTTATTGTAGCAATTTCATTTGTAATCAAACAAGTCGTTTTTTTAAACGGCTGTAGAACTGTTGAATGCTATTTTCTTGTTCTGCTGACTCACAATAAAGTGATTCGGTCTTTTTCCAGTTTGATTTTCTTCTTTTTGTACAAGACACCTATCGCTTTTTTAAAAGCTTTTTTACTTAATTGGACTGCCTCTAGAATTTCTTCCGGACTGCTTTTGTCGGTCAATAAAAGAGATCCTGTCTTTTCCATACCCTTTAAAATTTTTTCACAATGGCTGTCAATGACATGTAAAAACCCTTGCAATTGAAGGGAAATATCAAACTTTCCGTCCTCTCTAATTTTTTTTATATAGGCTGTTTTTCGAGAATTTCTTTCAAGGGGTTCAAACACTTCGTTTTTATAAAGAAGTCCTTCAAAGGATTCATTAATGATTACATTAAAACCCAAATCTGTTTCTCTTCCGATAATTATTTCTACTTGATCTCCTATTTCAAATTCCATGGCTGTTATCCTTTGTTACAAAAGTACTTAATAAAAAGAGTGCTCCACGTATTATTATAGTTAAAGGAAATGAAAACCCTAAATTCACTATACTGACAGTGCTTCTTTAAAAAATTATGATTCATTCAAAGTTTACAGCAAACCGTGTTTAGTATGAGGCGGTCAGAAAAGCTTAACTAATTACTTGCAAAAAAGTTGTAAAGATTAGTGATCTTCCATGAATTGATCTATCAAAAACATTATTGAAAGTAAAAAAGATAAGAGGACACCCTTCTGAATTGGGATTATCCATTTAAGACTAATATATCTTCGGAAGACTTATTTTTCAAACAATTAGCCATGAGTCAAAAAAAGGGAAAAGAGAACTAATCACAAGGATGATTAGAGAAATCTAAAATATCGCCTGCTAATTCTCCTCTTTCTGAAGCGCTGGATCATTTTCAATTGAAGTTGATTGATTACCTTGGCCTAGATTGATTCTTAATACAACTTCATGCGTTTTTAAATTAAGCTGTGAGAGTGAACTCACCGTTGGTGTTTCATAAGCATATCCAATATCAAATCCGCCAAGAGAGACCACAGCAAGTAGCCCAAAAGCACTACTGGTTCGGTAGGAGATTCCAACATCAAATTGATTCTGCCAGCTAAGCATTCCAGTAATGTCTGTTGAAACAGGTAGTCCTTTTACTTTTCTCATCATTACTGACGGCTTTATTAGTATACCAGACCCAATTGGAAGATCTACACCACCCCCTAAATAAGAATGCACTCTGTCCTTAGCCGTTACTGCTAGGTTATCGTTTTCTCTTTTAACATTAAAGAGTCTAGGAATAGAAAAAGAAACCCAGAACATCTCTCCCTTTAAAAAGGCTCCAGCTCCTATATTGGGATTAAATCTTGATAATTCTTGTTGAGCGGGATCAGTAGTGAATGAATAGGTGCTTAGCGTTCTTGTGTCAGCCCTATAGAAATTTCCTCCTGCTTTTAGCCCCAAATATAGCTGGGTGGATTCCATATCTAATTTGTATGAAAAATCTACATAAGCAAAAGTCTGCTGTTCTATAAATACTTTATCTGAAACAACAGAGAGTCCTAATCCTACATTATTTTCTCTTTGTGAAGAATAGGAAAACGCTAATGTAGAGGGCGCATCTTGCATCGCAGACCACTGCCTTCTTGAAGTGAAGGCAAAGACATTCTTTCCTAAAGCTCCAGCGTAGGCAGGGTTAATAACATTCATATTATAGCGGTATAAGGTATAGTAGCTTTCTTGCTGACTAAAAACAGTCAGTGGACTAAAAGCTAAACCAATAAAGAATAATAGTTTTTTTATCATCACCTTGTTAAATAAAGCCATCCTTCATAGTCAATAATATCGTTAGACTCTAAATCAATCCTAAAATAATAATTGCCTTCCGGAATTAAATTGGAATCAGCATCCGCTGGCCAAGTATTAAGATAATTTCGCTTTTGATAGATTAACACTCCTGAGCGAGTGTAAATGTAAACTTGATTGTTGGTGTAATCTTCAATTTTTAGAAGTTTCCAAGTATCATTGATACCATCATTATTGTCAGAAACAAACTGGCTTATCAACAAATCATCAAAACTGCTCGGATTGGGATCTATAGAATCCTCTATTCCATCATTGTCATTATCCAAATCAAAACAATCCAAAATACCATCGCCATCTGAATCAGGACTAAGTGATCTCTCATCTTTTGGATCCGACCCACAAGCAATCTCATCTTCATCAGTTTGCCCGTCATTATCATCATCCAGATCGCATAGATCTCCAAAAGAATCTTGATCATAATCTTCTTGTTCAGGATTGAAAATTTCTGAACAAACATCACAAACATCTCCTACCCCGTCTTGATCAATATCTGATTGATCATAATTTTCATTTTCAATACAGTTATCACAGGCATCACCTACTAGATCGTCATCTGTATCTAGCTGATCTGGATTTGGAACTTCAGGACAATTATCATTAAAATTTTGTGATGACCCTAATGAAAATGGAACGCCATCACCATCAATATCTAAACTTGGGTATTCATAAACATTTAGCGGATCGGTTCCTTCATTAATCTCTATCTGATCCTCGAAACCATCATTATCGTCATCTACATCCAAACAATTGGGAATACCATCAAAATCTGTATCCAAAGCTCTCGATAAATTGTTAAGCGGATCCGAACCACATTGTATTTCAATCAAATCAGATTGTCCGTCATTATCATCATCTAAATCATAAAAATCAAGCTCAAGGTCATTGTCAGTATCTAAAGGAAAGTTTGATATGTCAAGCGCGTCTGTTCCTACTTCATTTTCAATTATGTCTGTAAATCCGTCGTTGTCATCGTCGTCGTCTAGTAAATTAATTATTCCATCACTATCACTATCCAGAGGAATACTTATACGATCAAGCGAATCACTACCTGCCAATACCTCAGTGGTATCTAAATAACCATCTGCGTCATCATCCGTGTCCAAATTATTTCCAATTCCATCAGCATCCGTATCTGTCCATTCAGAAGGATCGTTTGGGAAAGCATCTAAAGTATCTATCACTCCATCATTGTCAGTATCAAGAGTAGAATCTCCTCCAGATCCACTGGAACCTCCAGAAACAGGGGGAGCGTTACATACCTGTAAATCGTCTGTTATGGTAATATTTACAGTAGTAGAAGCTGTATTTCCAGAACTATCCGTAATCGAATAAACAAGCTGTTGTGGTCCTAAATTTTCACAGCTTATTACTATTTTTTTACTTGTAAAGGATTTTACTTTTGTGTTTGATCTTCCAATTACAGATGATGATTTACTTACAGAAACTAATGGAGGTTGCAAGGTTGTTGCATTACATTCGATAAATTCTTCTGAAGAATTTGCAAAATTAGAGGGAATTCCTATTCTAAATATTATTGTTCTTTCTGTTTCATTATCTACAACATCAAATCTTTTATCCCCAGAATCATAATCTTGATAATCAGCATAAAAAGATATAATATTACCGTATTGAGGAGAGGGTAGGGTTATATTGCCACTTTCATTGATGACAAGTCCGTTCAGTGAAATCATTTCACAAGTCAAATCATCATTCTGTGATCCTCCCATGACCTCTGGAATGTCTGTCTCTTGAGTAAATATATTATCTGAATTTTCAGAAACAATGCTAAACGTTGAAATTTCACAATTATCATAACTGCCATTATCAATTAGTTCAAAAGGAATTACTACTTCACCATTACTGTTCAAAGAAAGAACTAAGTCACTAGCTAAAATAACGGGAGCTTGAACATCTACTACGGTTACACTTTGTGTGGTAGAATTTGAATTTCCAAAAACATCTCTAACGGTATGGGTTACAAATGTAGTCCCAATGGGAAATTGAAGAGGCGCATTATTTGAAACAGAGGCTATTCCACAATCATCATTAGTCACTACAGAGCCTAAATCAACTCCTGATGCATAACAAGAATCGGCATCTGCATTAATTACAACATCTTGATCCTGGATGGAAATGGTAGGCGTTGTATTGTCAGAAAAAGAAATTAACTGAGTAGCAGTAACTGTATTTCCATAGGTGTCACTGGCTGTCCAAGTTACTGTTGTAATCCCTGAGGAAAAACTCTCAGGAGCATTATTACTGTAAGTGAATGAACAGTTATCAGTGATCGTTGGTGTTCCAAGCACTATGACACACGAATCAGAAATAATATCAGGAGGAGCTGTTAAATCTGGAGGTGTAGAATCTCTTATACTTACTGTTTGAGTAACACTGGCTGAATTTCCTGCCGTATCTAAAACGGTCCATGTAATGGTAGTAACTCCAGTAGGGAAACTTGCAGGAGCATTATTCGATATACTTGCCACGGTACAATTATCGCTTGCAATGGGGTCGACTAAGACAACTGTTGTGGCTTCACAGGAATCAATATCTGATGAGGCATTGATATTAGCGGGAGCTATTATAGTAGGGGCAGTCGTATCCGAAACCGTGACCAGCTGAGTTGCAGAGGCTGTGTTACCATTGGCATCTGTTACTTGCCATGTAACTGCTGTAATTCCTAGAGGAAATACTAATGGTGCATTATTTGATGGGGTTAAAGCCAAGTCACAGTTGTCAGTAGCTGAAGCCACACCAATAGTGACAGAGCAATTGCCTGTGGTAATATCATTAGGGATTGTGAGAATAGGGAGTTGATTATCAACAACCGTTATTTTTTGTGTTACTGTAGTAGTATTACTTGCAGCATCTGTGACAATCCAGGTCAAAATATTTTCACCTAATGTAAATACTAAACTTGGGTTATCATTTTCTATTGAAATAATAGCACAATTATCCGTTGCTGTTACTGTTCCTGCAGAAACAAGGGTAGCAGTGCAAATTCCAAGATCTGTATCGACTATAAGATCCGGAGGCGGTATTACGTCTGCCTTAGAAGGGTCACTTGCAGTGACTAGCACTGTTTTAGAAACACTCAAGGTTAGACCATTGGAAAGTGTTGTAGAAACGGTAACTAGATAAGAATTATCTTGATTACTAACTGGGAATAATTTTGTAAACGAAACCGTATTTGAAGCAATAGAATAACGTTCAATATTCGCATTATATCCGAAATTTGCCTCCCATGAAGCTGAAGGAGGCGGAATAGCATTTACAACTATATCATCAAGTCCCCAGTTATCATAAACGTCTGAGGAGTTAGCAGGTTGATACCATCTAAATTGTGTTGAACTTGACTTTGCTCCAGCGGGAATTTCTATATCATTATAATGCCAATTATACCAGGCAGCACTCTTGGAATTATCAGTGTCCCAATCTTCATAAATTGTGATCCAATTTCCACCGTCAAGCTTGTATTGCAAATAGACCTCTTCATTTGATGCATCAGGATCTTCACACCCGTTTTGTTGTGGGTAGATATTATCTCCTATTCCAGGATTATCAGATCCATATCTAATAAAAAATTCTATACTTCCCCCTTGGGAAACATCAACTGCAGAAGTTTCTACAAAACGTTTTCCTATATTTTCTCCTGTTTGCTGTGTTTCTAAAGCCCAAAAATAATCTGAATTATCATTCGTGTCTCCACTGGGGGAATTGCAATAAGCACCCACATTAAAGGGAGAAGATTTCCAACCAGAAGGAAGGAAACCGTCGTTAAAATCGAACTCAGTAACACTTATTTCACTAGGGATAAAAACAGCTTCAAATTCTAGCGTAGTCCCACTACAGCTTGCTGATAAAAATGATGGGGTAAAGTCAACGCGTTGACCAACAAGTTGATTGAATATCAGAAGAAAGAAAAATAAATTAGTGTACTTCAATTGTGCTTATGCTATTTAAATTAAAGTTAGTTAATGCGGATCCCTTTTTAGTTGAATTTTTACTTTTAAAGAGCCTTAATTGAGTGGCCTGGTAATCACAACTCCCTGATTTAATTTCTCCTGGCTTTAAGACAAATACAATTTTATTTTCCTCACTTTTTTCATTCAAATTTCCCAAGTGGAAGTTGACAACCAAAGTTTCGGCTGTCTTATTTTTTACTTGAATAAGATAGTATTCAAAAGAAACACCGTTTTGAACGTCTTCACAAAGAGAAGTCTTAAAAGAAATCTCAATTTCTTTGTTTTCAAAATAAGGGCCCCAATCTTTGAGTAAGCATGAAATTGCAAAAGCTAAGGTTAAAAAGATAATTTTCATTTTATTCTTTTAATGATTTACAAAAACATCTTAGGTATTTAAACTTGGAATTCTGGGGTTCATTAGACTAAACCATAGCGGAGGAATTAAGGATAATAAAATAGACGTTGGATAACCAAAAGGAAGTTGAGGACTTTCCTTTTTATTTTCCAAAATTTGATATTTTTTGGAAGCCTTAAAATGATGATCGCTGTGACGGGTTAATTCATAAAGTACAATGCGCCCAATAATGTGATTGGAATTCCAAGAATGATGGGTTTGAACTCTTTCGTAACGCCCGGAGGGGAGTTTTTTCCTCACCAATCCATAGTGTTCAACATAGTTAATGGTTTCTAAAAAAATAAAG
>Ga0228609_1000595_pt1 | contig 17040 bp, 10 predicted proteins | sample 10DmetaG_FD_190068 | JGI IMG/M metagenome (GOLD analysis project Ga0228609, IMG submission 190068) | Seawater microbial communities from Monterey Bay, California, United States - 10D | ecosystem: Environmental > Aquatic > Marine > Coastal | place: USA: California | collected 2016-11-10 | reverse complement strand
CAGCACCCAAGCTCTATCAAGACAGGTGCCCGTGGGTCATGCGGGCGCAACGGTACATCTTGCCACCTTAACTACACCTCTGACCAGACAACGACTTATACAGGTGCGGTAAACAATACGAACTCTAAGATTTACCACGTGGTTCCTTCTGCCTATGGCGGCTTAGCCTTCGATGATGACGGTACTTACAAGCGCAGCTGCGGCTTTTTGGGTTTGGGCGACAGGAAATACGCTTGGGCGTATCGGTCGTGGTCGTCGTTCCGTGGAACATTGAAGCACCCCTACGGCACCGCTAACCATCTAACGGGTTGGCTAGGCGATTTTTCGGGGGCTATGTACCAACAGAAGTCCGGTAGTTGCGGCTACGGCGGCTTCCTTGGCGCTTTAATAGGCATCGTAGCGGTTGTTTTCACTGGCGGGGTTGGCCTCGCTTTGATCGGCGGTGCCCTAGGCGGGTTTGTTGTTGGAGAACTCACTTCACCGACGTCGCCGTCCCTGAAAGCCTACGAAAGCGACGCTATCTTTGACCAGAATAGTTCTTACGAGCTTATAGTAACTGACGCCACCTACTACGATATTGATTCCGCTACGGGCATAGATAACACGATTGACTACGACAACCTTGCTTTTACCTACAGCGCGAACCCTGCCACGTACTGGGAGCTACAGTCCATGGAAATCCTTGGCGATACGATCACGTCATCGGTGAGTGTTTACTGGAACGGCGCAAAGGTAAGTGAGGGGTCTGTTATCGGGGAGTTCTCCACAAATTTCACGGCGGCTAACGGCGACACCTACATACGTGGCCCTGTAGAAGACGAGTCTACAGTTTATACCCCCGGAGGGAGTTTTGTCCCGCCTATGGTTACGTTTAACGATAAATACAAAGTAGCGCGAGTTGCCTATGGACAAGAGCCTACAGGTGACGCGGGCAGCGGCGACGATGACGACGACAGTGACTCCAATGTGCCATCTGACATCCCAGAGTTATATGCTGGGGTAGCAGCGTACAAGGCGGGAACTTTTTCAGGGGCTTCGTTTTGGGGCGTCTACACCAGTTCCACGAACACTGCTGGTACTGCGTTTGTTATATACAACGGCCAGTTTACGTTCTTAGATTTTAGTAATTTTAGTACCGGCGACACTACTTCCGTAACGGGTAGCGACGGCAGAACCTATTATCGTGGAGCTTCACACCCAGAGGACGGCAATCCATACCTACTGAACGGGTTTGAGTACCGGTACTACGGCGTTGGCAGAGAATAAGAGAGGAAAGCATGGCATTCAATACACAGTTTATAGTCGACAAAGTTTCGGTTTACCCTGAGATACATGGGTTTACGAACGGTATCGGACAGATAAGAGCACGGTGGAGGATCACCAACACTGACCACCCTGATGGCTTTTCGGACCATTTGTTTGAGAAAAACTTCCACCATGATACGTTCGAGTTAGATACATTTGTTCAAATAGCAGATGTGACCGATGCTATGATGGAGGAGTGGGTTACAGCTGGTATGGCGGATGAGACCAAACAGCGGATCAAGATGGCCAACCTAGAACGTATTCGTCTGAGCCACGAAGAGGCGCAGTTAACGACTTATTTCGAAAACACAGGGGACTGAGAATAATGACTTTTATAAAATCTTGGATTGTGTTATTAAGTATTTATGTGTTAACGTGTAAGCAGGAGTATCCATGCAGACCTCGCGTTTGATCTTTGATGAAAGCGAACGTGTCGGTGAATGGGTAGCCGAACAAGTAGAGCAGCTTTCCTCGTGGGGCGGGTTCTATGCCATGGGCGCTGAGAAGGACGGTCAACTGGTGAGTGGAGTTGTGTTTAACAACTTTAACGGCAGTAACGCTACCGCACACTTCGCAGTCAGCAAACCCAGCAAACTGTTTTTGGAGCTGCTCGACCATGCCTTTTTGTATGCGTTCGAGACACTGGGTCTGAGACGGCTTACTGGTTTAGTCGAATCTGACAACTTCAAAGCACTGAAATTAGATAAGCATATCGGCTTTGTGGAAGAGGCTGTTATGAAAAAAGGTGGGTCAGATGGGCAGGACATGATTGTCCTCGTTCTATGGCCAGAGAACTACCGCAAAGGAAGAAACCATGGGTAAAAAGAGTAATCCACCACCTCCTGACTACCAACCCTTGGCGAACGCCAGTGCAGAAGCGGCGCGTATTCAAGGCGAACTGGGTCAGGCGCAACTAGATTTTGCACGAGAGCAGTACGACGCCAACGCTCCGTTTCTACAAGAAATCGCGCAAGGGCAGATAGACGCTCAGGCGCAGCAGATGCAGCAAGCGCAAGACTACTATGACTACCAGATAGAGACGTTCCGCCCACTGGAGCAAGGTCTTGTAGCTGATGCGCAGAACTTTAACACCGATGCTTACCGTGACCAGATGGCTTCAAGAGCCGCTGCCGACTCCGGTCGAGCTTTTGGTATAGCCAGAGCACAGAACGAACGTGCCAGTGCGTCGATGGGTGTTAATCCAAATTCAGGTAGGTTCGCTGGTATGAATGCTGCCAGTGGCTTACAACAAGCAGCCTCACGTGCTAACGCGATGACAGGTGCAAGGACACAAGCAGAGCAGATGGGTTATGCCCGTAAGCTAGATGCCGCTGGACTTGGACGAGGTCTCGCTGGCGCATCCACTGCCGCATATGGCGGAGCCACAAACGCTGGTTCACAAGCGGGTATCAACGCACAATCAGCCGGTAATACGTACATGCAAGGTATGGGAATGGGTGCAGGCACCTACGCCGCAGGCCAGAACATGCAAATCCAAGGCTTGAGCAGTGTACTAAACAACCAGACGCAGACGTACATCAACACGCAAGACAGTCTCCTTGGGGACATTGGTGGCTTGATGGGCGGCGCAGCTTCCATGTACACCGCCTTTGGTTCAGATCGTCGCATCAAAGAGAACATCGAAGAGGTCGGCGTCGACCAGCGCACAGCCTTAACCCTTTATCAGTTTAACTACATCGGTGGCGATGGCCGTCGATTCCAAGGTGTAATGGCAGATGAGGTGGAGCTAGTTTATCCAGAAGCAGTAGTAGATACAGACCAAGGCTTCAAAGCAGTACGCTACGACCTTCTCAATATTGAATTTAAGGAGGTCCACTAATGGCACGCCCCTCACGATGGATGCAGTTTACCCAGAACTTCAACGCGATGAACTCCACGATGAACGACGCGTTCAAGAAGTACGAGACTGGTAAGGCCAGTAAGAGCGAAGACTACTTTTCAGATGAATTGGATGAGGAAGGTAACAAGGTCAGGCTGACAGGCAACGATCTCAAGTTCGCAAAGAACAACGCCATAGCCGACATCTATGATAAGTACGGCGATCAAGAAGGCGCAATGAAACTGCGCACCGGCAATGAAGAGCTTCAGGGTCTTATGCGGAATAACCGCATTGGTAAAGCCACGGAAGCAGACCAGATTTACATTCAAGGTAAAGGTGGACGCAATAAACTTGACGCTGGGATAGCTGCGTCGAATTCCGCCGCTGGCGCTAGTGATGCAGCTGCAAGAGCCAGTGATCTCCAATCCGAAGCTCTTGAGTTGACCGCTAGAAACAGAGAAACCATGAACAACGTGATTACTGGCATGGGTAGCATGGAGTTTGAAAGCAAAGCAGATGAGGATGCTTATCTTATTAGCGAGCTTTCAAGGGCAGATTTGCCGCCAGCAATGCGCAACGAAGCGCTTACTGCTGTAAGAACTTTTGGGGCTGAAGGTCTAGCACTAGAGTCGGACCGTCTAATCAACGGCGCTAAAAAAGCGATGCGCGGCGGGCTATCTTCTTTCCAAGGCTGGTACAACGACGAAATTGCTGACGGAGCGAACATCGAGTACGAAACCGCTGACGGTGTTACTACAGCTTACTCTGTTGTTGGGGAAGGTGATGATGCCAAACGTAATGTGATTGCCACTGGTAAAGGTGACGACAGCGAGAACCAAGTGTTGGTGCAGCTGTTTCAAAACGTGCAAGACCCTTCACAGATAATGGGAGCCGCTGCGGACAACCTCGCGTACCAGCAAGCCAGAGCGAATCTAAAGAAAACCGGCTCGGAAACTAATAGAATAGACTCCGAGGTTGATGTAAACGAAGCTCAGATTGATAGGATTGAGTCTGGTATTAAAGTAGACGAAGCACAGATTGGCAGGATTGCTAGTCAGAACAGTGTCGATGCTGCGCAAATTGGCCAAATCCAAGCGAACATTGGGCTTACAGACGCTCGCGCCTTACAGGTTGCAGCGGAAACTGTACTTACACAGGGTCTCAAAACCGATCAACTTAAAGCACAGATCGCTGACATCAAAGCTCAGACAGCGGGCCGTGGTATATCTTCGCAGTTAGACGAAGCACAGATGGTGCATCTAGCGGCTAAGACTGCGCAAATTAACTTTAACATGGACCCAGAGCGACCCATGACCCGCGTGGAAGTGACCCGAGAGTGGGCGGACTTCACTGCGAAGATGGCGCTACAGGGTTACTCGCCGGAGGAAATTAAGCCGATGGAAGGGTACTTTTACGACTCGATCCTAAAAGATCGCACCGGTCAGTTCACCGTTCGACCAGTAGAATAAGTGAAGGGGTAGAGATACATGCCAGATTATGTTGTAACCGGCCCCGACGGAAAAGACTACGAGGTTACTGCGCCCGAGGGTTCTACTGACGCGCAAATAATCCAGCAAGTGCAAGGGTATATCAACGCCAACTCAACCCCAGTGGAAGAAGAGGAAGAGTCTCCGGGATTTTTGCGCCGGTCTGGGGATGTTGCGACAAGTGTTGTTACTGGTATCCCCAAAGCGCTTGGCGCGTTAACCAGTCTTGGTAGTTCTGTCCCTTACCTCAACGTGGTTGCTGACCCTATAGCCCAAGGGCTGTTTGACATAGGTGAGTACGGTGATGAAGCGTTGTTGTCTGATTTCCAGCAACAGCAGAACGATGAACTCAGCGCTCGTATCCAAGAAGCTGCCTCTCAGTTAGATCAAATCTCAGAAGACGCGCCACTTAGCGAGAAAGCTAAGTTTGTTTACGACACCATGATTGCTCAGGGTGGTGAAGCCGCTGAGTACATTTCCGAGAACCCATCTCAGGTCTTTAACCTTATAGGTCAAACCTTACCGCATATCTTCTTAGGTGGTGCTGTGGGTAAAGGACTGAAGACGGCGGGTGCAGTTAAGAACGCAGGTGTTGCAGGTGCAATAGGCGAAGGCGCTATCGCTGGCGGCGACTCTGTTGGCGGTATTGTCCGCGACCAACGCGCTGAAGGTAACTTCGAGTACGACCCAAGCCGTCTTTATGGTCTGGCTGCCGGTGCTACCACAGGGCTAATTTCTCGCGGCGGTGCAAAGTTTAACCCAGTAGACATTGACTCAATCGCTGCGGGCGGCGCGAAAGACCTTCTAGGCACTGGGTCAGGTGGCATCATTAAGAACACCGGTAAGGGGCTTGCTACTGAGGGCGCAGAAGAATTCTTACAGAGTGGGCAAGAACAAGCGTTCACCAACTTAGGCACAGGCGATCCTGTGTACGAAGGTGTAGGTAGTTCGGCGGTTCTAGGCGCTGCGACTGGTGCTCCACTGGGTGCAGGCGTAAACCTTTACTCCTCCATGCAAGAAAGCCAAGTTAGTAAGGAGATGGGCGAGCGGGCACTGGCTGACCAACAAGCCGAGATAGAGTTAAGAGACCAACAGGCCGCAGAGGAAGAAGCCGCAGGGTTACAAGAGCAGCAAAGAATAGTAGAGCAGGGCCGCTTACGTCGTGAGGCCGCGTCGTCCTTTACACCAAAGAAAGAATTCACCGGTGCTCTCCAAGCGCAGATCACTGCTCAACAAGAGCAAGACGTCCTGAACCCTGAGACAGACTTAGGGCGGGAATTTGAGGCGCAACTTAACGAAGCGGAGATATTTGACGACGAAGGCATTCAAGCCGCCAAAGTTAAATACCTGAAACGCTACAACAAAGAGAACAACCCCGCTGAACAGGTCGAGGGTGAATACCTTGCGGCCTTGGATGCCCACGTGGGTAACTTCGGGAAAGCTAAAGAAGTCGTGGCGCAGAACCCAGCTGTCATGGAGATGGACGACGAAGCATTCAGTGCAGCTGCTCAGCAAGACCCTGAGGTCTACAGAGTAATTGATACGCTGAGGCAAGCGGCGCAAAAAACAGCAAACGATGAAACCCTTGGAGTAGAGACGACACCTCCTCCACAAGTGGATGCTCAGACCACGGCACCGGAGGCACCTGTTGAGAAACCTAAGCGAGTTACTAAAGCAGAAGACTTCCGTATCCGTGCTAAAGAAGCCCTTGGCGATACTTGGGAAGTGGATTATCCAGAGCTTTCTGCGGTCGCTGGTGACAACAAAAGTATGTACGCCAAGAAGAAGGGCGGCGTGTCTAAAGCAGACAAGCTACTCAGTGACGCCGTTGCGGAACGAGACGCGGCGCAGGCACCACAGATTGAGGCACCCACAGTTGACGAGCCTCCGGTCGTGGAAACAGAGACAACTCCTGTTGAAGCGGAAGAAACAGCTGAGGCACCGCCGATCTTAGAAGGCATGGAGGCCATGGCGGTTAGTTACACCGAGGAGAAACTCGGCCCCAACTGGCGAAAAGAACAACCACAGTTAGTACCGTTGCTAGAGGCCGGGGAGTATCCGGGCTTGCAAGCGAACGTCGACCGTATCGCAGCAGAGCAGACAGCGGCGACGGAAGTTGTAGAACCAGAAGTAGAAGAGCAGTCGACAGAAGTCGCGGAAACAGAAGCAGCTACGGCGGTGGATAACTTGTTCGCGCAACCACTGCCGCCGGAAGTTAAGCTATCTAAGAACGAGCAGGCTGTGTTTGATACGTTAAACAAAGCGTTCCAGAACAACGAGCAAGACCAAGTGATCCAAGCGAACGGTAGCTTAAACGCTACACGTATTGCTGAGATGGCGGGTCTAAACTCAAAGCAAGCGGCGCAGACAGCAATCACACGGCTACGACCTAAGATAGCGAAGGCTTATAACCTTGACCAGAAACAAATCAAGCAACGCCTAGCAGACACAAGAGTTAAGAACGTAGAGGCGTTTGACCAGAACGCACCGGATCAAGTCTTTGACCAAGCCGAACTTGGCGACAGCAGTGGCACAATAGCTTCTGCCAACCAAGGTGCTGAGACAGACATGTCCCTAGAGGACATTCAGTTTAAAGACGCCATACCAGAAACGCCCAACCGCGAGGTGTCACCTGAGCAGAAACTTGCAATTCAACAAGAGATAGATGCTGAGATACGGGCGGACAGAGGGTATAAGACCGCGCAAGAGACGTGGGACAACGGGTTTGAAAGCGACGTAGAAAACGAAGCTGATCGTATATCATTTGAAACACTAGATGCAGGGACACGGTTCGAGTGGCTTGACAGCTCCACTGAATACAACCGTGGTAATATGAATTTAGATGATTTAGGAGTTATATACGACCAGCTCCGTGCCATGTACATAAAGGACAACCAGAATGCCAAACTTGAAACCACCGACGAAGTCGGACAAATTGAAAGCGGAACAGACACGCAAGCGGCTGGACAAGATGATAGCCAAGTACGAGGAGAAGGGGGTCAAGCTGGGAACAATCAAGTCGAGGAAGACAACCAGCTAACCTCTCAAGAGTTTAAAGACCGCGCTGCCAAGGTTGAAATCAAAACCAAGAAGAAGCGCAAGATAGTTAAGCCGCCCGTAGAAGCGCAGGACGCTAAGCGGCAAGCGCAAGATACCGAACTAGAAGCAGTAGACGCGGTAGCCACCAAGTTAGGCGGCGAAGTTGTTTACCAGAAGGGCGATGTAGCCCTTGTCCGTGGATACAGTTCCGTTTCTGGCGCACCAGTTTACTCCGCAGCTAAAGGGTCTATGTTCACCAACGTCGACGTGGAAAGCTACAAGGGGGACCAGTTTACCGCAGAGCAGTTGACCGAACTCAAGAAGGCTAAGCAAGACGCCGAGGCAGAAGCACAGCGCGTCCACGAAGAAGCTCCGTTTGTTACCTATAGTGACGGCCTTGCGTTCTCAAGTAACGTAACGCCAGAGGTACAGGGCATTGTCAACGAGTGGAAAGGTCTCTTAGGTCTAGGTGCTGACGTTTACGTAACTACGCTAGAAGACGCTAAGGCTGACAAGCTCAACTTTACAGGTCCGTTACGCGCCGTTGGCTCAGGAACACTGAACCCGAATGAACGCGGTTCGACACGCCGCCTGTCTGACGGTAGCCACTACATCATCTTTGACGAACAAGCGTCTAAGGTCGGCACACTGGAAACAATAGCCCACGAGATGGGGCATGTTCACCAGAAAACAGTATTCGATCAAGCTACGCCGGAAGTTAAAAAGGCACTGCTTGATGAGCACGGTAAGTGGCTAAGGTCTCAGACTGGTTCTACTGCTAAAGGCTTGGTTAAGTCCTTACGCGCTAGAAAGACAGGTAAGACTACAGACATTGCTAGTGATCTGCCGTTCAACCAGATAGCTCCGTACTGGAAATCATTCAGTGAGTGGTATGCCGACCAGACTTCACGTTGGGCAACCACACAGGACCGACCTGTATCTGTGGTTGAGAGGTTCTTTGCGCGTTTAGGCAGTGCGATGAAGAGTTTCTACAACAAACTAGCCAACAAGGACTACTTACCTTCTGACGCTTTCGTGCAGTACTTAGATCAAGTTAAGGACGTTGCGCTTACTGATCCAATGAATGATGTGGAAGGCTCTGAGTCCAGCGCCATGCAAAGTTCTGTGGAGCCGACGCCGGAGGAAAAGAGTAAGACAGTTAAGGCACTGGGCAAGATCATGGGCGGTGAAGCTCAAGCTGCGCAATTAACAGCTAATGTTCAGCAGGCTTACAAGACACCTCTATCAGCGCTCAAGCCTATGAGCCGTGTGGTACGCGACAACAAAGAAGCGATGCCATCCGCAGCCAAATTCCAAGAGTCGTTGTACGAACAAGAGCAGACTATTCAGGAAGAGTTGCTGAAGGTCGAAGAAATCCTACTGGCTACTCGCGACTTGTCTCCGACTGAATTGGCCGCAATGAATGATTTTATCAGCGCGTCTACTTTCTACCAAAAGTGGGGTTACGAAACTGAAGTCGACGGTAAGAAGGTCGATGTCGATCCCACTATGCAGCGCATGTTCGACAAGTTAGTGCCAGCGGCACAAGAAACAGCAAAGAGCATCTTCGCTTATAATGAAGAAATGCGGAAGGCTATGCAGAAAGAAGCCGAAGACCGTGGCGTTAAAGGAGTGTTCAAGGCTTCTAAGTTAAAGGGTCCGTATGCTCCACTGAAACGTTTTGGAAGTTACGTCACCGTGCTCAAATCGCAGGAGGTGTTAGACCTGCAAGATGAATTGCAGCAAAACCCGAAAGACCCCAAACTGTCGAAGCGCCTCGACGAGCTGATGTCCAAGGAGGAACACTATGTAGTGAGCTTCTTTGACACCATGGGGCAAGCGGTTAAGTTTAAGGAGCAGAACAAAGATAGATACGCTCCCGGCCCACGTGGAGCTACAGCGTCCACAAAAGACGTTGGTGAGTTTGAGAACCGTGTGCCAAACCCAGATGCGTTTGCTGCCGTCATGGGCGCTATAGGCGCAGATGACAAAGCGGGTATAGACCCCACAGTAAAGCAAAACATACAGAAGATCGTGGAGAAACTATTCTACGAAAGCCTAGATGAGCAGAACGCACGGCTGTCTGGTATCAAGCGTCAGAACCGCGCTGGTTATGAGAAGGATATGGTGCGGTCATTTGTTTCTCACGCGCAGTCGCAGGCCAGATTATTAGCACAACTACGCCACGGGGCGGATATAAACCTCGCCCTGCGTAATATGAAAGAGGAAGCCCGTGGAAACCGCGAGGAGCTACAACAAGTAGCTAACATCTTGCAGTTAAAGTACAACAACTTACTCACAAAAGACGAACGTTCTGCCGCCGCGCTACAAGACTCCGTCACTGCGTTTAACTCTATGTACATGTTGACGACGAACGTTGCGTACCACGTAGCGAACGCTACCCAGCCTGCTATATCACAGGCTAAGATTGCAGGTGACTTCGGTAACTACTCTGGATCATGGGGCGCACTTACGCGTGGCTACAAAGAAGCGATGGGCGTTATCGACAGCAGTCTCCTGAAGCAGTTAGGGACAGTAACGACGGTCGGTATGATCGACATGGGTAATACGGTCCAACTAAACGTTGAGAACGCTAAGCCAGAGCATCAAGCGTTGCTGAAAAAGCTCCAGTTGAGGCAGATGCTAGATGTCGGCCTTGAGCAAGACCTTAACATGGAGACCATGTTCGACACTGGGTACGAGGTGTTAAACAAAACCTCTAAAGGTTTTAAGGACATGTCCCATAGGCTGTACCAGTCCTCGCGTTACGTGGAAGCGTACAACCGTGTTGCAGTTGCTATTGCCGCGTATGATATGGCGGTTAGAAACCCAGCCGCTTTAAAGCGTATGAACATGAACCCCGAAGAGTACGCTATCTCAATCGTGGAAGACACTCAGGGCAACTACTCCAACATGGATGCGCCACTGGCGATTGACTCACTACCTAAAGTTACTACGCAGTTCCGTAAGTTCCAGATAATCATGGGTTGGCTGTGGGGAAGCACGCTAAAAGACGCTCTCCCAATGAACGGTAAGTCTAAAGAAGAACGAGCCGCTGCTAGAAGAACTCTCGCTTACCTTGGCCTGAACGTAGGTTCCTTGGCAGGTGTTAAAGGTTTGCCGTTTGCCGGTATGATAGGAAGCGCGGCGTTGATGTTCTTCGGTGACGACGGAGAGGAAGAGCCTAAAGACTTAGAACGGTGGATGCGAGATAACTACGAGAACGAGGTGCTTGTTGACTTGCTGATGCGCGGTGCTCCATCGCTAATAGGCATTGATCTGTCGGCTAAACTACAGCAATCAGACATATTCCTACCACTTAACCCGCAGTATATTGACGCGTCTCCAGATGCGGAGGTTGGCAAGAACGTGGCGTTCAGTCTGGCATTTGGTCCATCGGCGGGAACTATCGGGAACATTGATAGGGCGTACGAACAATACGCTCGCGGGGATATTAGCCGTGCGGTGGAGTACCTTCTACCTAAAGGGCAACGCTCTGCGTTGGAAAGCCTGCGGTTTGCCCAAGAAGGGTACGCTCTAAAGAACGGCGATGTTATACTGGACCCAACTAAGTTCAATATGTATGAGCTAGTTAAGAACGCGTTAGGACTTACTCCACTAGAGCTATCGAAAGTTAAGTGGACTTACGGCCAGCAGATTGAGCTAAAGAATTACTTTACTGATGAACAAGCGCGGATGACGCGTGAGTATAAAGCTGCGAAACGCGCTCGCGACAAAGATACCATGAAAGATTTACGCCTCGAGTGGCGCGACTTACAAAAGCAAAAAGATCGAACTCGAGATTTCTTTAACGACCGCCAAGCAATACCACGGTCGCCCATGGGCAATCTTATGATGGGTGACGTAAAACAGCGTAAGCGCGAAAGAAGATCGCGCAAGCGGTTAGGTGTTGATTAAAAGGTTTCTCCCCTAGTCACTGCAACCCTCCCTCGCAGTGGCCCCCTCGGCCCGGCCTTTAACTCCTTTTAGGTCGGGTCTTTTTTAGGGGTTAGTTTTGGGTAACATTATGGGTAACATTTCTATATTTATACCCTGTAAGTTATTGATAACAAACCCGTAAACAGATAACACGAATCCCTGTCTGTCCGCCACATTTCATATACATTATCTAATGATTACAAGCACTTAAGCGCACGCACGACTCATCACTGCGCTTATATGGGTAACATTATGGGTAACATTTTGCGCTTGTGCCGTGGCGGATTTCTCGCTATCTACGACGGATGGCCCTGATACAACGAGGAAAAACGTACTACTTTGTAAAGAGAGTTCCTAAGCGGTTCACAGCTTACGACACTCGTGGCCTTGTCAAAATATCTCTGAAGACGGACAGCGAGAGTGAGGCACGACGCAAGGTGCCAGAGGTGGAAGATAACCTCCTGAACTATTGGATCGCCCTGTCCGAAGGCTCAGACGACGCGCAGAAGTTTGACGCCATGGTGAAGCTCGCGGCGGCACGTGGTGTACGTTACCGTCCTGAGAAGGAGTTGTTGGGTAGAGGGTTGGAGGAAGTCTTGCGCCGTATCGAGGCGCTTGAACCAAGCGAGGCCAAGGACGTTGCTATAAGCGGCGCGGTACTAGGTGCGGTGGATAGGCCAGCGATCAAGTTATCCCAGATGAACGATCTGTACTTCGACTTCGAGAAGACAAAGCTAGTGGGGAAGAGTGCGGACCAGATACGACGGTGGAGGAACCCAAGGCTAAAAGCCTTTAAGAACTTGGTAGGTGTGTTGGGGGATGTGGACATTATGAATGTCGAGCGCGACGACGCGCTTGAGTTCCGCGACTGGTGGCAGGACCGTATCGTCGACGACGACATTACTCCTAACAGTGCGAACAAAGATATAAGCTATATCTCAGCTTCATTCCAGACGATCATAGACCGTAAGCGACTGCCAATAGTTAACCACTTTAAGGGTCTGCGGTTTGTGCAGAGCGAGAACCATAGGCCGCCGTTCGCTAAGTAATGGATCACTGACAACTTTACAGAAGCCGTGGTGAAAGGTCCGAACGCCGAAGCGAGGGACATCTTCTTTGTGTTGGTGAATACAGGGTGCCGCCCTGCGGAGGTGGCAGGACTAGAGCCTGCTGACATAGACTTGATGGGGAACATACCGCACATAAAGATACGGCCTAACGCCACGAGAGCGTTAAAGAACTCAGCGTCGGAGCGTGACATACCTCTTGTTGGTATATCTCTCACTGCAATGCGCAGACATCCAGATGGATTTCCACGATACGCAGGTAAGGACAGGTTCTCTGATGATATGAATAGGTACTTGCGGAGGAAGGGTTTGTTGGAGACGGAAGGCCATACTGTTTACAGCTTACGTCACAGCTTTGAGGATAGATTATTGGAGCTTAAAGAACCTGACAGGCTCTGCGCTGATTTGATGGGGCACGCTACTACACGTGAGCGGTATGGCTCTGGTGCAACTCTTGTTCACAAGTTGGAGGCACTGACCCGCCTCGCGCTCTGATGTGGTAGATCAGGAACGCTTTCATCGCAGGCGTCGCCGTGCACTGGATTTTCTCCAATGCAGCGACGATACGCTCCGGCGGTATTGAAAGGTCAATGTCGTTGTTCATACTGCTCTTTTAACTTCCTGTACGTTAGTGTCCTAAGTTCATCGCGACTTAGGTGGGGGTACTTCTTTTTTAAATCCTTACGGACTTGGTGCTTTAACTCGGAGTCTTGCATCATTAGCCAAGCTCCATGTGTCAGCGGCGCTAGTGCCGCGCAAAACAAACCTGCAACTAAGTACTCCATAATGGTTCACCTCAGCTTTCAATTCTGTTCTCCAGCATTTCCAGAAGGTATCCTATCTCTTCTGCTTGTTGTTTCAGCCCGTACTCGTGGCTTTGCTCAGCGTTCTTGGCCATGCCGCCTATACGGTTCTTCAGTGTTTTTATTATTTGTTGTATTTCTGTCATGCTCTCACCCATCCAGTTGCGTTTCCGTCATCACTCCTTCTTCTGTCTCCACGAGTGCTAACGCTTTACCGTCGAAGAACTTCTCGTACTTGAGTTCGTAACAACGAGCCTGTCCGCTCGGCACCGTGGTGCCTGCACCAAGACTTATCCGTGGGTTGAATGACCCATCTGCTTGGTGGATGAGGTAGCCAGAGCGATCTAACTCCTCACGAAGAGCCGCAGGTGCTACCCCGTGCTCCTTACACCAGTCCGCTATAGCCTTGACTGTAACATAAACCTTCTTGTCTTCGGTACATACACGACCCACAGCAGGACCACGCATCATCTCCATGGGATGCTCTTTGACCTTGGCTCTGCTATCGCCGAAGTGCTTAGTGATAATCAAACGACCCGGCAGTGTAGAGATAAACGCGGCCAGTTGTTCGCTGATGTCGAGGTTGGTTTCCTTACGGTTCTCGCGCATCTTGAGCACTTGTTGCATCGCCCACTGCTTCATTACCTTCATGTCGAACGAGACAAGCCCTAGCTTCTCAGCGATTTTACCCGCGACGATGGCAGTCACGATGGTGTCCCTATAGAAGCGCTCTTTGTTATCGTCCTCGGACTCAGGGTTAAACTTGCTCCGTGCCGATACTATCTGGCGGCGCACCCAGTCGGTGTTCTTGATGATGAACCGGATGAACGGACGACAAGCCTCACCGTACACGTTATCCATGTGGTTCTCGATGAACTCCTGTGTGATGTCAGGGAACACTCGGCTCCTGTAGTCGGCAGGTAGAGACACCTCAAAGAAACGTAGCTGTGTGGCTTCAACTCTATAACCAGCTGGTAGTTTGCTGATGCTTTCCATGATCGAGTCGTTCGATGTGATGAAGCTGTTCTTGAACCACTGTCCGCCGACGGTACTGAATTTACCATTGGTGCCTAGACGCTCTTTGTCACGACCGTTGGCCAGTGCGTAGCCTGTTCGAGTAAGCTCGTCAGGCGATCTGCCAGAGAACTCGTCGAGGAGCATAGGCACAGACCCCATGATGGCGATACGTTTGATAGCAGCGTTGAGCGTCGACCCTTGTTCACCAGTCTGTCTCTCCATGTACTCGGGGTTGCCGTAGAAGCCACATGCAATCTTGGCGGCGGTAGACTTACCTGTACCCCCATGCCCTGTGAATGCCAGAGGTAGACCGTGCCAGTTGCTCGATCCCATTAACTCTACAAGGGCTGAACCCATTGAATGGCACAGTGCGAACTGGAATGGTTCTGCGCCCGGCCTGTTGTACAGCTTGTCTATATTGGCGATCCACTCTTCGAGTGTACCACTGCGGCCAAAGTCTTGTGCTATATCTGTGGGTATAGCAGGGTCACATAGAACCTCATGCTCGTCGTCGATGGTGAGCAGTTTCGTACCAATGACGAAGCCCGTACGATCCTTTAGCCACCCGAACTGAGTGAACGTCTTGGTCTCAATGCGCCAAGCCTGTAGTGTTTCAATTAAACCTTCTGCAAATTCTGCCATATAATTCCTCGAACTCTTAGAGCGTGTGAGGAACACCTCGTACGACGCTAGTGTTTTCGCCATCATGTCTGTCGATGCTAATTCGTGCATAGGCATGAAGAACTCACGCCACTTCCCGTTCTTCTCCAGTGCTCGCCAGTGGATTACCCACGTGCCTTCGCTGTCTTGGATACGATTGATTGGGTAGATGAACGAGCGACAGAAGGGCGTCCAATGAACAACGCCTTCCTCGTCAACATACGAACGTGACAGCGCTGAACCGTTCCAACGGTAGCCAGTCTGCGGCCAGTACGGGATTGTTTGCCCCTCGATAACTGATCCCGTCGCCGTCGTACTCTTGTCGGTTTCGTCGTCAGCGTCTACGGTAGGCTCAGCGACGGACTCTGCCTCTTCCGTGAAACCTAGCTGTAGCGGGAACTTGCACTTATCAGCGAACGGACAGTCAGCCATACACCCGACGTGACGATCCATTTCAACACATGATGTCGGTCCAACACTCCACTCGTCGATCTTGTCTTGGGTCTCGATCTGCGAGTAGCCTTCGTAACCCTCGCTCCACTCGTGGATTTTCGCCTCGCCGTCTGTACAAAATTTGACCACACCGATGGCACGGTGCCAATGTGGTTCTGGTATGTTACCCCCACTGTCTCGGAACTCGCGCACTGCGGCACAATTACGTGCTACAGCTTCCGCGTCACTGTCAGGGTAGTCGCCAAGCGCGGCGGCAAACGGGTTAACACCACCTGCTTTTCTAGTTGTGGGTGCCGGTTGTACGTTGTTCTCTTTTATAAAGTTGACGAGCGCCGACCGAACTCTATCAACTGAGTAAACCTTTCCCTCTTTAAGTAGCTCTACTGGCCGTGGTGGATCATACTTTCTGTTGTGTACACCGATAGGGCGCAGGATACGGGACGTGTCACTGTCTACCGCACGGTCTGCCTTAATGTTTAGGTGCATGGTAACGTCACGCTTCATAGCGGACAGTTCTTCCCACACCTGTGGGGTTATATCTTCGTCAAGGTGGATGTAGCTGTGGTATCCACCGCCAGAGTTAACGATAGAAGGCGTTAACCTGAGTGTCTTTGCTAGTTCGATTACTCCCTCGAACGCTTCTTGTTTTGTGTCGTACGCGTCTTTCTTATCCACGTCGACGTCGAAATCATCAAAGAGTGACCGACAGGCCACTACGTTTTCTTGTGTACGAATACGCCGTTTACCGGTCTTTTCGTCTGTATACCAATCGCCGAATGAGTTTACTCCGAAGTAAACTGTCTCTCCTCTACCATCGAAGATTAACGCTGCTCGTGCTGCCTCTTCGGCGTTGGGGTAGTTTTTCCATTTGAACCAAGAACCACCGTCGTCCTTTATTTGTACAAGGCCAAGGACGGTCTGCCCTTGCGACGGTAGAACTAGCTTTAGGAACTCTAATGTACCCATGCCGTTACCTATTATGTTGACGGGTTAACAGATAAATAACGGGGGCAAGCCCCCGTTATTCGCGAACAGTCGGGGCTAGTCGTCGAAGTCGAGATTGTCTAACGCTTCGTCGATACTGTCGTAGTCGTCAACTTTGGCGGGTGCAGGCTTCGGTTCGGGTTCAGCCGCTACCACCGGTTCTGGTTCTGGTTCTGGTGTTGGCTCGGGGTCAGGTACAATCTTAGGCTTTGGTGCCTCGATCTTGTTGGCCGCTTTGGGCGCAGGCTCTGCCGCTACATACTCCACGTCACGAGTGACAGGGTTAGCTACGCCAGTGATCTGCGTGATTGTCTCGTCTTCATCAACGAGAACCGCTTCGACTTCTTCAAGCTCATCCGCCTCTACGAACCTAACAGCCTTGAACGTAAGCGCGGGGTGCGCGACGTTGTAGTCAAAGCCGATCCTAGTAACGACGTGATGCGGTT
>Ga0228609_1000581_pt1 | contig 17299 bp, 12 predicted proteins | sample 10DmetaG_FD_190068 | JGI IMG/M metagenome (GOLD analysis project Ga0228609, IMG submission 190068) | Seawater microbial communities from Monterey Bay, California, United States - 10D | ecosystem: Environmental > Aquatic > Marine > Coastal | place: USA: California | collected 2016-11-10 | reverse complement strand
AGAAATGAAAGAAGCTAAAATAGCTAATTTAAAATCTATATATAATACTGAGCTTTCCAAAACAGATTGGTATTATATAAGACTTACAGCATTAGAAACAGCAGTCCCACAAAACGTTATAGATAAAAGAGCACAGCTCAATATAGACTGTAATACACACGAAGCAGCAATTAATGCATTAACAACACAAGCAGAGGTTGCGGAATATCAACTACCAAGCTTTATATAATGGTTGGAAAAAGATTAGTTAATACAGGCGGAGAGGCTGATGCGGCGGCATTAGACCCTTTACAAAACTTTGAGACTGTAACCTATACAGGAAACGGAAGTACGCAAAAGATAACAGGGTATATTAGAAAGGGCGCTGCTTTTAATGGGAGTAGTAGTGTTATAAGCACTGATTTAAATTTTGCTAATAATGCTAAAAGCATCTCTTTATGGTTTAAAATATCTGACACTAATGTCTATGGGTCTGTAGTATCTTCTAATAACAATGGTACAGGAGACCCTTTATTGGCTTCTTTGAATTGGCATTGTTTACAATTCAACAGCACAGGAAATGTTTTAACATTTTCTATTTTAACAGGGAATTGGGAAAGAGTTTCTACAACAACTAATAATTTTAATGTTAATACTTGGTATAATGTTACTGTAACTAATGATGCAAGTAGTATAAAAATATATATTAACGGAAATTTAGAAAATACGACCACTTTAACAGGGACTATTCTTTCACAAGATATTATTGAAATAGGAGGAAATACAAATACAGGAGGTACTACACCTGTATATTTTAATGGCTTAATAGACCAAGTAAGAATCTTTAGCAAAGCATTAGACCAAGATGATGTAGATGACTTATATTTAGAAACCTACGCAGACCCTAAAAAATCAACTACAGATTTCTTTGATGATGGTTCAGGTGTTGCTTTATATCAGTTAGATGAGGATGCTAATAGCAGTAATTTTGAACAAGCTGCGGTATTTAATGGTAGTAGTAGTTATATCTCAGGGTTGCCAACAATAGAAAATGTTTCAGGGCAATTTAGCATTTCGCTATGGTTTAATACAACCGTAAATCCATCTGTTCAGCATACTATGTTGGGTGGAATAAAAGAACAAGGAAGTAATGACAGTGTGTTTGCTTTAAAAATGACTTCTGATGGATATTCAAAACTTTATGTCAGAGGAACTGATGGTACTCTTCATATTTTAGCAGATACTGTTGATGCAACAGATGGAAACTGGCATCATTTAGTTGGTACAATTAGTGGCTCAAGTGCTATTCTTTATGTGGATGGAGCACAAGTAGATTCTACTACAATATCAAATAATATTACGGTAGATAATCTATTAATAGGTGCGGAAAATAATAGAGCAACATTAAATGCAACAAATCATTTTAACGGAAAAATAGACCAAGTTAGAATTTACTCATCAGCATTAGATAGCACAGATGTTGAGAAACTATATAAAGAATCAGCAGACGTACCAACAACAGATTTAGTTGCCCATTATAAATTAGATGGTAACGCAGAAGATGCATTAGATACTTACGATGGTGCTGAAAGTAATGTAACTTATACAGCAGGAGTATATGGAGGAACACCTACAAACGTAAACTTTTTAGGTATGGCATTCCAACCTGATTTTGTTTGGGTTAAGAATAGGGATGCTTCATATTCACATATGTTATATGACTCTATAAGAGGAGCAGGAAATGATTTAAGTTCTGATACAACAAGTGCAGAGGGTACAGTTACAGGTTTAATGACAAGTTTTGATACAAATGGATTTACAGTTGTAGCAGGAGGTTCAAATAGAACTAATTTTTCAGGCGAAGATTATGTTGCTTGGTGTTGGAAAGCAGGAGGGTCGGTTACACCGAACAATAACACAGATGGAGATATAACCTCAACAGTATCTGCTAATCAAGATGCAGGGTTTAGTATTGTGAAGTACACAGGTAATTTAACAGATATAACTACCGCTACAGGTGCTTCTGTTGGTCACGGATTAAGTAGTACGCCTGAATTAATAATGTTTAGGAATTTGAGTACGGTTGCAAATTGGGGCGTATATTCAAGTGAATTAGATAATTGGGGTACAAATTTACACCTAAACACAACAGATGCTAAAGACAACCAATATTCAACATACCCAATAGCTGACCCTACTCAAGATATATTTTATACAAATTACTTAACGGCACAAAATGTAAGTGGTTATGACTATGTTGCCTACTGCTTCCATTCAGTAGATGGTTATCAGAAGGTGGGGAGTTATACAGGAAGTGGTGTTTCGGGTAAAAGAGTTTATACTACTGATGATGGAACTCCTACAGGAAACGGTGGATTTAGACCAAGATTTGTAATGTATAAACTTTCATCATCAAGTGGACATAGTTGGGTTATGATAGATGATGTTAGAAGCCCATCAAATCCTCGCAATAAATATTTATTTGCAAATGAATCAAACCAAGAAGGAACTTCTAATGTTTTAAATTTTACTGATAATGGGTTTGAACTACTTATAACTTATTTGGGAACAAATGCCCTTGACGAAACATACATCTATTTAGCAATAGCATAAAACAATAATTAAATAAAATGAATTTAATAAGAAAAATAAGCATAGGCCGCGATTACAAAAATGATGCAATGCACTATAGTGTAGGCCAAGAAGTTTACGGTGGCCATCAAATATGTGATATATTAGAAAGAGAAGAAAGTTATGTTGTATATATAAAAAAGAATAAAGAGGTTTTGCCTTGGAAATCTTTTAATAAAAACATGGCTATTAGTATTGAATTTAATTTAAATTATGAATAGTATATATTCTTTTATAATAAAACCTAAAGAAAAAAGATACAATAATACAAAAAAAGTACAAAATAAAAATCTAATACTTAACACATCAATAGAAGATCATAACTTTGTAAGTAGATCAGCTATTGTTATTTCAGTTCCAAAAGCGTTTAATACAAATATCAAACCAGGGGACGAAATAATAGTACATCACAATGTGTTTAGAAGATTTTATGACATACAGGGAAACGAAAAAAATAGCACGAATCATTTTAAAGAAAATTTATACTTCTGTTATTTAGATCAAATCTTTTTATACAAGCAAAATAACAATTGGAAAGCTACGGACGGTTTTTGCTTCGTACAGCCAATAAAAAAACAAATTGATACTATTATATCAGAAGATAATGAAGAGCCATTAAAAGGCTTAGTAACGTATTCAGATGGCGTGTATAGCAAAGATACGCTTGTAGGTTTTTCTCCTGATTCAGAATACGAGTTTATTATAGACAAAAAACGTCTTTACAGAGTGCCAATTAAATCTATTACTATTAAATATGACATCAAAGGAACAGAAGAATCGTATAATCCAATCTGGGTACAAAGCAGTTGAAGAACTTATAAAAGTTGCAGAAGAAGAAATTATTGTTGACGGAGGTGAAGATGAACTTGCTGCTGATAGATTAAAAAATGCTGCTGCAACAAAAAAGCTTGCAATATTTGACGCGTTTGAAATACTTAATAGAATAGACGCTGAAAAAGCAATGCTTGAAAACAAACCTATTAAAAAAGAAGAAAAATCGTTCGGTGGGTTTGCAGAAAAAAGATCTAAATAATGTACGAGCAAAAACTGTTAAAAATAGTTGAACCTATTAAATTAACCACGATAGATAGACTTAATAGAAGTAAATCTTGGAAATATGGTTATAATAAAGAACACGATGTTATTGTTATAAGCAGGACTGGGCAGATTGGCGAAATATATGAAATACAAAATTTAAAAATAGCATTGCCCAAAGCTGGTAAAGTAAATAAAGAAAACGATAGATGGGTTGCTAAAGATTATCCTAATGAATTAAAAAATATTAAAACTATTTTTGATTGGGAAAATTATCCTGAAGAATTTAAAAATAAATGGTTTGAATATATTGATACTGAATTTACGCGCCGCGAAAAAGGTTTTTGGTTTAACAACAAAAACGTTCCTACTTATATCACTGGCTCTCATTATATGTACTTGCAGTGGACCAAGATTGATGTTGGGAAGCCAGACTTCAGAGAGGCTAATAGATTGTTCTTCATTTTTTGGGAAGCATGCAAAGCGGACAAACGTTGTTATGGAATGTGTTATCTTAAAAACCGTAGATCCGGATTTAGTTTCATGTCTTCGAGTGAAACCGTCAATCAGGCTACAATTACTTCAGACTCACGCTTCGGGATATTGTCCAAATCTGGAGCTGATGCTAAGAAGATGTTTACCGATAAAGTCGTTCCGATATCACTCAATTTACCGTTCTTCTTTAAACCAATACAGGATGGAATGGATAGGCCGAAATCAGAACTCGCGTACAGGGTACCCGCGTCAAAGCTTACCAAAAAATCCATTACCTCGACCAATGAAGAAAAAATTCTTGAAGGGCTCGATACAACAATAGACTGGAAAAATACTGGAGATAACAGTTATGATGGTGAGAAGCTTAGGTTGTTAGTACATGATGAATCTGGCAAATGGGAAAAACCAGATAATATATTAAATAACTGGAGGGTAACAAAAACAACATTAAGATTAGGTAGTAGAATTATAGGTAAATGTATGATGGGTTCTACCTCAAACTCTTTAGATAAAGGTGGGGAAAACTTTAAAAAATTATACAAAGCATCAGATGTTACAAAACGAAATCGCAATGGACAGACTAGCTCGGGATTATATAGTTTGTTCATACCTATGGAATGGAACTACGAAGGATACATTGATTCTTATGGACACCCTGTATTTGATACACCAGAAAAACCCGTTATTGGAAACGATCAAGAGCCCATTGATATTGGAGTAATTGAGTTTTGGGAAAACGAAGCAGATGGTTTAAGAGATGACAAAAGCGGTTTAAATGAATTTTATAGACAATTCCCTAGAACAGAGGAACACGCTTTTAGAGATGAAAGCAAAAATAGTATATTTAATTTAGTTAAAATATACGAACAGATAGATTATAATGAAGGGGTTGTTTCATCAGGTGCTGTTGTAAAAGGAAATTTTCAATGGGAAAATGGAATTAAAGATACGAAAGTAATATTTTACCCGAATAAAGACGGAAGGTTTAATATTGCTTGGGTTCCAGGTTTAAATCTACAAAATCGTGTAATAATAAAGAATGGAGCCAAATACCCTGGTAATGAGCATGTAGGTGCTTTTGGGTGTGATTCTTATGATATATCGGGAACAACTGACGGAAAAGGATCAAAAGGCGCATTGCACGGGCTTACTAAATTTAGTATGGAAGATGCACCGCCTAACACGTTTTTTTTAGAATATATTGCTAGGCCACAAACTGCTGAAATATTTTTTGAAGATGTATTAATGTCATTAGTATTTTACGGCATGCCTATATTGGCTGAGAACAATAAACCGAGATTATTGTATTACTTAAAGCGAAGAGGTTATAGAGGATATTCAATGAATAGACCCGATAAGCTTTTGAATAAGCTTTCTGTTACTGAAAAAGAAATAGGTGGAATGCCTAACTCTTCTGAAGATATAAAACAAGTGCATGCAGCAGCAATAGAAACGTATATTGAAAAATATGTTGGAATGCAACAAGATGGCGGTAGTGGCAATATATATTTTAATACTACTTTAAACGACTGGTCAAAATTTAATATAAATAATAGAACAAAGTTTGATGCATCTATTAGTTCTGGTTTAGCTATTATAGCTTGTAACAAACATTCATACCAACCTAAAGTTACTACAAGTAAAAAGGTATTAGACTTTGGTTTTAAAAAATATAACAATCAAGGAGATACTTCAAAAATAATAAAATAAATGGTACAAACGCAAACAAAAGGTATATTTCCGAGCCAAGCGGTTTCAGATGCTGAAAAATCCAGTAATGAATATGGGCTAGAAATTTCTAGAGCAATTGAATCTGAATGGTTTAAAAGAGATTCCGGCACATCCCGTTATTTTGCTAATAGAGATAATTTCCATAGATTAAGATTGTACGCTAGAGGTGAACAGTCTATTCAAAAATATAAAGATGAATTATCTATTAATGGTGATTTATCTTATTTGAATTTAGATTGGAAGCCTGTACCAATTATTCCAAAGTTTGTAGATATAGTTGTAAATGGTATGTCTGAAAGAAGTTATGACATTAAAGCATATTCACAAGACCCAGCATCTATTAAAAAACGTAGTGATTATATAGAATCAATGCTACGTGATATGCAAACGAAAGAAATATCTGATCAAATACAACAGGAGCTAGGTATTGATGTTTATGAAAATGACAAGGAAAAGCTTCCTGAAACAGAAGAAGAACTCGAGCTGCACATGCAATTAGATTATAAACAATCTATTGAAATAGCAGAAGAAGAAGCTGTAAATAATGTGTTTGACTATAACAAATACGATTTAATAAGAAGAAGATTAAACTACGATGCTACCGTTATTGGTATGTCTTGTAGTAAAAATAGCTTTAACACTGCTGAGGGAATAAGTATTCAATATGTAGATCCTGCTGATATTGTGTATTCATATACCGAATCACCATATTTTGATGATATTTATTATGTAGGCGAAGTGCGAAGAGTCTCACTAGTTGATCTTAAAAAACAATATCCTGAATTAACTACGGAAGATTTAGAAGAAATTGAAAACAAAGGTAGCAACGCAATGTTGTATAATAAGTCCTACTCAGCTTCAGATGCTTCAGATAATTCTTTTGTTTATGTATTGTACTTTGAATATAAAACATTTAAGAATCAAGTTTATAAAATAAAAGATACATCTACTGGCGCTAGCAAAGCTATTAAAAAAGATGATACTTTTAATCCACCTAAAGATCAAAGAGCAAGATTTGAAAAAGTTTCAAGATCTATAGAGGTTATATACGAAGGTGCTAAAATCATTGGTCATAATAAATTGCTTAAATGGCAGTTAGCTGAAAATATGACTAGACCTAAAGCTGATACAACTAAAACACAATTTAGTTATAACATTGTAGCTCCTAGAATGTATAAAGGGGCAATTGAATCTTTAGTAAGCAGAATGACAACATTTGCTGATATGATTCAAATCACTCATTTAAAGCTGCAACAGGTTTTATCAAGAATGGTACCGGATGGAGTATTTTTAGATGCAGATGGTATTGCTGAAATTGATTTAGGCAATGGGACAAATTATAATCCACAGGAAGCATTAAACATGTACTTCCAAACAGGTTCTGTTATTGGTAGATCAATGACTCAAGATGGAGAGTTTAATCACGGTAGAGTACCTATACAGGAATTACAAACATCAGGAGCTAATGCTAAAATATCTAGTTTAATAAATTCTTATAACTATTATTTGCAGATGATTCGTGATGTAACGGGTCTAAACGAAGCAAGAGATGGTAGTACTCCAGATAAAAACGCTTTAGTAGGTTTACAAAAAATAGCAGCAGCAAATTCAAATACTGCTACTAGACATATACTGCAAGCTGGATTATATTTAACTTTAAAAACAGCAGAAGCAGTTTCTTTAAGAATATCTGATGTTCTCGAGTATTCTAATACTAGAAATAATTTTATACAAAGCATTGGTAAATATAATGTTGGTATACTAAAAGATCTGGAGGATCTGCATTTGCATGATTTTGGTATATTTTTAGACTTAGCGCCAGACGAAGAAGAAAAACAACTTTTAGAAAATAATATACAAATGGCTTTATCTAAAGATCAGATATTTTTAGAAGACGCTATTGATATTAGAAATATTAAAAACTTAAAGTTAGCAAACGAATTCTTAAAATTAAGAAGACGTAAGAAAGCTGCGGATGATAGACAACGTCAAGTAGAAAATATAAATCTACAATCAGAATCTAATGCAAAAGCAGCCCAAGCTGCTGCAGCGGCAGATGCGCAAAAAGAACAAGTTATAACTCAAACAAAAGCTCAGTTAAAAACAACAGAGCATACTCTTGAAATGCAAAAAATGGAACAAGAAGTTGCTTTTAAGAAAGAGCTTATGACGTATGAGTTTGAGCTAAGTAAGCAGCTTAAAGAACTAGATTTACAAGTAATTAAAGATAAAGAAACATTCAAGGAAGACCGCAAGGATAAAAGAACAAAAATCCAAGCGTCTCAACAGTCAGAATTGATTGACCAAAGAAAAAATAATAAACCACCAAAAGATTTTGAATCTTCAGGATTTGATACTCTTGGGGGATTTGGCTTAGAGCAGTTTGAGCCTAGATAAAAAGCTGCTATTAATTTTATAATATTATATCATGTCAGAGCAAACAGCCAAAGTCGTACAAGACGAAGAATTGTCTAGTGCGCAAAAAGAAGAAAAAGTTTTAGAATCTTCTGGAGTTAATACTAAAGAAAGTGAAGAAACTTATAAAGTAGACCTAAGTAAACCTTCTAAAAAAGAAGATGATACTTATAAGGTAGATTTAAGAGAAAAACCTAAAACAGAAGAAGATGCCATTCAAGAACAAAGCACAGATGAAAGCGTGTTACGCAGCAGCGAGCAAAGCGAAGAAAGCGGGCAAGACACCCAAGTGGAAGTGCAAGGAGTGGAAGAAGAAAACAAAGAAGAAGCTGAGGTAGTATTAGAAAGAATAGAAGATACTGAAGATACTGAAGAGCCTGAGCAAAAATTAGCCGAGCCTGAAAAACAAGAGATTATTCAGGAAGCTAAAGAAAACAATATTGAACTACCAGAAAATATACAAAAGGTAGTTGAATTTATGCAGGAAACCGGTGGTAGTCTTGAAGATTACGTAAGGTTAAATGCTGATTATAGTAATGTTGATGATTCAGCTTTATTATACGAATACTACAAGCAAACTAAATCTCACTTAGATAAAAGTGAAATTGATTTTTTAATTGATGATTCATTTTCTTTTGATGAAGAAATTGATGAAGAAAGAGATATTAAAAGAAAAAAGTTAGCTTATAAAGAAGAAATTGCAAAAGCAAAAAACTTTTTAGAAGATTTAAAGGGTAAGTATTACGAAGAGGTCAAGTTGAGTTCTAAGTTAAATCCTGATCAGCAAAAAGCTATTGACTTTTTCAATCGATACAGTAAGGAGCAATCTGAAACTGAGGCTGTGCAACAAAAACAGCATGAGCATTTTAAAAATGTAACTAATAGTGTCTTTAACGAAGAATTCAAAGGTTTTGATTTTAAAGTAGGAGACTCAAAGTTTAGATACAAAGTAAATGATGTTCAAAAAGTAAAAGAAGTTCAAAGTGATTTAACTAATGTAGTAAGTAAGTTTTTAGATAATAATAACATGCTTTCTGACGCTAAAGGTTATCACAAGGCTTTATTTGCTGCACAGAATGCTGATGCTTTAGCAAACCATTTTTACCAACAAGGTAAAGCTGATGCAATAACACAACTACAATCAGAGTCTAAGAATATAAACATGGACCCTAGGAAAAGTGAAGTTATTGAAGCAGGTGGTATTAAAGTAAGAGCAATATCAGGAGAAGACAGTTCTAAGCTAAAAATTAAACTTAGAAAATAAACTTTAAAAACAAATAATTACAATGGCAATTATTACTCCAACTGGAGGCGCAAACCTAAATGCGGTACCTGCACCTTCAAAACAAACATTATCTTCAAACTACCTTTCTTTTACAGGTGGTGCGAACGATTGGTCTCAGCAATATCTACCCGAATTGTATGAAGCAGAAGTAGAGCGATATGGTGATCGTTCAGTTTCTTCTTTCTTACGTATGGTAGGTGCTGAAATGCCAATGACTTCTGATCAGGTCGTATGGTCTGAGCAAGGAAGACTACATTTATCTTATACTGGTACTCTTACAGCTGCTTCAGGTGCTATCGCAGTAACTGGACATGCAGTACGTGTAGGCCAAACAATTGTTGTTTCTGACGGAACTACTACTGTAAAAGCTTATGTGTCTGCAGTTGCAACTGACGAGATTACAGCTAAAAGATATGACAAAGAGTTATTTAGTACTGATTCAGATTTTTCAGACGGAAGTGTAACACTTTTCGTTTATGGATCTGAGTTTTCTAAAGGAACTGCTGGAATGAATGAAGCTGTTACTCCTGAATTCCAATCTTTTACAAACCAACCAATTATCTTTAAAGATAAATATGAAGTATCAGGATCTGATGCATCTCAAATTGGATGGGTTGAAATTACTGGAGAAGCAGGACAGTCTGGTTACCTATGGTATCTAAAAGCTGAAGGAGATACACGTACTCGTTTTGAGGACTACCTAGAAATGGGAGTTGTTGAAGGTGAGAACGCTATCGCTGGATCTGGAGCTGCACTATCAGGTGTTAAAGGTACTGAAGGTTTGTTTGCTGCTATCGAAGACAGAGGTCATGTGACTGCTGGAGTTGATGGTAACGACGCAACTGAAGACTTAGCTGATTTTGATGAAATCTTAAAGAAACTTGACAAGCAAGGTGCTATTGAAGAAAACATGCTTTTCTTAAATCGTGCTGTATCATTAAATATTGATGATATGCTAGCTGCTCAAAATTCTTACGGATCAGGTGGTACTTCTTACGGTGTTTTCTCAAACAGCGAAGATATGGCACTTAACCTAGGATTTAGCGGATTCCGTAGAGGATCTTACGATTTCTATAAAACAGACTGGAAATATCTAAATGATGCTTCTACTCGTGGATTGATTACTGACATCCGTGGAGTATTAGTTCCTGCAGGTACTTCTACAATTTATGACCAAACGCTAGGTAAAAACATCAAGCGTCCATTCTTACACGTACGATACAGAGCTTCTGAAGCTGATGATCGAAAAATGAAGTCTTGGACAACTGGTTCAGTAGGTGGAGCTTTCACATCTGATTTAGATGCAATGGAAGTACACTATCTATCTGAAAGATGTTTAGTAGTGCAAGGTGCGAACAACTTTATGTTGTTGAACTAATAGTTCATATTTAAGATTGCCCCTGGTTAACTCCGGGGGTAACTCTTATTTTTTTTTAATTATTTAATCTTATTATATTATGGCAAAAGCTAAAACAGAAACTTCTAAATGGGAGTTAAAAGACAGAACGTATTTTTTAAAGGGTGGAAAATCACCATTAACATATACTATTAAAAGTAAAGGCATATTCTTTTTTGATGAACAAAAAGCAGAAGAAAGAGAACTTAAGTATGCTATTAACCAAAAAACACCGTTTGTTGATGAATTTGCGGGTAATGCTAGATTAGGACATATTGTTTTTGAGGATGGAACAATAACAGTACCTAAAGAAAAGCAATCATTACAAAAATTATTATCATTATACCATCCTGATAGAAATAAAATATACCAAGAATTTGATCCGCTATCGGTAGCAGAAGATGATCTTGATATTTTAGAACTTGAAATTGAAGCATTAAATACTGCCGCTTCTTTAGATATTGACAATGCTGAAGCTATTTTACGTACTGAGATTGGCTCTAGCGTGTCTAAGATGACTTCTAAGGAGCTTAAAAGAGATTTATTACTATTTGCTAAGAACGAGCCTGTGTTGTTCCTAGAGTTGGCTAATGACGAAAATATCAATATTAGAAATAAAGGTATTAGAGCTGTTGAAGCAAATATTATCTCTTTATCAAATGACCAACGTACTTTTAAATGGGCTAGTACTGGTAAAAAATTAATTACTGTACCATTTGAAGAAAATCCTTATTCTGCTTTAGCAGCATTCTTTAAAACAGATGAAGGTGTAGAAGTATATAAGTCAGTAGAAAAGAAACTTAAATAGTTACTCCTTGTAGTGGTTAGGCCATCTTCAGGGGTGGCTTAATTACTATAAATAATAAAAACAAATATGATTAGCGTAGATACAGTTTACCAAAAAGTATTATCGATTGTTAATAAAGAAAATAGAGGGTATATTACGCCACAAGAATTTAATTTATTTTCAAATCAATCTCAACTAGAAATATTTGAGCAGTATATTTTTGATCTTAGTCAATACATGAGATTAAAAGACAATAATACTGAATACGCTAACCTATACAAAATAGTTGATGAAAAATTAAGTAAATTTAAAACAGAAGGAAATTTAACTTATTCAACAGACCATTTTAATTTTCCTACAAATTTACATAAATTAGGTACAGTTATTTACGATAACGTTGAAGTAGAAAAAGTAGATAAAAAGCAACTACTTGAATATCAGTTATCTAAATTAACACAGCCTACAATTACTTCACCTGTATATATTCAAAATACAGCAAACGCAGCAAGCGATTGGTCTTTAAAAATTCACCCAACAAGTATTACTTCTAATGTATCATGTACATATATAAGAAAGCCTATACCACCTAACTGGGGTTATACAACCGTAGGAGGAAATGCATTATATAATGCTAGTACGTCAGTTAATTTTGAATTGCATGAGTCAGAAGAAACAACTTTATTATTAAAAATACTTTCTTATGCGGGATTAAACATTAAAGACAGTGCTATCGTACAGGTTGCTGATGGAAAAGAAAATAAAAAAATAACTCAAGAAAAGTCATAGTAAATGGGATTAATAACGCAAACAGCAAAACAATATTATACCGTAACTGAAAAGTTTACAGGGACTGGAAGTTTATCTACGTTTACTTTAACTTTTAATCCACTACCAACAGCAAAGTCAAAGTTTATTGTATTTATCGATTCTCAAGAAATAGATGACGATAACTATAACTATGATAATACAACAGGTATTATTGATTTTGCACCATCAACACCTCCAAACAATAACTCTGTAATTGAGGTAAAGTTAAAAGATCAAAGACATGGTAGTTACAGATATATATCCTTAGAAGACATAGTAAACAACTTTATGGTCTCTTACGTAGGAGATGATAAAATTATTGGAACTGCTAGAAAATTAGATGTTATATTTCATACTAAAAGAGCTATTCAAGAATTTAGTTACGATATATCAAGAGTTGAAAAAATACAAGAGGTAGAAGTGGGAGCCTCATTAACTATTCCTTTTGCACAAGATTATGTTAATTATGTGCAGTTATCTTGGACAGATGCAAATGGATTAGAAAGAATATTATATCCCAGCACAAGTACTTCAAGACCTTCTGAAGCCATACTACAGGATGATCAAGCTAATTACTTATTTGATAATGACGAAAGTGTATTAACAGGTACATCGTTAACAACTGAAAACTTTAAAGGTTTAGAAACTAATGATAGTTTAGGTTTAGATAATGGCGTAGACAATAATGATAATATATTTGGTTTAGGTAGAAGATACGGAAGTAATCCAGAAACAACTCAAGTTAACGGGGTTTTTGTTATAGATGAATTAAACGGACAATTTGGTTTTAGTAGCAATTTATCTGGTAAAATAATTACTATAAAATATATTTCAGATGGTTTGGGTACAGATTCTGAAATGAAAATTCATAAACTAGCTGAAGAAGCAATATATAAGTATGTGTCTCATGCTGTAATTGCATCAAAAGCAAATATGCCCGAATATATAGTGAATAGATTTAAAAGAGAAAGAAGAGCTGCTATGAGAAATGCTAAGCTAAGACTTTCTAATATTAAATCTTTAGAGATGACGCAAGTTATGCGTGGTAAGAGTAAGCAAATAAAACACTAAGTACATGCCGGAAATTAAAGCAAACTTCCTTAAGGGGAAAATGAATAAAGACGCGGATGAGCGAGTATTGCCAGCAGGCGAGTACAAAGATGCTTTAAATATTCAGGTGGGTGTTGCCGAAAATGGAGATGCTGGAAGCATACATAATATATTGGGTAATGCTAAAATAAGTAATATCAATATACCAGGTGCAACTTGTATTGGAAGTATTTCTGATACACAAAATGATAAATTATATTGGTTTATCTACGGGACAACAATTGATGCCATAGCGGAATATGACGTTGTTACCGGAGTAGTTTCTCCTGTTTTAGTTGATACTACCAAACTTATAACAAATTTTTCAAACACGCAAATAACAGCTATAAACGTTGTAGAAGGTTATTTATTATGGACAGATAATAATTCTGAACCAAAAAACATTGATATTGAGTTATTTAAATCTAAATCAATTAATTTTACTACTACAACAAATATATATGATGATTTTATTGCGGCAGACAGACCTATAGTAGAATCAGACATAACTCTTATACGAAAGAAACCAGCTTCAGCTCCTTTTGTTTCAATAAGTACTTACGGTTTTGCAGTACAATCGTCGGGAGTAGATATTACTGCGTCTATAAATGTAACAGGTTTAAATCCTGGGGACTCAACTACAATGACCGTTTCTGTTGACCCTAATCTTAAAGCCGGGGAAGAGTTTTTTGTTGCAGCAGGATTTGATACAGGAGCAAAAAAATTTAAATTTGTTTCTATAAGTGGCCTGACTGTTACGGCTGAATACATTTTATCAGACGGCTTCCCTCCTTTATCTTTTACTGGTACAATAAAAAAGGGTGATATATTATTCAACGATAAGTTTGTAAGATTTGCTTACAGATGGCGTTTTAAAAATAACCAAGTATCAGTTATTTCTCCATTCACTCCACCTATTTTTGAACCATTTGGTGCTTTTGTATATGATTCCGAGCAAGGCTATAATACTTCTATGGAAAACACTATTCGTGCTATAGAGCTTATAGGTATTGATACAAAGCCTGCGGATTTATATTCTATAGACATAGTATACAAAGAATCAAATAATACTAATTTATATGTTTATAAAACATTAAGAAAAGAAGAGTTTGAAAATTATGCTACTGGAATTGGTAAAATTAAAATAAACAGTGAAAGTATATACTCTGTTTTACCTAACAATCAGTTATTTAGGCAGTACGATAATGTACCTTATAGAGCAAAAGGGCAAGAAATAAGTGCTAATAGAGTTATATTTGGAAACTATAAAGATGGATTAGATATAACTAATGATCGCAATGGTAATTATATACAATATAATCCAACATTTAATATTTCTACTGAGCGCAGAACTAATCATCTTTCAAAATCTATAAAAACAGGTAGAACGTATCAATTTGGTGTTATTTTTGAAGATGAATATGGCAGACAAACACCTATTGTTTCTAATGATTCAGGTGAAATAAAAATTGATTACGATCAAGTTAGATTTCTTACCGCTACTCCATCTAGACCCAGCGGAAATGAATTCAAAGTATCATTAAGTAATTTACCATCAGAAGTTTTTTTTAATAATAGAATAAGAAAATTTAAATATTACATTAAAGAACAATCTAAAGAATACTACAATGTTATTGTGTACAAAGCTTTTGATGATGATGAAAATGCTAATTTTTTATGGGTAGCTATACCTAGCTATGAAATAAATAAAATACAAGAAGAAGACTATATAATTTTAAAGAAAAAAGCAGATACAACCGCTCCTTTATCAGACCCTTCATTAAAATATAAAGTACAGGATATTTCAAATAGTAAACCAGATAACATCACTTCTTCTGAAACTTTAAATGGTTACTTTTTTATAAAGATTAAAAAAGACACAAGTGGAATAGCAACGGCAACAAACTTAACTGCTGCGTATACAGGAACATGGAGCAATGCTGTTTTTGAAACAATTCCTTCTGATAATCTTCTTGACGTATATTACGAAACAGAAGACTCTTATGACATCCATGAATATAACCAAACTAAAACATTAAAATGGTTTAATTGTTTTGATTTTGGAAATGGTGTTGAATCAGATAGAATAAGAGATGACTTTAACGAAGCAACTATAGATAACCAAGTAAGAGTTTCTACTACTGTTGAAAATGGTTATAAACAAAAACATAATAAGTACGGTCTTATATTTTCTAGTGGCTTATTCAATTCCAGAAATGGTGTTAATGATATAAACCAGTTTAATACGGGAGAGGCTATCACAAAAGATCTTAACCCTGAATATGGTAGCATACAAAAATTACATTCTAGGAATACGGATTTAATTGCTTTATGCGAAGATAAAATATTAAAAATATTATCCAATAAAGATGCCCTTTTTAATGCTGATGGAAATATAAATTTAACTGCTACAACCAACGTCTTGGGTCAAGCAATGACATTTAGCGGAGAATACGGTATATCTACAAATCCCGAATCTTTTGCTGAATATGGATACCGAGTATATTTTACAGACAAAGCTAGAAATGCAGTATTAAGGTTATCAGCTGATGGTTTAACAGTTATTTCTAATTATGGTATGGCAGATTTTTTTAGAGATAAATTTAATGAGCTTACTGAAGAAGAATCTATTTCTTTCAAAGAAGGTATTGACGGATGGACATCTAGATTAAGTTTTGTTCCTGAATCAGGTACATATATTAACGGGTGTTATTATACAATGAAAAACGGTGAATTATATAAACATTACAGTAACACAAGTTCTTATAATAATTTTTACGGCACTCAAAATAATTCTACTGTAAATTTCAATTATAACCAAGACCCATCAACTGTAAAAAGTTTTAAAACAATAAATTACGAAGGAACTTCTGGATGGATAGCAGAGTCTATTGAAACAGACCAACAGTCTGGAAAAGTAACTACCTTTATAAACAAAGAAGGGAAGTGGTTTAACAACATAAAAGGTATTGCAAACACCGATAATAATCTTGACACTAAAGAGTTTTCTATACAAGGTTTAGGCAACATAACCAGTTTTACTAATTAAGTAACTAATTACAATGAGTATAAAAGCAGATAAAATAGTAGGTACATACGATATATATAGTAAACAATATGTGTCAACTTTTACAGAAAAGCCAGCATTAATAAATGTTACTGACTGCGCTTTTGAATTATCTGTTGAGGCTACATTTGAATGTTCTTATACTGGTTTAAGTATTGCTGATGGAACTACCGGAGATACCGTAAGCGCTACATTGACAAAAGGAACTGTTGATTCAATAAGTCCAACTACATATCAATCTGGTAGCAATACTTATACAGTGGGTATATTAGCTCCCGACGGATATCTCAATGCAGGAAGTATTATAGACTGCACAACAACTGCAACGGGTATTAATCCACCACCTCCACCAACTCCACCCCCACCAACGGGACCCACACCTCCTCCAACTCCTACGCCTTGTACTGATTGTGGTGTTACAGTTAATTCAATAGGAAATCAATCAATTGCCGTAGGTGGCAACTCGGGAATAGTGAGCTTGAGTGGATCTAACGTAGATAACTGGTTGCCGTTTAGTTTTGATACTTCACTTGTTACGGTTAGTTTAAGCGGAACAACATTAACATACACTTCAAATAGTAA
>Ga0228609_1000575_pt1 | contig 17377 bp, 12 predicted proteins | sample 10DmetaG_FD_190068 | JGI IMG/M metagenome (GOLD analysis project Ga0228609, IMG submission 190068) | Seawater microbial communities from Monterey Bay, California, United States - 10D | ecosystem: Environmental > Aquatic > Marine > Coastal | place: USA: California | collected 2016-11-10 | reverse complement strand
AAATTAGTCTTCCTTGCTGACTCTGCTTTCTCCCTCCAAATGACTCAGGATAAATACCGAGACCTTATCTTTCATTATACATCGGAATTTTAATCTAAAAATTTTTATCTTTGAGGAAGACCACCCCAAACTTGTCTTCTCCTACATGAAAAACCTACGGCTCAAGCCCGACATCCACAAACAACAAGCGATTGTTAAAGTTACTTTTGCATACGATCTAGAGCTGATTGATTTGATCAAAAAACAAAAGGGAGCCCGGTGGAGTCAAACGTTAAAGACTTGGTATTTTGTTAAAAGAGATTTTCAACTCAAACGTTTTTATGAATCCCTCAAAGGCCAGGTTTTTGTGGATTATTCTCAGCTCAAGAAAGCTTCCTCCATTACCCCAACCTCCTCAAAAACTTCTAAAGCATCCCAAACAGAAATGCAATTGCCTGAAGGGTATAAAGAGCAGTTGATCTTAAAACGCTACAGCCAAAATACGGTAAAGACCTATAGTTCTTGTTTTTTAAAATTTAAGGAATATTTTGGAGGAAAGGACATCAACAGTTTATCGAATGCTGATATTAAAAGCTTTCTACTCCATTTGATCCAAGAAAAAAGAGTGAGCCCTTCTACACAAAACCAATATATCAATGCGATCAAGTTTTATTACGAAAAGGTTTTAAAACAAGCTAGGATGAGTTTTGCAATGGAACGTCCAAATAAAGCTAAAAAGCTACCAGAAGTACTTACTGAACATGAAGTTTTGATGATTTTGAAAAACACAACTAACATAAAACACAAGACCGTTTTGTCTCTCCTGTATTCTAGTGGCTTAAGAGTTGGAGAATTAATTGGACTTAGAATTCAAGATGTTGTTTGGGACAAAAACTACCTCTTTATTCGAGGTGGGAAAGGAAAAAAAGATAGAATAACATTGCTTTCAGAACAGATGGCCTTGTTGCTGAAAAAATATTTACAAAGACACAAACCCAACTATTGGATGATTGAAAACCCTGAAAGAAAGCAGTATTCAAGTTCGAGTGTACGAGCAATTTTAAAAAACTCATCAAAAAAAGCCGCCCTTAATAAAAGAGTAATTCCTCATATGCTTAGACATTCGTTTGCCACGCATTTGTTGGAAAAGGGAACGGATTTAAGATATATACAAGAATGATTGGGACATGGAAGTTCAAAAACGACTGAGATTTATACGCATGTTAGTAAAAAATCTCTTGCAAATATTAAAAGTCCATTAGATACAATCATTGAGAGTCAATACGTTGAAAAACAGGTGTTTAAAATGAATAAAAACAGATAATAGATAAAGGAAATAAACGCAACAGTGCGTTTATTTACAAGTTACCAACAACATAACCAACTCTATGAAATCAAATAAAAACTACTTGAACTTGAACACATTTTTGAATTTTGGTATTTTAACATTAGTCACTTTTTTAAGTTTATCATTTATTACGTGTGATATAGAGTCAGAAACTGATTTAACATACACAATTCTAAAAGGAGATAATCAACAAAATAAACAATTACTAATTCTATTACACGGAATGAATAGTAATACAGAGATATGGAATGATTTTACTAAAAGTGTTGACAATAAAACTTTAATGGTTGCTGTGGAAGCACCCATTAAAACCGAAATAAACTCATATCGATGGTATGATATTGATGTGTCAAAAAAACCTTTTAAAAGTGATGTTAATCAGATGGTAAAGAGTACAAATAGAATTAAAGATTTGATAGTTAAATTAAAAATTCAACATAAAATAGAAACTGGAAATATAATAATTGCTGGTTTTAGTCAAGGAGCTATACTTTCTTTAAATTTAGGCTTAAGTCACCCTGAATTAGTTTCTGGTATAGGCATATTTAGTGGTATGTTACCTGAAAAAATCGAAGAAATAATGTCAAAAGACATTAAAGATTTACCTGTGTTTTTAACCCACGGTTCTGAGGACAAAGGAATTGACTTTAGTCTTGCTGAAAAAACTAACTCTTTTCTAAAAAACAAAAGTGCAAATGTCAAAATGACTGTAGAAAAATCTGGACATACTATATCTGACAAACAATTTCAGGATTTTATTAATTGGAGTAAAACAATCGAATAAATGCAGTTGGTAAGACGGTGTATAAGTAATAGCGGTTTAAGTGATAAAACGAAAGACAAAATATAACATAAAGGTCAGTACAAAACCGAAAGGTTCGCGAGTAAAAACCCACTAATACTCATACACAAGACCGTTGGCAACAATTGTGAGCAAAATCTAAAAATATAGAATATGATTGAAAAAAATATTAAAGAAGATTTTTTAGATTTATTCTACCACGACATTAAATCACAAAAATTACACAATAATAACACGCTAGAACTATTTACATTAAAGGTAAAAAATAACGCTTTTTCATATGATGAATTAGTAGGTGAATTAGGAAATAAACTGCATTATTTTGCTCTTTCAAGAAAACAAATCCAACAACTTAAAAAAGAAGACAGATTAAATGATTTAATCAAAAGCTCAAAAAGTAAATTAAGAGCTCATAATGTAAACGAAGGAGAGTTAGGAGAAATATTACTTTATTGTCTATTAGAATCACATCTAAACGCACCTAAAATATTAACTAAACTAGAATTGAAAACAGCTGCAAATGATTATGTCAAAGGAGCTGATGGAGTACATTTATTAAAGATAAATGAAAATGATTATCAATTAATTTTTGGAGAATCAAAGTTGGAAGCTAAATTTATAGACGGTATTTATTCTGCTTTTGATTCTATAAAAAAATTACTTCAAACTGATGGTAAGTTAAATTTTGAAATGGATTTAATCAATAGTGAGTTAATTAAAGAAGCCTATGATGAATCGAGCTATCATATATTAAAAAGTATTATAATTCCGAGTGCTAAACAAGATCAAAAATATTTAGATTATTCTTTTGGAATTTTTTTAGGTTTTGATATTAGTATTAAAGATGAGGACAGGAATTTAAGTAATAGTGAATTTCGAATAAAAATAAGGGAAGAGATTAAAAATGAAGTTTTGTCAACTATTAATTCTTTAGATTTTCAGCTTAAAAAAACTGATTTCAGCGGTTATAAGTTTTATGTTTATGCTATACCTTTTAGCGACCTTGCAATTAAAAGAAAAGAAATTATTAAAAAATTAACCGACTAGAATGCTTATAATAGATAAACTAGTTACTGATATTTTGAACGATGATTACTTCTTAGATATTTTCGAAAAATGTAAAATCAAATCTTCGGCTAATAACTTTCAAAATCAAATATCATTAGAACTAACGCGAAAAGAATTTATTGATTCTTTAAAATTTGCAGATATTTTATCAAATTCAAATAATTCAATTGCAAGGAATAAAGCTTATCAAATTATAACTTCATTAAATTCTTATTATAAGAATGAGCCTTATTACAAAACCGTTTCAAAATCTGTATTTGGAAAGTTAGGGAATTTTCCTGCAATTTCTTTTTTAGAAACGAAGAATTTAAACAACTCCATTTTACCAATTTTTCATCAAGTTGAACTTTCTTCAAAGCAAATAATTCAGAGAGTCCCGAATAGTGAAAATCTGCACTTTACAGATTCACAGTATGAGTTGTTTTCTAGGTTAAGTAATAGTACAGAATTTAGCTTTTCAGGCCCTACTTCGATGGGAAAATCCTTTTTAATAAAGTCATTCATAAAAAAAGTAGTTAAAAATTTCCCACCTGAAAATATTTGTATTGTTGTTCCAACTAGGGCATTAATAAATCAATTTTCAATTGACTTGAAAAAAGAATTGTCAGATTTATTAGAGAATTATAAGTACAAGGTTTTCACAAACTCAAACGTATCAGAATTAATTACTGAAGAAGTATTTAATTACATTTTTGTATTAACACCTGAACGCTTAATTAGTTATCTTTCGCAAGATACAAATCCACAAATTGGATTCCTTTTTATAGACGAAGCTCACAAGCTTGCAAGTAATTCTGATTCCAGAAGTATAACAACGTATACAGCAATTGAAAAAGTTCAAAAAAAATATGGCAATATAAAACTTTACTTTTCAAGCCCTAACGTTTCTAATCCAGAAATATTCTTAAATCTTTTTGATAGAACTAGCAAAAATAACTCCTACTCAACCGATGAATCTCCTGTAACGCAAAATCTATATTTTGTAGACTTAAATAATAAAAATATTGAATTACATTCAAAAGAAAGAGTAATAAATCTAAACGAAAATAATTCATTGGAAAAATTTGATAATGAAATTGATTTTATATCTACGGTTGGGTTAAATAAGAATAATCTAGTTTATTGTAATTCAAAAAGAAAAACTATTGAAAAAGCTATGCAGTTTTCTGCAAATGTAAAAAGCTCAAACGAATCCCAATTAGTATTAAAAGCTATACAAAATATTCAAAATTATATTCATCCAGATTACTATTTAGCTGAAGTATTAAAAAAAGGTGTTGCATTCCATTACGGGAAACTTCCGCAGTTAATTAGAAATCTTGTTGAGGATTTATATAAAAAAGAAGAAATCCAAAACGTATTTTGCACATCTACTTTGCTCGAAGGCGTTAATATGCCTACCCAAAACATTTTTATTTTAGATAATAAAAATGGAACAAGAAAACTTGACCCAATAGATTTTTGGAATTTATCAGGAAGAGCAGGAAGATTAGCACAGGAATTAGAAGGCAACATCTTTTGTCTTCAATACGAGGGCTTTGAATGGGATAACAAAGAAATATTTAGAAAAGAAAAAATAAATTTACAGCCAACTATATTAAATAGAATTGACCGAAATCTAATAAAAATTGAAAAAATTCTAAATAGTAAGGACGTTACGGGTAGTGTAACTGAAACCGAAGTCTTAAAATATATAGCCAATATTATAAAGTCAGATACATTAGAAATTGATACTAATTATAAAAGTCCTGTTATAAACAAACTTATTGAAAAGAACAAGGATAAGATTTTAGAGTTGGCGAAAGATAAATCAAAGGATTATATAATACCAAACGTAATTTTAAATTTTAATCAGACTATTGATTTCGATATTCAAAACAACGTATATTTAGAACTTAAAAAATCTAAAAAAGAGATTAAATTACCTGCTAGCAATGATATAAATTATAATGTTTGTTTAGCTATTATAGAGCAGTTTTATGACTTATACGCTTGGAATAAAGCAGAGAAAAAATTACAGAACAGAAATAGTTTGAAATATTATGCTGTTTTAATAAATCAATGGATTAATGGATTTTCTTTAAGTCAAATAATTTCACAGTCAATCGATTGGCAGCAAAATAATGATGGTAAAATCAGAATAACGTATAATGAATTAGTCCCCTTTGATAAGAGAAATAAAAAACACATAAATTTATTAATTGAAAATACAATTGATGATATAGAGTATGTTTTAAGATTTTTGTTGGAAAAATATTTTAACCATTATTATCAAATTGTAGAAAAATTAAAAGGACTAGAAAATGCTGGAGAAAATTGGGCAACATTGTTAGAGTATGGAACTCAAAATAGAATTGTAATTGCTTTACAAAATGTAGGAATTTCAAGAAATACTGCAATTAAACTTTTTAGAGATTATAAAAAAGCGTTAACGATTGTTGACGGTAAATTAATATCCATCAACAAAAGAGAGTTATTGAGTAATTATAATAGAGATTCATTAGAGTACGAAGAATTAAAAAATGTACTCTAGAAAACAACAGTTGCCAACAACGTATATAAAAAATAGCGGTTTAAGTGCTTAAACGAAGGAAAATGAATAAATTAAAGTCTATTAAAATCCGAAAAGTTAGTGCTTAAAATCCGCTACTTTTCATATACAAAACCGTTCTATGCCACCAAAAGAAAAAATCAGGTAAATGAAATTTGTAATTTTTGATATAGATGGAACATTGATAAATACAAAGAAAGTTGAAGACAAATGCTTTATGAAGGCCTTTGAACAAACTTTTGGAATAGATATTTGGAGTCAAAAATGGGAAAGTCTAATAAATGTAACAGATTGGGGAATTACGGAAGAAATAATCCAAAGAGAATGGAATAGAAATCCAATGAAAGATGAATATAAACTAATGATTTCCAATTTTGTATCGAATTTAAAGGTCGAAATAACAAAGGACAAATTGCAATTCAGCGAAATTCCGAGAGCAAAAGATTTTTTTTATGAACTTAAAGGTGGGAATGAATTCAAATTGGGAATTGCAACGGGTTCTTGGGAGAAATCGGCTAAACTGAAACTCGAAAGTGTTGGAATAACGATTGATGGGATTTGTTTCTAATAGTGATCATCATAAATCAAGAGAGGCAATAACAAAAGATGTGATTGAACAATTAACAAGGAGGAATAAAGAAACTCCTGAACAAATAATTTACTTTGGAGATGGAGAGTGGGATTACAAAACTTGTAAAAATCTTGGAATTGAATTTATCGGAATTGACATTGAAAATGATGGCAAGCTGAGTGAACTTGGAGCAAAAAATGTTTTTCGAGATTATACAAAAAGTGAACTAATAATGAATGAATTAAAAAGGAAGACGGCATAGAACAATGTGTATGATGTTCATAGCTGCTAAACGCAGCTACGCCACATACACGAACCGTACTTTGTTTCAAAGGAACAGGATAAATAATAAAAAAACCGCAATTTACATTGCGGTTTTTTTTATTTATGCCTCTCCAGTAGGCCCAAAGTTAAGGGGAATTGGAGGAGGTTCATTTGTGGTAATTGTTCCGTTTGCAGCCTCATAACGTTTGATATTATCACCCAAGGCTTTGTGAAAGCGTTTGATGTGATCAGGTGTTAAGATAACACGAGATTTGACTCTCGCTTTGGGGGCACCCGGCATTACGGTGATAAAATCGACTATAAACTCAGCTGCTGAATGATTGATAATGGCTAAATTAGAATAGACACCATCTGCTATACTTTCATCAATTGAGATATTCAACTGTTGGTCTTTGGGGGCGTTTTTATCACTCATAATTAGAAACTAATTTCTTCTTCCTTATCAATTAAAAGACTCTTGTATTCGTCTTTTGATCCCACAAGAACATCGTTATAAGCTCTAAGTCCAGTACCCGCAGGAATTTTATGTCCTACAATTACATTTTCTTTTAAGCCTTCTAAGAAATCGACTTTACCACTTACCGCTGCTTCATTCAATACTTTGGTCGTTTCTTGGAACGAAGCCGCAGAAATAAAGGATTTGGTTTGTAGTGACGCTCTTGTAATACCTTGTAACTCGGGAGTTGCAGTTGCAGGTTCAGCATCACGTGCCATCACCAACTGTTTGTCTTCTCGAGTCAACAATGAATTCTCATCTCTTAACTGACGTGCAGAAATAATCTGTCCTTGTTTTAAGTTTTCAGAGTCTCCCACTTCTTCAACAATTTTCATTCCGAACAAGTCATCATTCTCTTGAATAAAGTCATAACGGAACACCAATTGGTTTTCTAAGAAAATAGAATCTCCTGGATCTTGAATTCTCACTTTACGCATCATTTGACGTACTACTACCTCAAAGTGCTTGTCGTTGATCTTCACTCCTTGTAAACGGTAAACTTCTTGAATTTCATTCACTAAGTACTGTTGCACTGCAGAAGGTCCTTTAATGGACAGGATATCGGCTGGAGTCGTAGAACCATCAGACAATGACATTCCCGCTTTCACGAAGTCATTTTCTTGTACCAAAATTTGATTGGACAGTTTCACCAAATATTTCTTGATGTCTCCAAACTTAGATTCTACAATGATTTCACGGTTACCTCTTTTGATTTTTCCAAAAGAAACAACACCATCGATTTCAGAAACAACCGCTGGATTTGAAGGATTACGTGCTTCGAATAATTCCGTAACTCGTGGTAAACCTCCAGTAATATCACCTGATTTAGCAGATTTTCTTGGGATTTTAACCAATACTTTTCCTTCTTCTATTTGATCTCCTTCATTTACAATTAGGTGAGCTCCTACCGGTAAGTTATAAGAACGTAAAACGTTTCCTTTCTTGTCGGCAATCGACAAGGTTGGAATGACTTTTTTGTTTCTTGATTCAGAAATTACTTTTTCTTGGAATCCAGTTTGTTCATCTATTTCTACTTGATAGGTTACCCCTTGTTCAATGTTTTCAAAAATAATTTTACCCGTAAATTCAGATACAATTACCCCATTAAATGGATCCCATTTACAGACTACTGTACCCTCTTTAATTTTCGAGCCGTTTTTGATGTGCAATGAAGACCCGTAAGGAATATTGTTGGTACTCAAGACACTCTTGGTGTTGGCATCAACAATTTTAATTTCAGAGGTTCTGGAAATTACGATCTCAGCTGTATTTCCATCACTATCTTTTCCTTGAACTGTTTTCAAGTCTTCTATCTCTGCAATACCATCAAATTTTGCAAGGAGTTTATTCTCTTCAGAAATGTTTCCTGCAACCCCTCCAACGTGGAAGGTTCTTAAGGTTAACTGAGTTCCTGGCTCTCCAATAGATTGCGCAGCAATAACTCCAACAGCTTCCCCTAGTTGCACCATATTACCCGTTGCGAGGTTTCGTCCGTAACATTTTACACAAATCCCTTTTTTAGCAGCACAAGTTAACGGAGAACGCACTTCTACAGACTCAATAGGACTATTTTCTACAAGACTTACATGAGGATCTAAGATTTCATGACCGGCTTCAACAATGATGTCGTTGGTTCTTGGATCAACAATATTATGAAGCGCAACACGCCCCAAAATTCGTTCTCCAAGGGTTTCAACAACCTCTTCATTCTTTTTAAGTGGTTTTACTTCAACCCCGCGCAAGGTTCCACAGTCTTCAAGGTTCACAATTACATCTTGTGAAACATCGTGTAAACGACGTGTTAAGTATCCCGCATCTGCCGTTTTAAGGGCTGTATCCGCAAGACCTTTTCGAGCTCCGTGCGTAGAAATGAAGTATTCTAAAATAGAAAGTCCTTCTTTAAAGTTGGAAAGAATTGGGTTTTCAATAATTTCACCCCCTCCAACATTTGATTTTTTCGGTTTGGCCATCAAACCACGCATTCCGGTCAACTGACGAATTTGTTCTTTAGATCCACGTGCACCTGAATCTAACATCATAAACACTGAGTTAAATCCTTGTTGATCCTCACTGATTCGCGTCATCGCCAATTCAGTTAATTGTGCATTCGTAGAAGTCCAAATGTCAATCACCTGATTGTAACGTTCGTTATTGGTGATTAATCCCATATTATAATTTCCGATAATGCCGTCAACTTGTTTGTTGGCGTCATCAATCATACTCAATTTTTCTGGTGGAATAATAATGTCTCCTAAGCTAAAGGACAGTCCTCCTTTGAAGGCAAAACCGTATCCCATCCCTTTGATTTTATCTAAAAAGTCAGCGGTTTCGGGTACGCTTGTTACTTTAAGGATATCTCCAATAATTTCACGCAAGTTTTTCTTTGTTAATACAACATTGAAGAAACCGGCTTGTTCGGGAACAACCTCGTTAAATAAAACACGTCCAACCGTAGTATCAATGATTTGGTAAACGAGTTCCCCCTCTTCATTAAAGTCTTTTGCTCTGATTTTTATCATTGCATTTAGCTCAACACGCTTTTCATTGTGTGCAATGTGCACTTCTTCAGTAGAATAGAAAATCAATCCTTCGCCTTTAACCTTATGCTTGGAAGTAGATTTTCTTGCTTTGGTCATATAATACAGACCCAAAACCATGTCTTGAGAAGGTACTGTAATCGGTGATCCGTTTGCTGGGTTCAAAATACTGTGAGATGCCAACATCAAAAGCTGACATTCCAAAATCGCTTCCGGTCCAAGAGGTAAGTGAACCGCCATCTGATCCCCATCAAAGTCGGCGTTGAATGCCGTACAGACTAATGGATGCAGTTGAATTGCTTTTCCTTCGATTAATTTAGGCTGGAAAGCCTGAATTCCTAATCGGTGTAAGGTAGGAGCACGATTCAATAATACGGGATGTCCTTTAAGAACATTCTCTAAAATATCCCAAACCACGGGCTCTTTGCGATCGATAATCTTTTTCGCAGATTTTACCGTTTTCACAATTCCCCTTTCAATAATCTTACGAATGATGAAGGGTTTGTATAATTCGGCAGCCATATCTTTTGGCAATCCACATTCAAATAATTTTAATTCAGGTCCAACAACAATTACAGAACGAGCAGAATAATCCACACGTTTCCCTAATAAGTTTTGACGAAAACGCCCTTGCTTTCCTTTTAAGGAATCCGATAGCGATTTCAAGGGTCTATTCGAGTCGGTTTTTACCGCAGAAGACTTACGCGTGTTGTCAAATAAAGAATCTACTGATTCTTGCAACATACGTTTCTCATTTCTAAGAATTACTTCAGGTGCTTTGATCTCGACCAAACGCTTCAAACGGTTGTTTCTGATAATCACACGACGGTATAAGTCATTTAAATCAGAGGTTGCAAAACGACCTCCATCTAAAGGAACAAGGGGACGTAATTCTGGTGGAATTACAGGAATCACTTTCATGATCATCCACTGAGGAAGGTTTTCACCGCGCTCATTGGCATCACGGAAAGCCTCTACCACTTGTAATCTTTTTAACGCTTCTGTTTTACGTTGCTTAGAGGTTTCGTTATTTGCTTTGTGACGTAATTCATAAGACAAGGCTTCTAGATCAATACGAGAAAGCAATTCGATCAAACATTCAGCACCCATTTTGGCGATGAATTTGTCAGGATCACTATCCTCTTTGTATTGATTTTCCGCTGGAATTTGTTCCATTACATTGAGGTACTCTTCCTCTGTAAGGAAATCCATTGGCTGTAGTGGCTCACCTTCTTCATTTTTAGCAATACCCGGCTGAATAACAACATAACGCTCGTAGTATATGATCATATCCAATTTCTTGGAAGGCAATCCTAAAAGGTATCCTATTTTGTTAGGAAGCGAACGGAAATACCAGATATGGGCTACAGGAACCACAAGATTGATATGACCTACACGATCACGTCTAACTTTCTTTTCGGTAACTTCTACTCCACATCGATCACAAACAATTCCTTTGTAACGAATACGCTTGTATTTTCCACAGGCACACTCATAATCCTTTACGGGACCAAAAATACGCTCGCAAAATAATCCATCACGTTCGGGTTTGTGGGTTCTATAATTAATTGTTTCTGGTTTAAGAACTTCCCCGCGAGAGTTTCCAAGAATTACTTCTGGAGAAGCTAAACCGATTGCAATTTTATTGAATTTTTTTTGGGTAATGATTTCGTTATTTCTAGCCATTGCTAAATGTCTTCTTAAATTAAATTATTCTTCCAATCGAATGTCGAGTCCAAGTCCTTTCAATTCGTGCATTAACACGTTAAAGGATTCTGGTAAACCAGGTTCAGGCAGGGTATCCCCTTTCACAATGGCTTCATAGGTTTTTGCTCTCCCTATGACATCATCGGATTTAACCGTCAAAATTTCTTGTAGTGTACTAGAAGCTCCGTAAGCCTCTAATGCCCATACCTCCATTTCTCCAAAACGCTGCCCTCCAAACTGTGCTTTACCTCCAAGAGGCTGTTGCGTAATCAAAGAGTACGGTCCAATAGAACGTGAGTGCATTTTGTCATCTACCATATGTCCTAATTTTAACATATAGATTACCCCTACTGTAGCAGGTTGATCAAAACGTTCTCCGGTTCCACCGTCATATAAATAAGAATGTCCATATAAAGGAACATTACCTTTTTCTGTCAAGGCATTGATTTCCTCGATGGTCGCCCCATCAAAAATAGGTGTAGCATATTTCTCTCCTAAATTCTGCCCTGCCCAACCTAAAACGGTTTCATAAATCTGACCAATATTCATTCGAGAAGGTACTCCTAAGGGATTCAATACAATATCCACTGGAGTTCCATCTTCCAAGAAAGGCATTTCTTCTTCACGTACAATACGTGCAACAATCCCTTTGTTTCCGTGACGTCCTGCCATCTTATCCCCTACTTTAAGCTTACGCTTTTTGGCGATATAAATTTTAGCAAGTTTCTTAATACCTGCTGGCAGTTCGTCTCCGACACTAATCGTAAATTTCTCACGACGTAGCGCCCCTTGAAGATCATTTTCTTTGATTTTATAATTGTGAATCAGATCCGCAATTAAATCATTGATTTCTGCAGTAGTTGTCCATGATCCCTTAGTAAGGTGAGTGTAATCTTCCACCCCAGTAAGTAATTTTAAAGTATATTTTTTACCTTTTGGTAAAACTTCCTCTCCTAAATCATTTTGAACTCCTTGACAAGTTTTCCCATTCACAATGGTGAATAGTTTTTCAACTAAAACGGTTTTCAAAGCATCAAACTTAAGGTCAAAAGCATCTTCCAATGCATCTAACTCCTGTTTGTCTTGATTACGTTTACGCTTGTCTTTTACAGAACGTGTAAATAATTTTTTATCAATAACTACTCCGCGAAGTGAAGGGGGTGCTTTCAATGAAGCATCTTTTACATCTCCGGCTTTGTCTCCAAAGATGGCCCGTAATAATTTTTCTTCCGGGGTTGGATCCGATTCTCCTTTGGGTGTGATTTTTCCAATCAAAATATCCCCAGGATTCACTTCTGCTCCGATTCGGATCATTCCGTTTTCATCTAAATCTTTGGTTGCCTCTTCACTTACGTTAGGAATGTCATTGGTTAATTCCTCTGTTCCTAATTTAGTGTCTCTAACATCTAAGGAATATTCATCAATATGAATGGAAGTAAAGATATCCTGACGTACCACTTTTTCAGAAATAACGATTGCATCCTCAAAGTTGTACCCTTTCCAAGGCATAAAGGCTACTTTCAAGTTTCTACCCAAAGCTAATTCTCCAGCTTCGGTTGCATATCCTTGGCATAAAACTTGTCCCTTGATCACTCGATCTCCTTTTTGGACAATCGGTTTCAAGTTAATACAAGTTCCCTGATTCGTTTTTCTAAACTTAATTAAGTTGTACGATTTTGTGTCTCCATCAAAACTGATTAAATCGTCTTGCTCTGAAAAATCGTATTTGATCGTTATTTTATTGGCATCAACATACTCAACCACACCATCGTTCTCGGCATTAATTAAGACACGAGAATCAGAAGCTACTTGCTTTTCGAGTCCTGTTCCAACAATTGGAGATTCAGGGCGCAACAAAGGAACAGCCTGACGCATCATGTTGGATCCCATCAATGCACGGTTCGCATCATCATGCTCCAAGAAAGGAATTAGAGAAGCAGAAATAGATGCAATTTGATTGGGTGCAACATCCGTATAATTTACTTGATCTGGAGTTACAACTGGAAAATCGGCTTGGTCTCGAGCAATAACTTTTTCGTCAAGAATTTTTCCTGCTTTATCAAAGTTTACGTTTGCTTGAGTAATCAATTGATTTTCTTCCTCTTCAGCACTCAAGTATATGGTTTCTTTAAGATTGATTACCCCATTTTCAACCTTTCGGTAAGGGGTTTCAATGAATCCTAGGTTATTTACTTTAGCAAATACTCCTAAGGAAGAAATCAATCCAATATTGGGTCCCTCTGGGGTTTCAATGGGACATAGTCTTCCGTAGTGTGTGTAGTGTACATCACGCACCTCAAATCCTGCTCGTTCTCTTGACAGTCCTCCTGGTCCAAGGGCAGAAAGACGACGCTTGTGCGTAATTTCAGCTAATGGATTCGTTTGATCCATGAACTGAGAAAGCTGATTGGTTCCGAAGAAAGAGTTGATTACAGAGGAAAGTGTTTTTGCGTTAATCAAGTCAATGGGAGTAAACACCTCGTTGTCTCGAACATTCATTCGCTCACGAATGGTTCGTGCCATTCTGGCTAAACCTACTCCAAATTGAGAAGATAATTGCTCTCCTACCGTTCGTACACGTCGGTTAGATAAGTGATCAATATCATCAATCTCTGCTTTCGAATTGATCAACTCGATCAAATATTTGATGATGGTAATGATGTCTAACTTGGTTAAAACTTGCTTATCCATTTCAACGTCTAAGCCCAGTTTTTTATTCATTCTATAACGACCTACTTCACCTAGGTTGTAACGTTGATCAGAGAAAAATAATTTATCAATGATCCCACGTGCCGTATCTTCATCTGGCGGTTCTGCGTTACGTAATTGTCTGTAAATATGTTCTACTGCTTCTTTTTCCGAGTTGGTAGGATCTTTTTGAAGTGTATTGTAAATGATCGCATAATCAGACATATGTGCGTCAACCTTGTGTAATAATATGGTTTTAACACTTGCCTCTAGAATTTCTTCTATATGTTCTTTTTCAAGGACGGTATCACGGTCGATAATGATTTCATTTCGCTCGATAGAAATTACCTCTCCTGTATCTTCATCAACGAAATCTTCGTGCCATGTTTTTAAAACACGCGCCGCTAATTTTCGGCCAAGTACTTTTTTGATTCCTGTTTTTGAAACTTTAATCTCTTCAGCGAGGTCAAAAATCTCTAAGATATCTCGATCATGTTCAAAACCGATGGCTCTGAAAAGGGTTGTAACAGGTAACTTTTTCTTACGATCAATGTAAGCATACATTACGCTATTAATATCGGTAGCAAATTCAATCCAAGAACCTTTGAATGGAATAACACGAGCCGAATATAATTTAGTTCCATTAGCATGGAAAGACTGACCAAAGAAAACCCCCGGAGAACGGTGCAATTGAGAAACTACAATTCGTTCTGCACCATTGATTACAAAAGTACCGCTGGGAGTCATGTATGGGATGGTACCTAAAAATACATCTTGAACGATGGTTTCAAAATCCTCATGTTCGGGATCGGTACAATATAATTTTAAACGTGCCTTTAAAGGAACAGAATAGGTGAGTCCACGCTCGATACATTCTTGAATAGAATAACGAGGTGGGTCGACAAAATAATCAAGAAATTCTAAAACAAATTGATTTCTCGTATCTGTTATGGGGAAATTTTCTTTAAACGTATTGAAGAGACCTTCTTCATTACGTTCGTCAGATTTGGTCTCTAGTTGGAAAAAGTCTTGGAATGATTTAATCTGAATATCCAAGAAATCCGGGTACATTGGAGTATGTTTTGCTCCTGCGAAATTTGTTCTTTGGCTCTGTTTACTAGGCATCTAACTGTTTTTTAATGGTCATATTACATTAGGGGGGCACTATAAAAGGGTATAGGCCTTTGGAAAAATCCAAAGACCTATGCCTTTAATGGTATGAGTTGAAACTACTTAAGCTCAACCTCAGCACCAGCTTCTTCTAGAGATTTTACAAGCGCTTCCGCTTCATCTTTAGCAATACCTTCTTTCAAAGGACTAGGTGCATTGTCAACTAATTCTTTAGCTTCTTTAAGCCCAAGACCTGTTAACTCTTTTACTAATTTTACTACAGCTAGCTTTGATCCACCAGCGGCTTTGAGGATTACGTCAAATTCTGTCTTTTCCTCAGCAGCATCACCACCACCAGCAGCTGCTGGTCCAGCAACAGCTACTGCAGCTGCAGCAGGTTCGATACCGTATTCATCTTTTAAAATGTCAGCCAATTCATTGACTTCTTTTACAGTCAAGTTGACCAATTGTTCTGCGAATTCTTTTAAATCTGCCATTGTTAATGATTTTTCTGTTAAAAATTTAATCTATATATAATTGAGTGCGTACAATTTAATACGGGACTAGCGTTCTGAAAGTGTTTTAAGAATTCCAGATAATTTCCCACCTCCCGATTGTAGTGCGGAAATAACGTTTTTGGATGGAGACTGTAACAACGTAATAATCTCTCCAACCAACTCTTCTTTAGATTTGATCGCAACGAGTGCGTCAATTTGATCATCTCCAATGTAAATGGCTTCTTCTATAAAGGCACCTTTTAATGTGGGTTTGGTCAACTTTTTTCTAAAGTTCTTGATCACCTTTGCAGGTGCATTTCCAGTTTCGGAAAACATCAATGAAGTATTCCCTTTCAGGATTCCTGTCAATTCGCCAAAGTCGTGAGTGGAAGCCTCCATAGCTTTAGCAAGAAGTGTATTTTTCACCACTTGTAGTTTGATATTCTCTTTAAAACAAGCGCGTCTAAACGCAGTTGTTTGACTGGCATTTAATCCCTCAATATCTGCTAAATAAAGTGTTTTCACACCCGCTAGAGCATCTTTAAGGTTTTCTATTGCTTCGTGTTTTTCTTGTCTAGTCATTGCTTAATTTTTTGTGCGTTAACCCAATTTGGTATCAATTGATATACTTGGGCTCATGGTGCTAGACATGAAAACGCTTTTTACATATATTCCTTTGGCTGTTGAAGGCTTTAATTTGTTAATCGTCTTCAATAACTCATCGGCATTTTCGTAAATTTTGTCTGCTGTGAATGATGCTTTACCTATGGCAGCATGGACGATTCCAGTCTTGTCGACTTTAAAATCAATTTTACCTCCTTTTACATCACTTACCGCTTTTTTGATATCCATCGTTACCGTTCCTGTTTTTGGATTAGGCATTAAACCACGAGGACCTAAAACACGACCTAAGGGACCTAATTTTCCCATAACACTTGGCATGGTAACAATTACGTCGACATCAGTCCATCCGTCTTTGATCTTTTGTAAATACTCGTCCAAACCAATATAATCCGCTCCTGCCTCTTTGGCTTCAGCTTCTTTATCAGGAGTAACAAGTGCAAGAACGCGGACATCTTTCCCTGTTCCGTGTGGTAAGGTTACCACTCCACGAACCATTTGATTGGCTTTTTTGGGATCTACACCCAAACGGATTGCCAAGTCAATACTCGCGTCAAATTTTGTATTGGTAATTTCTTTTACCAAAGCAGATGCTTCTTTGAGTGTGTAGATGTTTTTTGGATCTACTTTAGCTCGAGCTTCTTTTTGTTTCTTAGTTATTTTAGCCATTGCTTTATTTTAATCAATTAAAAGGGAGCTTGTCCAGAAATTTTGAATCCCATTGAACGTGCAGTACCCGCTACCATTTTCATAGCAGACTCGACGGTAAATGCATTAAGATCAGGCATTTTATCCTCAGCAATGAGTTTTACTTGATCCCAAGTGACTGTTGCCACTTTCTTTCTATTGGGTTCTCCAGAACCTTTTTTAGCTTTGGCTGCTTCCATCAGTTGAACGGCCGCTGGTGGTGTTTTGAGGATAAATTCAAATGATTTATCCGCATATACAGTAATCTGAACAGGTACAACTTTACCTTGTTTATCTTGGGTTCTTGCATTAAATTGTTTACAAAATTCCATGATATTGACTCCTGCAGCACCCAGCGCGGGTCCAACCGGTGGCGATGGATTCGCAGCACCTCCCCGAACTTGTAGTTTTAAAACTTTACTTACTTCTT
>Ga0228609_1000571_pt1 | contig 17481 bp, 15 predicted proteins | sample 10DmetaG_FD_190068 | JGI IMG/M metagenome (GOLD analysis project Ga0228609, IMG submission 190068) | Seawater microbial communities from Monterey Bay, California, United States - 10D | ecosystem: Environmental > Aquatic > Marine > Coastal | place: USA: California | collected 2016-11-10 | reverse complement strand
ACACAGAGGTACATAGATGTGAACTCTGAGCAATTGAGCGAGGCGGTGGAGCTTCTGTAGCGAACGGGAAACTGCGGGCCGTCGGGCAAGGTGCAGCGAATGGCGGCTACGAGCCCAGACTCCCGAATTGCTGTATTGCGGCTAAAGTCCGCTTTGTGGGAAACTGGGTTTTTGCTGACGTCGTGGACGGCCTCAAGCAAGCATCCAGTATATAGTAGAAATATTCGCATTCGCGGCTGTAGCATTAGGGAAAACCGACATCAGGGATAACGTTGAAACCTACAACTCATTTTTGGCGGGTCCGATGCCCTTAACCTAGTGCGCAACAACCAATAAGCGCCTCACAGCTCATTCCGAATTCCGAAGCGGCTCTATTGCGTGCTGCCCACTACCGAAAAACTCTGGAAAAACTAGATGTCTATTTGGAACTAAAAACCAGCCTTACCACCAGCCCACTTGGCTGATTTGCGTCCAGAACCAGCTTTGCGCCGTGCAGTTTTGCGACAGCGTTTACAAGCGCAAGCCCCAGTCCAGAGCCTTCGCGTTGTTGGGCAAAGTCGAGACGGACCATCGGTCTTATGATGTTTTCAAATTCAACTGGTGGCACTCCAACGCCATTATCCGCCAACCCAATTGATGCGCCTTCAACAAACAGCGAGATTTCATCTCCGCCGTAGTTGATCGCATTTTGAATGAGATTGGCCACGGCCTGATTTAACAAGGCAACGTCGCCGTTGACGACCCTCGCATCATCCACACGCAAACTGAGGCGTTTGCCCTGGTCTTCGACAACCACAGAAAAGGTGTCATAGATTTCACGCGCGAACGCATTCAGATCAATCGGTGAAAAATTGGATTGCGATTGTTGTGCCTCAATCTGAGCAAGCCGCAAGATAGCATTGATTACCTGCTTCATCCTGTTGATATCACGATTTAGGGCATTTTTCGTGGTTTGGTTCGCCTTGCCTTGTATCGCTTCAGCATGAACCTTCAGCTTTGTTAGCGGTGTTCGTAAGTCATGAGCAATATGGTTCCCAATATTGCGCGTTTGCTCGACAAGTTTTTGTAAATTGTCTGCCGTGGAATTGATATCAATTGCGATGCGACCCAGATCGTCCTGCCGCGGGCTTTCAGCCAAACGTGCATCCAAATGTCCTGACGCAAGCTGAGACAAAATATCAGATATCTGGTCAATGCGTTTTTGCGAGCGACGCGCCAGAACCGCCCCGCTCAAGAGAACGATCGCCAAACTTGCCAAAATACAAAGCAAGAATACCCGATCCAGAACTGAACTTGCATACTCCAGTTCTTCGGTTTCGAGGGCGACGACATAGCGAATGCCATCCCTATATTGGATCAGCCCCAAAAAGACTGCATCGTCAATTTCAATCTTGATTATTCCCAGCTTCGCCGTGATTTCTGGGTGCATATTCGTGCAATTCGCGTCGTCCTTGCATGCCCCCCATATGATATAGTTGCCATCGAAATCTACCTCTCTGAACACCCCATTTTCTTGGGATAAATGGTGATTTTCCTGCAAATTCTTCATCCGCACTAAAAGTTCAGTTTCGGCGCGGTTATAAAGCGCTTCGTCCACGACTTCTCTTGTCACGATCCATGTGAGAACCAGCAGCGCGACAAACACCAAATTCAGCGTCGTGGCCAACTTAAAAGCGGAAGAGTGGTAGAACCATTTAAGCTTCGAAAACATAGCCTTCCCCACGCCGGCTTTTGATCGTTCGCAGTCCAAAAGGCTTGTCGATTTTATTGCGCAGACGTGACAGATGCGTTTCTACGATGCTTGTGGTTGGATCAAAGCTCATATCCCAGACCTGCTCAAGCAACATGGTGCGCGTGATCAGACGATCGGGGTGGCGCATAAAAAACTCAAGGAGCTGGAACTCTTTGGCGGTCAAATCGATGACTTGGGCGTTTCGGCTACATTTGCGGGATAAAAGGTTCAGAATGATCCCACCCGCCATCAACTCGATGATCTGTTCTTGATTACTTGCGTTTTGCCGTCTTGCTATCACGTCGATGCGCGCCAAAAGTTCTGCAAATTCAAAAGGTTTAACAAGGTAATCATCCGCGCCATATTCAAGCCCCTTCACACGCTCATCAATTTCCCCCAGGGCCGTCAGAAAAATGGCAGGGGTCTGGTTCTTAGAGGCGCGAAGCGATTTTAGCAGCGACAAGCCATCAAGTTCGGGAACCATGCGATCAAATATGAACAGATCGTATGATTGCAGCGTCGCCGCAATCAGAGCGTCTTTTCCATTGGCAAAGAGATCAACAACATGCCCATTTTCTTTCAGACCGGTTCGAACCCAGGGGCCAACATCCTCATCATCTTCAAGCAGTAAGACACGCATGCGCCGTCACTCACCGCTTAGCCGCAGAAAGAGTACCCCAACGCATGTTGCGCATTGGGACGAGGGCTAGAGGAAACGGATTATTCCTCATATTCACCTTCTTCCATAATGTTCCCTGTCGCAGGGTCTATCATAGCCGAAACCTCGCCCGTTTGGAAATCAAGTAGTGCGATAAACGGTGCCCCGCCTTCCTCAACCCCTTCAACGCGGATGAGGTTTTCGCCCGCAACGACGACGTATTCTACTGAATTAACAGTGCTGCCTTCTTCTTGGGCCGCTTCCTGAATTTGTGCGATACTGACGGCGCCCGCCGGTGGCGTGCCTTTTACTTCGATGGCAAAGGCCGCGGTAGATAACGACAGCGCTGCGAACAAAGCAACAGCAAAATTGGATTTAATCTTCATGGTGTTCTCCTTTTATGAACCACAGGTTGTGATTGCACAAAGCTAGACTCCCAAAATCCCGCAGGTCTTGCGACAAACTTACGATTTTGTGAACGTTGAAACAGCGCAAAATTGGTTTCTTACGAAATCGTATTTTTTCCGACAATCGCGCGTAAGTCTTGGGGTCTATCTCGGGCATAGACAAACGGTGGGATGATCCATGTCAAATAGAGCGGCCTTATTTATTGCAATTGTTACATGTACAAATCCAGCTATCGCACAGGAGTTTGATGATGAGTGAGAAATTGAATTGAATGACCATGGTTTGAGTTGGAATATCGGCGGCACGACTGTCGAAGTCTCAGGAAATGCCTCACTCAGTTTTTCTTACGCAAACGGTGAGACAACGAATTCATCAGAGTTAGCCGCAACATTGGGCATATCTCGCGAGTTTGCCAACACTGTCATGCTGGGTGCAGAGTTCGGAGCCTCGTCAGAGTCATTTCTGAAACACAACTCGGAGGGCGGTGCAGAAAGTAGCAAGCCAATCGATATTGTCGTCTATTCCGAAACCCAATTTGGAACACTTTCGTATGGCGATGTTGGAAATTCTCTTGATGAATTGGTTTCAAATGTTGGGGATGGCGCCGATTTAGACGCGAGCGCCGAAATTCTCTACGTGGTGAATTTCGATAGGTTCAGCTTTGCGGCTTCGTATGAGGTCAATGGCATGAATGACTATGTAATCGCCGCGACATATGATGCAGACCCGTTGACCATCGGGGTAGGGTATGGGGCAGCCGATGATGTTGGCTACTACACGATTTCGGCGGGTACCGGTGTCCGTGATCTATCCATCGTCACCTCATATACCGGGAATGAGAATGGCAAATCATCATATGGGGCCGAACTCGGGTATTCAATTTCCGAGATCGATCTTGGTGCAAACTACAGCTTCTACGAAGAAAAGCATTCCTACGGGCTTAGCGCGGCATATCAGTTGGATATCGGTCCTGTTGTTCAAGTCGGGTGGTCAACGAGCGACGGCATTGGCGCTGGCCTGTCCTTTGAATTTTGAGGGGTAGGAGAAAGAAAATGAAGCCGATACACATCCTTGGCACAGTATTGTTTGTTATCATTGCGGTCATAATGACAGCCAATAGCGTGACGCGGACGGCAAATGTTGTGAGCCCTGGGTTCGCATTCACGCCAGCGGAAATAGATCTTTGTGCGGTGTACGAGACGTCTGAAAATGGCGTTGAACCCGAAATAGAGTGCGATGAGATCTCGACGGCACAACATCACCGCGCACACCCGATCCCCATCATATGGCATGTCTTTGGCGGGTCAGTTATGCTGATTGCTGGGATCTTCACGCTCAATACGGGCTTGCGCGTGCGGCTGCCAGCGCTTCACCGTGCGTTTGGCTATGCGTTTGTTTTTGCATCGCTCTTTGCGGGTACAACCACGCTGTGGATGAACTTTATGTTCTCTGATCGGTTCTCTACATTCAACCACCTATCCAACTATGTCTGGGGCGGTGCGCTGACCATCATTCCGTTTATCGCGCTATATCATATCTTCAATCGTAACTTTGCGGCGCACCGCGCATGGATGATCCGAAATTATTGTGTTGCAGCGGGCCCTGCCAGCCACAGATTGCTGTTCTTTACCTATATCGGTCCATTTGAATACCTTGGCGACATTTGGGACATCTGTCTGTCGGTGTTCACGATCCTGATTGGTGAGCTGTTTATCAGGCGGTTGAATTTGCGTCGCATGATTCCGCGCGCATTTCAGTTATCCACCTAAACCCACGATGAGGGGAGATAGATACCAGGGCTTTTTCATCAAGCAAACATCGATCGCATGAATAGTGGTGCGAAATTTTCTCTTACCGGACTTTCTAATGCAACGGAACTTTCGCGCGACCGATGGATAAAGAAGATGCCGCCGCGTTTCTTTTTATAGGCGGTAGAAAATGATCAGTAGGGCCGCTAAACGGGTTTCAATTGGCTGGGTACAAGTAGGGCAAATTTCCATTGCGGACCTTTAATTTTCTTGTTGAACGACAGCTTTGTCCGCAAAGCAGACCTCTTACCAAACCGAAGCTAATTTCCGGTTTTCGCCCGTTATTACCATTCGTGCAGTTCGCAGTATTATAGCTGATCTATGGCCGTTCGACCACTTTGAAAAACACTTCAACGCTACCGGAATTCTTGAACTGAAATGTGGCCTTGATATCATCACCAGCGCTCCAGCCTTCTTTCAGGCCCATGAACATGACGTGATATCCGCCAGGGGAAAATGTGATTTCCCCCTGCTCAGGGACCTCAACCATCATGCGATGTTCCATGGTCATAACACCATCTTTCATCAGCGATTCATGCACCATGACCTTTGGATAATCTGCAGTCACGCCTAACAACACATCCGCCGGACCATCATTGGTCAACGTGAAATACCCAGCACCGCTACGGCCAGTGGTTGGATAGGAAAAAGCTTCGGTGATAGTCAAATCACCTGCTTGATAACTTTGTGCAAAAACAGATCCGCCGATCAATATAAGGACCGCTGCTAGGAATTTCATGTTTTATCTCCATTACCTGTGCATTTACTTACAATTTCTTGCACACAACCCAAGGGTTTAGAGTGTCGCAGCCGTGTGGTATCGGGCTTGCATGGCTCAAATTCCGTCACAGGCGGACATTCTCGAATGGATCCGCGCGCACACTGAAAAATCCTCAAAAAGAGATATCGACGTGAATGCAGACCAGATGCGCGACGCTGTGGAGCTGCTGTAGGGAACGGACAACTGCGGACCTTAATCTAAATTACAGCAAGCTTCCGGGCGTGTCCAACTCCGAAACCAGCCCGCTGCCGCGACGGATCAGCTAGGTCCTAAATTTCACTTATAAAATTCCGCCGAATTACTTTGAAATATGAGCAACGCGCAAGAAGATCGGCGGCGGTGTGCAAGAGCGAAGCTGCAAACAGTGAGCCTAGGTTCCCAACGTTTGCGGTTTTTTTGTGCTTTTTTTACCAGGTATCGCAGTTTTAACCGAGGCGCTTAAAGCCTTGACCGGGCCAGAGACAGCAATTGTATTTTCCTTTACAAATCTTTCGTGATTTTGCGAAACGTCGCGCAGCTCATAGAGGTAGTTCACCATCGTTCCATTAGACTGCGCCAAGCCGTTTTGCGAAATATCCGCATTGGCATGTACCGCGTGAATGCGCGCGCCATTGCCTAGATGGAAGCGGGCCACAGGATCGAGTGGGCTTCCATCGGCAGATTTTGCTTGCAGCAGGTAATACGCTGCCAGCGCCTGATCTTGATCCAGATTCGCCGCAGCAAGTTTGCTTTGGGCCAGCCATTTATTGAGGCCTGGAATAGGCGAGAGAGTCACAAATGTGTTTAGCCCCGGCAGATCACGCGCCAAATCAGCGGCGACCTGTTTGATCAACGAATTGCCAAAGGAAATCCCTGCAAGCCCAGTTTGACAATTGGAGATCGAATAAAAAACCGCCGTATCGGCATCAGCGGCATGAATGGCCGCGCGTTCATCAGCCAAAAGGCTTTGAACTGAATTTGGAATGCCTTTGGTCAAAGCCACTTCGACAAAGATCAATGGCTCATCCGGCATCGCCGGATGGAAAAAACCAAAACAGCGCCGGTCACTTGGCTTTAAACGCCGGCGCAGATCGTCCCAACTGTCTATGGCATGAACAGCTTCATAGGCGATAATTTTTTCTAAAATATCCGCCGGGGTGCTCCAATTGATTGGACGCAGCACCAAAAACCCACGGTTGAACCACGAAGACAACAGATGACGGAAATCGACATCCAGCGGGCCGAACTCGGGGTGCTCTTTGAGAAAGGAGAGCAAATCTTTGCGCATCGCCACCAATTGCCCTGTCGCGCCAGGAACTTGGTTCAATCGGCGCGCAAACTCTTGGCGTTTCGGCTCACTTGCCTCGACAAAGGCGTGATAGGTCTGCTTGTTTGGTGTTTTACTATAGGCGGCTAAAGTGGCGCTCACCGTATCGGGATCAATCTCCAAATCATCCGCCAAATACTCAAAAAACTCTATCTTTTCGTCGCGTGCCATCCTGGCATAGCGATCCAGGATACTGCGCGCCAAGGTGACGCCGGACACTTCACCGATACTGCCCAAAAGCGCTTCGGCCAGCTGCGGTATACTGCGCGCGTCTGGATCCTTAAGCGGATCTTTTTGATAGCGGCGTTCAAAAATTGTTGAAATGATTTCTCCAAAAAAGCTCATCGGTCTGATCACTCCCTTGTTGCGCAACCCCTTGGCGAATCCGAGGCAATTGCTTCTGCGTATCTCTTTATTCTGTTAGCCGACAAGCGACTTCAAGTTCATGCGACGGAACGTCAGTTGCTTTGTGCTATGAAAATATAAGGCCACAAAGAACTAAAATCACAGTGAAGAAGCCAAGTATTTGCCTTTCAAGATTGACCTCGCCTCGTCGATCTTTGTTCCAAAAACATTAGTAAAGGGAGATATAATGCTTCATCTGATTAAACCGGCGCGAATTGCGGCGATCCGTGATAGAATACACCGCGTCTGAAAGAGTTTACGTCGGTAGCTGTTGTCCCCTACATAAAACTGCCTAAACACCTAGAATAGCAATAAGCCCTCTTTCTGACAGCTTACCCTGCTCCACCAGTTCAAGCGCCTTGATGCGTACGTCTGGCCCGACACTGTAGGCGTCTTGGTATGTGCCGATTGCTGCAAGGGCGGACTTTTCTGATAAAGACCCCCTGCTGAGCATTTCCAGTGCCTTCAGGCTGGCTTGCGCGTTCTTGACGTTTTCCTCATCGCTTGTAGCCTCACTGCGCTTTGAGCCAGACTTGGCCACAGCGATTGCTTTTGGTTCGTTGGGAAGCTTTTCTTCAATCTCCACATCATCAATTGCGCGCTGTAAGTCTTCATCTGTGACGGCAAAACCTTTGGAAAGATCAGCGGTGTATTCTTTATGAGGGGTGTCATACCGCTTGCCCGTGAGCATCTCTTTCTTCAGGCGCGGCGTGAGATGGCTGTAATGCCGCTCAATCATCAAAATAGACGTGCCCATTTGAACAGCCAGAGTATGGACCTCCATCCCATCATTTAGCAGTGAGAACGTCGCATAGGTGTGGCGCAAGCTATAAAGCGTGCGATCTTGGCCCGTACGAGGACAGGTCAACAGTCCAGTGTCTTTCATAAATATCTTGAACGTCTGACGCAGGTTTGCGCTGGCGGTGCCATCAGGAAGTCTAAACACAGGCACATCTAGCTTTGATTTGATCAGCTGCTCAAAGCTCATATCAGCAATATCAGGGCATCTACTTTGAATGCGCTTGAGATAGTTTATGGTACCAGCCCTACAGATGATATCACGGCGTCCTGTTTTACCCGTTACGCTCATCTCAAGGTATTTGAGGCCCTTGTCTTCAAATAGACTGATATGCTTCCAGCATAGGTTCTCTGCTTCTGTGCCATGCCGCATACCTGTGTTGGCAAGAATAAGAATGTAGTCACGCAGCAAGTGCCGCATATCGCGAGATTTGCCCTCTCGCCCTGCATCAATCCAGCTAGGTAACTTGCGTATAAGCGTTGCATACTCTTCACGGGTAAAGTCAGGGCGGCGCACACTGTCACGACCCTTGTTTACCAACACAGGCACTTGTGACTTGTTCATGTAGCCGCGGGCAACAGCTTCATCAAATATTCTGTTTAAGGCAGAGTTATGTGTGTTGAGCGTGGACGACCTTGGCTCTCGTCCCATCTTTGCCTCACGCCAGCGCGCAAACTTTTGCAGCATCTCATAATCAATACTGGTCACAAAAATATCACCAAAGAAGGGAACCAGATACTTATCAATCACGATTATATAGTCACGAAAGCTCTTCTTACCCACGCCATTGTCTAGCTGCTGCTTCATGGTGGCACGGCACAACGCAGCCACATCTGCAAAGCGTTTGGAGATCACAGGCAGCCCGTTCTTTTGCCTAAATCTATAGTCTAAATAGATCTCACGCGCCGCTGCCACAGCATCATTTAAAATGCGTTTCTTTGAACTCACGCGAACCTGTCGTCCGTCCAATGTAAATGCAATTTGCCAGACTTTGCTGTGCTTGCGTTTAAAAAGACGAACCTCACCATCCATCAGCGTGGGTGTGTTTGGGTTCAATTTAGGCACTATCAACACCCTGTTTAACACTCAGATTATGCACTAGAAAAAGTCAGAAAGCTAGAAAAAACTGTGCTAGAGGTGTGCTACGCACAATGTGCGTCAATCGAAAAGTTAAGTCATTGATTATAATGAAAGTTTGGTAGCGGCACAGGGACTTGAACCCCGGACACGCGGATTATGATTCCGCTGCTCTAACCAACTGAGCTATACCGCCTCTGGAAGCCGGAGATAGGCAATGCGGCGGCGCTCGTCAAGCACTTATATGACTTGCTATTTCCTATTTTTTTGCCCTAGCATCTCTTATGGAACTTTTAGATCAAATTCGTGCCAATATTGGCGAAAAATATGTGGTAACAGGGCAGGATGCGCAGGCTTGGACCCACGATTGGACGGACGCCTATCACTGGCAGCCCTTGGCTGTGACCCGCCCGGCCAATACCCAAGAGGTGCAAGCGATTGCCCGCGCCTGTTACTCCCGAAATATCGCTATGGTACCCGTCGGGGGCAATACCGGCCTGACTGGAGCGACCAAGGCGCAGGATGCCATTATGATCAGCCTGGATCGGATGAATGCCATTCGGGAAATCAAACCCAATGCGCAAGTCGCCATCGTAGAAAGCGGCGCGGTGTTGGACAGCATACACAAAGCAGTCGATGCCCATGATTTAGTTTTTCCGCTCGTTTTTGGCGCTCGTGGCTCGGCGATGATCGGCGGTAACCTATCGACGAACGCAGGCGGCTCTAATGTGCTGCGCTATGGCAATACCCGCGATCTCTGCCTTGGTTTGGAGGTGGTTCTGGCCGATGGTCAGGTGATGAATTTGATGTCGGAACTGCGCAAGGATAACACCGGGCTCAATCTCAAGCATATGTTCATTGGCGCTGAGGGAACTTTAGGCATTATCACAGCTGCGGTTTTGCGCCTTCACCGAAAGCCTTTGGCCTATGTCACAGCAATGGTCGGGTTGCGCCAATTGGAAGATGCGCTACCGCTGCTCAACCGCTTGCAAAGTGAAACCGGAGGCGGGGTCGAAGCCTTCGAATTCATGCCAAGGCGGTATATCGAGCGGCATATTGAAAGAGTTTCTGGTGCGGAAGAGCCTTTTGAGGACGCCCATGAGGTGAATATTTTGGTGGAAGTGGCCAGCACGCGCGTATCTGATTTACAGCATGACGAGAGTGGCACGCCGAAACTGCAAGCAATTTTAGAAACGGCTCTCATGGTTATGATTTCCAGCGACAAGGCACAGGACGCAGTCATTGCGCGAAATGAAGCCCAGAGACGGAGCATGTGGGAGCGTAGAGAGGCCGCCGCCGAAATCACCGTCGGCTTTCCCGGCGCGGTGGACACGGATGTCGCCGTTCCGCTCGAAGCGGTGCCAAAGTTTTTGAAGCAGATCACAGCCCGCGTCCATAAGATTGATCCAGAGGGTCAAGAATTCTACCTGTCGCACCTGGGCGATGGGAATTTGCATTATACATTCTACCCTTCAGATACGAGCGGCCGGTTCAAAGAGCCCATTACAGAGGCAATTGAGGATGTGGTCCTTGAGTTGCGAGGCAGCTTTTCAGCCGAACACGGCATCGGCCTGTCAAAACGCAATTCAATGGCGCGGCGCAAAGATCCTGTGGCTTTGGAGATGATGCGGGCCATCAAAACTGCTTTAGATCCAAAAAATCTGATGAACCCTGGAAAGGTCTACCCGGAGCAAGAGATGCGGTAACGGCGCAGCCCGGCGTTTCCACCGGGCGCAGTCATGTCGGCTGTAAAGGCTGGCGTTATTAAGAGCTCGCAACCACAGATCCTGTGAGCATCAGCTTGATATTTCGCACGGCATCTAGGACCGGTCTGAAAATATAATTCAAATGCTCCATCCCATAGGCACCTCGGAAATCAAAGTGTTCGCTGTAAATCCGTCCACTTATATTAGCCATGGCCCAGGCACGACCGATCATGTTCTTTAATCCCTGCGGCCCGCACAGATAAACCTGCGTATCTTCGCTCATATCACGAATAATCTGTAACAATCGCGGCAGTGTCAGCCTTTCATTACGATCATCAGACAGGACAATCAAATTGAGCTGCGGCAGGCGTCTTGCGTGGCGCTCTACATCTCGGATCGCTCCAGCAGCTTCACGGGAAAGAATGCCAAAAATTAAAGTCACGCGGCCCCCAACATCTGGCTGCATACGCTCAAAGGCAGAAAGAAACGGCGTGATAACAACACCACCAGCGACCCAAAACTGTTCTTTTCGCTGGCTGTCAATCTGCGGCAAGAACCGTCCCACTGCGCGACCAATCCGAAAATGATCACCAATTTTAACCGCGGAGACAAAATTATCGGTCCAATCCCCAGCGGCACGGATGACAAAACGCCGGGTCATTTCATCTCCGCCAGCAATGGTAAACGGATGGGCTTCGGCACGCAGGCTCTTGTGAGAAAGCATCGCGAATTGTCCATGTTGAAACTTCGGCATCGGTTTTTTCGAGCGGAATGTGACATCCACACCGCCGTCAAATGGGATGACGCGCTCAACCTCAACCAAACGTTCTGGAACCAATTTAGGCAGCAACGTCTGGCACCATGCGAATACACCCACAATCGAAACACCCGCCATCAATGCCCAAGGGGCAGCGCCCACGGCTAAAGGGCTGGCTACAAAAAAGGTATGAAAAGCCGACAAGAGGAATAAGGGCCCCATCAACGTATGGCTTGCTTTCCAGATGTGATACGGGATCACCCGCAACATGGCCACACGTGTCACAACACTCAGTCCAATGATCGCAATTAGACCTGCGATGCTGCCGCGTCCTGCCAACTCCAGCAAAATGCCCAGTCCGACCGGCGAGGCCAATGCCCAATGCGCCAGACTGCCGCCGATCACAAAAAAACCGAGCCATCGGTGCGATGCATATGCTTTGTCAGATCCGCCCAATATCCGATCTACAATGCGCCAACGGCCCACCAGGAGCAGCACAAGGGTCATTGAAGTCATAGACAGAGCCCCAAATCCTGCGGGCAAAATATTCTTCAAAGGTACGAAAGGGGCCACAAATGCAAAATGCGCAAAAACAAATGCCGTGGCCAATGTGAGGGTTTTCTTATTCATCGATCAATCCAATCATATTGCGGTAAACTGTCTTAAATTCCGTTGCGCTAGATGACGTCGGCAGATCCTAAAGTTCTGTTAATGTGTACAGAGGCATTCAATTGAATTTAATGTATTTTTTAAGTAAAAGTCGCATTATTGGGCACTACGTCTTTGCCCAGATCGAAACTATCTGAAATTAATAGATTTATAACAATTTATTAAAGGAGTTCGTGACACCACGCCCACCAGATCTAAATTGTCTGTTACGTTAATGTTAATTTAAATATTTGTTAATTCAGATTAATTTTCGCGGGCGGTTTTCACCCACTCTTGCAGCGATTTCGCTCGCATTCTTAACAAAACATTACCGAGATCAGTCAAAGTCACCTGACCACCCCGAAGATCAGCCGGCCAAAGAGGGTTAAATCCATTTTGCCAAAGGCGGCAAGCTCATCAAAACAGCATCTGGATCGTGGCCCGTTTCGAGACCGAATTTCGTACCGCGGTCATAGAGCAAATTATACTCGGCATATAAACCACGATGGACCAATTGCGCGTCGCGCTCTGCCGCGCCCCATGGCTGATTAAGCCGCGCTTCGACCAATGGGGCATAGGCGGGTAAAAATGCCCGTCCGACATCTTGCGTCAGCCCAAAGTCTTTCTCCCAATCGCCCGTGCAGTGGTCATCATAGAAAATACCACCCACGCCGCGCGCGCGCTTGCGGTGGGGAATATAGAAATATTCATCCGCCCAAGCTTTGTAGCGCGGATAGATATCTGCCCCATGCGCTGCGCAATAGGACTCTAAAACCCCATGAAACTGCGCAGTGTCTTGCGCATATTCAATACAGGGATTGAGATCAGACCCACCGCCAAACCACCAGGCATGCGGCGTCCAAAACATACGAGTATTCATATGGACGGCCGGGCAATGCGGATTTTGCATATGCGCCACAAGCGAAATTCCCGCTGCCCAAAATCTTGGATCATCGCGCATGCCGGGGATCCCTTTGCGCGCGGCCATGGCCTCCTGCGCCCGCGCGCCCAAAGTGCCGAAAACTGTAGAGACATTAACCCCTACTTTCTCAAACACCCGGCCACCGCGCATCACACTCATCAAACCACCACCGGCATCTGAGCCATCTTCCGCCGTGCGCTGCGTTGGGGTGACGGTAAATGTACCGCAGGGCGCATCTATCTCATGCTGCGCTTCTATCGCTTCAAATCGGGCAACAATATCGTCACGCAGTTGGCGGAACCATGCGCTTGCAGCGGCTTTTTCGGAATCAAATGTCTCTGTCATGGCTCAAATCAATGCAGCGATGTGTTCACCGCGTCAACCAGGCTGCGGCCTCCATCTACGGTTAATATTTCACCCGTGACAAATGACGAGCTGTCTGAGGCTAAAAATTGGACAGCTTCCGCGACTTCCGTCGGACCCGCAATGCGCCCTTGCGGCGTCGCCACTAAAATAGCTTCCCGGTGATCGGGATGTTCGCGGAGATGATCTTGCAAGGATGCCGACATTACAGATCCAAAAGCCACTGCATTCACGCGCACGCGCTCTGGTGCCAGGCTCACCGCGAGGCATCGGGTCATTTGGTCAAGCGCGGCGCAGCTGACTGAAAATCCCATCAAGTCCGATTGCGTTCTTTGAGCCGCGATAGACGAGAGATTGATGATTGTGCCGACACAGGGACGCGCGCTGTCCTTCCCCTGTTTGATCATCCGCCGGGCCACCAATTGCGAGAGTTTAAATCCCGCCATAAGATTTTGGTCCAGCATGGTTTCTATAGTTTCATCCTCTTGCTCCAGAGGTGCCGTGCGCAAGATTTGCCGCGCCCCATTGACCAAAATATCAACTTGATCGAACGCATCCAAAGTGGCCGAAAGCAAATTGGCAATGGTCAATTTCTCCCGCAGATCTCCAGCAAAATAGCGGATATTGCTGGCCTCATCGGCCATATCGCCTACTTCAGCGCGCAAACGTGCCTCATCTTTATCGGCAAACATGACATTTGCGCCCGCATCGGCCAAATGCCTTGCGATCGCCAAGCCCACACCATTAGCAGCGCCAGTGACGATGGCCGTTTTACCAGTGACTGAAAAAGACATGGGCGCTCCAGAGGTTGCGAATCTTAAGCAGTCTAGCGGTTATTTCCGCTTTGGGCGAGATGCCTGGAACAGCTTAAATCGACCGTTGCCCGGAAGCTCCAGAACCTTCGCAAAGCACTGTTCTAGTGTCGTTTCATATGGAAGATGACGATTGGCGACCATATAGACTGTCCCCTTTGGCCGCAAACAACGCCGAGCTGCGGTAATAAACGCGCGGCCCAATTCAGGATCGCCCTCTCGCCCGGTGTGAAACGGCGGGTTCATCACCACCGCGTCGTAAACACCGTTCCAGTCACGCGCATCCGCCCAGTGAAACTCAGTACGCGGATCACTGACATTGCGTTTGGCACAGTCCAAAGCAAAGTGATCGGCTTCAACCATATCAAGCCGTGTGACCGCGCTTCGCTTTACAATCTGCGCTGACAAATAGCCCCAACCCGCACCAAGATCGAGCACATCGCCCGCCAAATGCTCTGGCAAAGCCTCCGCCAACAAGGCCGATGCAGGATCGACCGCCCCAGCAGAAAACACCCCCGATTGCGTGACGAATTCGCCAAAATTCTGATCCACCGCACGCAGGCTTGGCAATGGCGTTCCAGCAAACCAAAAAAGGCGCCCATGAGCCTTGGTGATCGTGCCTTGAACGTTGGTCAACTTGCGCAGCGTCTTGAAGTGGCTGTCTATCCCATCTGTTTTTTGCCCGTCCACAACCACAATATCAGCGTAAGCAGCGGCCTGTGCAATAAGATCTGCGGTCTGTTGCTTGGAACGTGTGCAACAGACCACCGCGAGCGCAAACCGCTGATCTGGTAGGGCGACATCACAGGCAAACCCTTGATTCCGCCAAGCAGCATTGAGCGCAACATGCGGCTGAATGATCAAAGGGGCCGAAAGCCCGGCAGAATCGAATCCCACCGGCGGATGCAATAGAGCAACCGGCCCATCGCTGCGCGCGAGCCCTGTGTCAAACGCAAGGGAAAGACGCGCCACGGGCTATTCTTTTTCCATGGTGCATTGAAGGGGGTGTTCATGGCGCTGCGCCATGTCCAGAACCTGCGCCACTTTGGTTTCTGCGATCTCACGGCTATACACCCCAACCACTGCCAGGCCTTTTTTGTGCACTGTAAGCATGAGTTCAAAACTTTCTTGGTGAGTCAGGCCAAAAAAACGCTCCAAAACCATGATTACAAATTCCATAGGCGTATAATCATCATTGAGGATGAGAACCTTATACAGCGGCGGGCGTTTAGTTTTCGGGCGACTGTCCAAGGCCACACCGAAATCGCCCTCATCTTCGGGAGTGTCTGCTGCCATGGTCCAATGTGCCGTCACAATGTTCACCCTCTGATCACCGATTTGCAAAATTTCTGTCTAAACCCCTATATAAAACTATAGACGTTAATGGAAAGGGCCAGCTTGCCGAGCAGTATCAAAATTTTGGGCCTCGATGCCGACGACACGCTGTGGCAGAACGAAGAGTTCTTTCGCCTCACCCAGGACCGCTTTGCGGACATGCTAAGCGCCTATATGCCGCCCGACCTTCTACACGAAGAGCTATTGACCGCCGAGCGACGCAACTTGGGACGCTATGGCTATGGGATAAAGGGGTTTTTGCTATCCATGGTGGAAACGGCGATTGACGTGTCCAAAGGCCAGGTGCCTGCCCATGTGATCCACGACATATTGGTGATGGGGCGCGATATGTTGAACCATCCCATTCATCTCTTGCCGGGCGTGGCCGAATGCCTGCCAAAACTGGCAGAAGATTATGCGCTGGTGCTCGTGACCAAGGGCGATCTTTTGCATCAGGAGCAAAAATTGGCGCAATCTGGCTTGGCAGATCTATTTGACGAAGTCCATATCGTCAGTGAAAAACAAACCACAACCTATCAAAGAATTTTTGGAGCGCAGCTGCCTGCAACCGCCATGATCGGCAATTCCATAAAATCTGACATTCTACCGGCGCTTGCGGCCGGTGCCGCCGCGATCCATATTCCGGGGCGCTATGAGTGGGAGATGGAAAAAGCAAGCGCGCCGCCCGACGGCCCAAGATATTTTAAAGCTTCCTCGTTTAATAAGGTCAGCGCGCTCTTGTCGGAAATATGACGATTTCAATGCAGGCTTTGCGCGGCACACAAGATTTAGTGGGGAAAATATAAATTTGCCTAAATAGGCTATCTTTAGTCCTTAAAATAGCCTCATTTTAGCTATTCTTTCACTGATTCGTTTGTGCTAGACTGTCGACGAGCAAAGCACGGGAAAAATCCCGGCGCATAAAAAGTGAGGCAGCAGGCGTGAAACACCCGCTCATATCCTATATCATCGTAGCCTTTTTTGCGATGTCCTTTTTTCCTTCCGTGGCGCTGCAGGCCGCGCCCTATGCTGCGGTGGTTATGGATGCGCGCAATGGTAAAATTTACCATTCCCGTAATGCAGATACCCGCCTACATCCGGCCTCCTTAACCAAAATGATGACGCTCTATGTCGCGTTTCAGGCCATTGAGAAAAACGAAATCTCACTGGACAGCTATGTGACCGTGTCGCGCAATGCTGCGGCCGAGCCGCCCTCAAAACTCTGGCTCAAACGCGGCCAGAAAATCAAACTGCGCTATCTCATTCGCGCTGCGGCCATAAAATCGGCCAATGACGCGGCCACCGCAATTGGTGAGGCCATTTCAGGCACAGAGGCGGCATTTGCCAAACGTATGACCCGCACCGCCCGCGCCATGGGCATGTCGCGCACAACGTTTAAAAATGCCCATGGTCTCACACGATCTGGCCATCTCTCTACGGCCCGCGATATGTCCATTTTGGGCCGTCATATGATTTATGATTACCCGCAATATTATAACCTATTCTCGCGGCGCAGTGCCGATGCGAAGGTTCGCAAGGTGAACAATACCAACCGTCGCTTTCTCGCGGCCTATAGGGGTGCCGACGGAATCAAGACCGGTTACACCCGCGCCGCGGGCTTCAATTTGGTTGCCTCCGCCGAGCGCGGCGGGGAGCGCATTGTCGCCACAATGTTTGGTGGATCCTCCACAGCGGCGCGCAACAAACGGGTCGCACAGCTTCTGGATATGGGCTTTGATCGTGCGCCCTCCACCGCCAAGCTACAACGCCCCAGCTTGCCACCTTACAATCAAAACGAAAACGAGCATAGTGGGAAAACCCTGCGTCTGGTGACAGCGGTGAAGCGCTCACTCCGGCCCAAAATGCGCCCCTTTGGCGAAGCCAGCGCAGCTGAAGATGTTGTTGTAGCGGCGCTGCCCGAACTGCAGGTGCAGCCCGATGACATCCTAACAGCCGTTCAATCC
>Ga0228609_1000556_pt1 | contig 17690 bp, 10 predicted proteins | sample 10DmetaG_FD_190068 | JGI IMG/M metagenome (GOLD analysis project Ga0228609, IMG submission 190068) | Seawater microbial communities from Monterey Bay, California, United States - 10D | ecosystem: Environmental > Aquatic > Marine > Coastal | place: USA: California | collected 2016-11-10 | reverse complement strand
CTTCTTTTTGTCTTTCACTGTTTTCCTTCTTCTTTGACAACTGTTGCAACGAAAATGATATGGTAATTCCCAAAAAAACAACTAAAAATTCTATTAGATACTTAAAAAAATATTTTTTCATGAAACCTAATTTAGTTATAAAGTTTAGATTACATACCAAATCCCACCCCCTTATTCCAATAAAAAAACCGTTTTCTAAAACCCATGCCCCTGTGTTTGAATTAATGCTGGATGGAAACTTTCAGCTTTTAAATACAATGTCATAGTCCACATCTTTACCTATGTGCTTGGTTACATAATTGCATACTGCTTCACTATCATAGATGGGCTGATAGTCTCCCACTGATACATTGCCTAATCCATATTTAACTTCCTGGTAAGTCATGTCTGTATTAGTGCCAATAAGTATGTGAACGTGAAGGTTGTTGTAATCTCCTTTGTCTCTCTCTGATACAAAGAATGCCTGTTCTACCTTATTAGAGCGCGTTAGAAGCTTTGTAAGCCAGTTTCTCACTGTCATTGTGTGAATCCTGTAAGGAGTTCTGCAAGTTGCGAAGTAGTTCCATTGTAATTGTTGGATAAAGTCTGCGTAATCGTTAGATAAATTCATTCTCTTAAGTTTATGCAATAGCAGGGATTAAGGTAGTCCATGCCCTTGCTGGTTTTTAAATACTTGGAATTGGAATGAATTTTATTTGAATACTCAAAGATACTCAATAAAAAAAAGCTAAATTTAAAGAGTGAAAATCAGTGTTGTTAGAAATAGAAAAGGCAACTCTGCAGGCAACTGAAAAAAAGAAGTCCCGAAAACACAAGGCTTCCAGGACTGTTCAGCGGAGAGACAGGGATTCGAACCCTGGCGACGGTTGCCCGTCGACAGATTAGCAATCTGCTCCATTACCACTCTGGCACCTCTCCTGATAAATGGAGAACAAAAGTAAGTGTTCCTATATAAGAAAACAATCTTTTTTAAAAATTATTCTGGATATTCTATTCGGAGTTGATAGACATTAATCAATTTTTGTAAAAGCACCTTTTTAACAGTCTCTATTTCTGATAATGTAATATTAGAATTATTGAATTGAAGCGCATTCATTTTACTAGTAACAATCTTTTCAATAAAATGTTCTAATTGTTCTATGTTGGGAGATTTCAAACTTTTAGAGGCGGCTTCAACAGCATCTGCCATCATTAAAATTGCAGTTTCTTTTGAAAAAGGTCTTGGACCTGTGTATTGAAAATCCTCAATGTGAGTATTGTCTGGGTCCAACTCCAATTGTTTTTTATAAAAATAATAGACAGTAGAATCACCATGATGGGTTCTTATAAAATCGATTACACGATCGGGTAACTTATTTTTTTGAGCAATAGCGATACCATCCAAAACATGATTAATAATAATTTGAGCACTTTGTTTGGGAGTAAGAGCATTATGAGGAGATTCTGATGCAATCTGATTTTCTGAAAAATATTTTGGCTGCTTAAGCTTTCCAATGTCATGGTAAAGCGCCCCCACACGAACTAATAAAGTATTCGCTCCTATTTCGTTGGCAGCAGCCTCTGCAAGATTAGCTACTTGTAAAGAGTGATGAAAGGTTCCTGGAGCTTGATCAGAAAGTTCTTTTAACAACTTAGAGTTTGTGTCTGAAAGCTCCAATAATGAAACATCTGATATCAAACCAAATAACTTTTCATAAATATAAATCAAGGGTTGTACAAAAAGCATTAAAAGTCCATTTAGCATGAATAAACCAATGGTAATCAAATCAATTTTCAAGAAAGTTCCCTCTTGAATTATGGTAAATGCGATATAGGCAATCAAATACACTAGTACAATTTGACCTACAGAAATGAATAAATTCGCACGGCGGTATAATTGATCAATGGATTGAATGGTTACAATCCCAGCAACAATTTGAAGAAATACAAACTCAAAGCTATTGGGTACAATAAACCCAATCAATAGTACAGTAAGCAAATGAGCAAAAAGTCCCAGACGAGCATCAAAAAAAGTTTTGATAATAAGAGGTAAAATACACAAAGGTGCAGCAAAAATAAGGACAGTATTGTATCCCATTAAAATGGTGGTGACCAAAATAACAAATACAATATTGAAAAAAATAAAGGTTAGTTTTCGATTGTTTTCATATATAGCTAAACGATACTTGTGTAAAAACAATAATAGTAATGAAAAGGTCAGGAAAATAAGAATGGAATACCCTATCAAAATCCATACTGAACTTTCATCATCGCTTTCTAGCATAGAAAACTCTCTTCGTAAAGAGGTTAATGCTTCAAAATGACTTTCATCTACTACCTCCCCTTCCGCAATTATTAATTCCCCAGAGGAAACTACACCTCTGGAGAGAGAAATGTTTTGGAGGGCTTCATTTACTGCGTCTTGATAAAAAACGGTGTCTAATGAAACATTAGGAGTAATAAGTTCAAAGAACAAATCATTAAATACATTAAAATAGTCTTCATAATTGGATCCCTCAAACCACTGAGTTAAACGTTCAAAAAGAATATCTGATTTAAAAAGCTGTTCAATTGAAAGAGGGTACTCTATATTTTCTTGAATGAGTAATATTTCTTCATTACCCTGATGTTTATAATTTGGTGGGAGCACCCCATATTCATAAATTTTATTTAATATTTTTTCTCCAAACTGATAAACACTATCAAATACAATTGGGTTTTCGAGAATAGGAAAAAATCGTATAAACTCATCTTGATATCGAGAAAGCACTTCTTCCTTTATCTTAAGGTCACTTCTTAAATAAGGTTTCAAAGTGTTCAAAGCAGCCTCTTGATCTGCTTTCACTTCAGCTTCTGATTTTAAAATGGAAAAATCAAATGGTGCATAATAACTGGGGTATTGCCATGCTCTACCCTTTTGGAATTCATACTTAAACTGTCCCCCTATTGGAAAAAGGTTGAGAATAAGTAAAGAGCTAGCAAGTATAAGTACAGACTTGTAAATTATTTTTTGTTGAGCCACAATGTAATTCCAGAAGGATTTCAAAATCAATATTTGTTATCAAAACTACATAAACTAATTGTTTTGTTAGCTATTTTCGAAACAGTTCGAGGCACTAGGGATAGAATTCGTTATTTTTGTGAGTGAATTTAAGCAATTGTATAAAAATATAATTTGAAATACGGAATCTGTCATTTAAGTATCGTTCCGATGCGCAAAGAAAGTAATCACAGAAGTGAGATGGTATCACAGCTTTTATATGGAGATTGTTTTAAAATCATTGGGACTAAAAAAGAATGGCTTCACATCACTACATTATTGGATGATTATTCAGGATGGATTGACCATAAACAAGCCCAATTGATTTCGTTAAAAGAAGCAGAAGATATAGGAATCCATCAGGCAGCCTATAGCACACAGCTTATTGATTATATTGAAACCACGGACAACAAGCTCACTACTTTAGTGATTGGAAGTAATATTAGTGCCGTAACTTTATTACAACATTCGTATTCTGGTCCCAGCTTCAAAGGCAAAAACAAAAAAGCTAAACTTCTTGAAATCGCTTCTTTATATCTAAACGCTCCTTATTTATGGGGTGGAAAAACCCCAATGGGAATTGATTGTTCTGGACTTACTCAAATGATATACAGAATCAATGGACATCAGATTCCTAGAGATGCCTCTCAACAAGCTTTACTTGGTTCAACTTTGAGCTTTATTGATGAAAGTGAACCCGGCGACCTTGCCTTTTTTGATAATGAAGAAGGTGCAATAACTCATGTGGGGCTTTTACTTGAAAACAATTATATCCTTCATGCCCATGGTAAAGTTCGTATAGACCGTATTGATCAGACAGGCGTATACAATATAGACACCCAGCAGCATTCTCATAAACTGAGAATTATCAAAAAAATTATATAAAAAAAGCCTTCATTAAATGAAGGCTTTTTAGGTAATTAAAATGCTTATTATTATTATTTAAGTAGTGCTTTCATTTTCATGAAACCTTCGTTATCTCCTAGTGTTCCATATATATTCATCAACGTATTGATTGCCTCTTCATTTTGACTTACCTCAATAAGCTTTTCAAGGATAGGCACACACTCTTTATAAATCCCCTCTCTAGAGGTTTTAAGTATGTCATAACGAGCGTTATCTGCTCTTGAATTTCCTAAAGAATTCATTTCTTCCACAATTTTTGCCTCCCCATCTAAAATTAAAGAAACAAGATTCAAATAACTAGATTCTGAATTTGGGTTTAGTTCAATTGATTTCTCATAGTATTGTCTTGCTTCTAAAGCATTTCCGCGTTGAGCATTTACCACACCTAAGTTGAAATATAAAGATCCATTATTTGGATCTTGGGCAATAGCCTCTTTCATCAACTCTTCAAAACGATCATTTTCCTCTAGCTGAATGTAGAGATTAGCTTCAGTTAAAATCAAATTCAAATCCTTAGGATTTTCCTTTCTTGCTTCTTTAACTGCACCCATTGCTTTTTCATTATCTCCAAGTTGAGCATAAATTAGAGCAATATTTTTAACAATCTCAGGAAATTTTGATTCAGAGGTTTCTACCTTGAAATCGGTGTATTCTTTGGTCTTTTTGTAAAGATTATATTCCGTTTCTGAAAATTCTATTTCTTCTCCTGTTTCAGCTGATTTTGCCAAATAACGTGTTGTAATACCTTCGTAACGAATCTCTTTCAGTTGATTGTAATACTTCAATGAACTCTCAAAATCGCCTCCATTTACTGCACTTGAAGCAGCGTAATACAAATAATCTTGATTCGTTTCTGGGTTAATTGTATACGCTAAATACAATTTGCTTGCAGCATCAACAAAACGCTTTTCAGCATTATCTTCAATAGCGCTATTTACAATATCTGAGGTTAAGGATTGTAATTTTGCGTCGTAATCTGAATTTACAGCTCCAGCAGCTTTGAAAGCAGTATATTTTTCATAAGCAGCTTCAAAGTTTTTATTTGCTTGTTCAATCTGAGCCTCTAAAAATGTTTTTTGATTTAACACCTTAGCATCTGCTTGTTCAAATAAAGCAGCATTAGCTTCCAAAATACTTACAGCTCCAGTAACATCTCCAGAGTTAAATAATTTGACAGCCTTTTTGATCTCTTTTTTTTGTCCAAAAGAGAAAGTCATGGTTAAGATAAAAAGTAAGAATAATTTATTTTTCATTGTTAATTTATAATTGTTTGGTTGTATTTATTCAATAATAGTGCCATCGTTAACGTCAACATCACTAACATCTTCTATTGGAGCATCATCATTCATTACTTTGGCTACAGCTGCGATAGTATCATCTCCTTTCAAGTTGATCAATTTGACTCCCTGGGTCGCTCTACCCATAACTCGGAGAGATGCAATTTCCATACGTATTGCAATCCCTGATTTATTTATAATCATGAGATCGTCTGAATCGGTAACTGTTTTTATAGAAACTAATTTTCCTGTTTTATCTGTAATGGAAATCGTTTTCACTCCCTTACCCCCTCTATTTGTAATTCGGTAGTCATCAAGACTGGAGCGTTTTCCATAACCATTCTCAGAAACAACGAGGATATTCGCATCCATATCATTTACAGCAACCATCCCAACTAATTCATCTTTGGCATCGGCTAATGTAATTCCTCTCACCCCAGAAGCGCCTCTACCCATTGGTCGGGTTTTACTTTCCTCAAAACGAATCGCTTTTCCAGATTTAACCGCCAGCATAACATGACTGTTTCCATTGGTTAATTTAGCCTCTAAAAGTTCATCGTCTTCCTTAATACTAATCGCATTAATTCCATTGGCTCGTGGTCTAGAATACTGTTCTAAGGAAGTCTTCTTGACCTGACCCTTCTTTGTGGCCATAATAACATAATGATTGTTAATGTATTCCTCATCTTTAAGATCTTGAGTACATATAAAGGCTTGAACCTTATCATCTTGTTCGATATTAATTAGGTTTTGAATCGCTCTTCCTTTTGCTGTCTTTGATCCCTCGGGGATTTCATAGACACGCATCCAGAAACATTTTCCTTTCTGGGTGAAAAACAACATATATTGATGGTTTGTTCCAACAAACAAATCCTGGAGAAAATCCTCATCACGAGTTGTAGATGCTTTTTGTCCTACCCCACCTCTATTTTGAGTTTTATATTCATTAAGAGGAGTTCTTTTGATGTATCCTGCGTGAGAAATTGTAATAACAACTTGGTCATCTGGAATCATATCTTCCATACTAAAATCTCCACCAGCATATTCAATATTTGAACGTCGCTCATCACCATATTTGTTCTTAATCTCAACAAGCTCTTCCTTTATGATATCCATTCTTCGATCTTTTTTATCAAGAATATCTTTAAGATTTGCAATGGTTTTCAACAAGTCGTTGTACTCTGTTCTAAGTTTGTCTTGCTCAAGTCCTGTAAGTTGACGCAAACGCATCTCTACAATAGCTTTGGCTTGAATTTCAGATAATTTAAAACTCTTGATTAGACTTTCTCGAGCAACATCTGCGCTTTGAGATGCTCTAATAATTTTAATAACTTCATCAATATTGTCTGAAGCAATAATGAGACCTTCTAATATATGGGCTCTGTCTTCTGCTTTCTTTAATTCAAACTTGGTACGTCTAACAACCACATCATGGCGGTGTTCCACAAAATAATGGATCATCTCTTTGAGATTCAGCATTTGTGGTCTTCCATTTACTAGAGCAATGTTATTAACGCTAAATGAAGATTGAAGTTGAGTGTATTTGTATAATTTATTGAGTACAATATTAGGAACAGCGTCACGCTTTAGAATGTACACTATTCGCATTCCGTTTCTATCAGACTCATCTCGTATACTACTAATTCCCTCTAACTTTTTGTCATTGACCATTTCTGCGGTCTTGCGAATCATTTCAGCCTTATTCACCTGATAAGGTATTTCAGAAACAATGATGCATTCCCTTCCATTGACCTCCTCAATATTGGCTTTGGCACGCATGACAATCCGTCCTCTACCCGTTAAAAAGGCTTCACGAACCCCTTCATAACCATAAATAGTACCTCCTGTTGGAAAATCAGGAGCTTTGATTGTTTGGATTAACTCCTCAATCGTTATATCATTATTTTCAATGTACTGTATCGTACCATCGACCACCTCCGTTAAGTTATGAGGAGGCATATTCGTTGCCATACCTACAGCAATACCAGATGCTCCATTGATTAGTAATGTAGGAACACGCGTTGGTAAAACAGTAGGTTCCTTTAGTGTATCATCAAAATTTAGTTGAAGATCAACAGTCTCTTTGTCAATATCGGCCAATAAATCTTCCGAAATCTTTTGCATTCTAGCTTCGGTATATCGCATTGCAGCTGGACTATCTCCATCTACCGAACCAAAGTTTCCTTGACCATCTACCAAAAGATAACGAAGACTCCACTCTTGAGCCATCCTTACCATGGTATCATAAACAGAACTATCACCGTGGGGATGATACTTTCCTAATACTTCTCCTACAATACGTGCTGATTTTTTGTGTGCGGTATTTGCTCGAATTCCTAATTCGTGCATACCAAATAAAACACGTCGATGAACTGGCTTTAAACCATCTCTTACATCAGGTAGTGCACGTGACACTATGACAGACATTGAATAATCAATGTAAGCTGATTTCATTTCATCTTCAATGTTGATTGGAATGAGCTTATCTCCTTCGTTCATATGACTAATTTATATAAGTGCTAAAATAAGGAAACACAATACAACATATCCTATATTTTAATCTCATAATTTGTAAAATTATCAACATAAAGTAGATCTTATTTTGTTATAAATAATAAGGCTCCTGCTTTTGAAATATGATTATTTTTTTGTCTATTAGCATTAAGCAATAATAATTGGTCTACTTTTTGAAGTAGATTAAAAAAAATAAGGCACATGGACGATAATTTCTCACCAAGAGTTAAGGATGTAATTGCATTTAGTAAAGAAGAAGCACTTCGATTAGGGCACAGTTTTATTGGAACAGAACACCTAATGTTAGGTATATTAAGAGACGGTGGAGGAAAAGCCATCGCAATACTCAATTCCATTGAAGTAAACTTAGAACAGTTAAGAAGAAAAGTTGAGATTTTAAGCCCTGCGGAACTTGACAACTCTCAATTGATGAATGATAAAAAAAATCTTCATTTAACACGACAAGCAGAACGTGCCCTCAAAACCACTTTTCTAGAAGCAAAGCTTTTTCAAAGTGAATTGATCAATACCGTTCATCTACTATTGTGCATCTTGAGAAATGAAAATGATCCTACAACTAAATTGTTTACAAAACTTAATGTTGATTATGATTTAGTCAAAGAACAATTCAAACTCATGTTGGCAAATGATGCTGACAGTTATGAAGATCTTTCTGCTTCTTCCTCTTTTCCTGAAGAAAAAAGTGATGGAGATGAAAAGGAAAACCCATTCATTCCTACTTCCGAATCCAAAACAAACAAAAAAACTAAGACCCCTGTTTTAGATAACTTTGGACGAGATGTTACCCTTCTGGCTGAACAAGAAAAATTAGACCCTGTTGTTGGGCGTGAAAAAGAAATTGAAAGAGTATCTCAAATTCTAAGCCGAAGAAAGAAAAACAACCCTTTACTTATAGGCGAGCCTGGGGTTGGAAAATCAGCTATTGCAGAAGGTTTAGCCCTTCGTATCATTCAGAAAAGAGTTTCGCGCGTCTTGTATAACAAACGTGTTGTCACTTTAGATTTAGCAAGTCTAGTGGCTGGTACGAAATACAGAGGACAATTTGAAGAACGCATGAAAGCTGTAATGAATGAGCTGGAAAAAAATGATGATATCATTCTTTTTATTGACGAAATTCACACTATTGTAGGAGCTGGGGGAGCAACTGGAAGCCTAGATGCTTCAAACATGTTTAAACCAGCCCTTGCACGTGGAGAAATTCAATGTATTGGTGCCACTACACTAGACGAATACAGACAACATATAGAAAAAGATGGAGCGCTCGAACGTCGTTTCCAAAAAGTATTAATTGAGCAGACTACCCCAGTAGAAACACTCGAAATACTTCAAAATATAAAAGATCGATATGAAAGTCATCATAATGTAAACTATACGGATGAAGCTTTAAAAGCTTGTGTAGAACTTACTGATCGCTATATGTCAGATCGTTTTCTTCCTGATAAAGCGATAGATGCATTAGATGAAGCTGGGTCACGAGTTCACATTAACAACATGAGTGTTCCTCAAGAAATTATTGATTTAGAGAGACAACTTGATGAAGTTAGAGAATCAAAAAATACGGTAGTCAAAAAACAAAAATATGAGGAGGCTGCTAAATTGCGAGATGATGAAAAACGTTTTGAACGTTTATTGATAGAAGCTCAAGAAAGATGGCAAGAGGATTCCAAATTGAATCGTGTTACAGTGAATGAAAATAACATCGCAGATGTTGTTTCGATGATGACCAACATACCTGTAAACAAAATTGTAAATTCTGAAAAAACAAAACTTTCTAAGCTCTCATCTACAATTGGTGAAAAACTAATCGGGCAAAAAGATGCTATTGAAAAAGTAGTAAAATCAATACAAAGAAACCGTGCTGGCCTGAAAGCACCTGATAAACCCATTGGATCTTTTATTTTCCTTGGGCAAACTGGAGTTGGTAAAACCCAATTAGCAAAAATATTAGCTTCTGAAATCTTCGATTCTGAGGAAAATCTTATCAGAATAGATATGAGTGAATACATGGAAAAATTCGCTATTTCTAGATTAATTGGTGCACCTCCGGGCTATGTAGGTTATGAGGAAGGGGGTCAATTAAGTGAAAAAGTGAGAAGACGTCCTTATTCAGTAATTCTTTTGGATGAAGTTGAAAAAGCACATCCTGACATTTTCAACATGCTTTTGCAGGTATTAGATGATGGTTTTTTAACCGACAGTCTAGGAAGAAAAGTCAATTTCCAAAATACCATTATCATCATGACCTCTAACATTGGAGCACGACAGGTAAAAGATTTTGGAACAGGACTTGGATTTGAAACCGCTTCTCAAAAAGCTCAAACTTCTGACATAGAAAAAGGGGTTATTGAGAAAGAATTAAAGAAAACTTTTTCTCCTGAATTCCTGAATCGTGTTGATGATATAGTGATATTCAATGCTTTAGAAAAGCAAGATATTCGTGTAATTGTTGATATTGAATTGGAAAAATTCATCACCCGAGTTGAAAAGATAGGCTACAAATTAAACGTATCTGATGCAGCAAAAGATTTTATTGCTGAAAAAGGGTTTGATAGTAAATATGGAGCCCGTCCCCTTAATAGAGCAATCCAAAAGCATATTGAAGATTTAGTAGCTGAACATGTTGTTGGAAACACTATAAAAGAAGGTGATCTCGTAAGTATTGATAAAAATAAAAAAGAAGATGCTTTGCAGCTTGATGTGAATCAACAAATCGAGAGTTCTTCATAAAAGAGAGCAAACATTTATGTATCCCTGAAAAGTACTTCAAAAAACCCTTGATTTTTATCTATTATTTAGAATAAAGCCAATGCTTTTATACTATTTTTGCGCATAATTTAATTATGTAAACCTATGCCTTAATTTAGGCATTTGATATAAAACATTATGAAGGTTTTAAAATTTGGTGGTACTTCTGTTGCAAATTCAGAAAGTTTAAAGTTTGTTGTTGATATTGTAAAAAGATCAACCAGTGAAAAACAAATAGTGGTTGTATCTGCATTAGGGGGGATAACCAATCTTCTAGTAGAAATGGCTTTAACCGCAAGCAGAGGTGAAGCTAATTTCAAAAAACATATTCAAACCGTTGAAGAACGTCACTTGGAAATTATATTGAGTACTATACCAGTAACTCAACAAAGTGGTATTATCAGTTTTTTAAAATCTCAAATAATTGAACTTGAGGATGTACTTGAATCCCTTCACACTTTAAAAGAATTAACTCCTAAAAGTCTTGCAAAGATTTCGAGTTATGGTGAAGTTTTATCAAGCACTATTATTCATAAACTTTTTAAAAACCATGAAATTAATGTAACCTTAAAAGATGCCAAAGCTCTCATTTTTACACATAAAGTGAATGATAGAGAAATTGTAGATCAAAATAAAAGTGCCAAAAACACTCAAGACTTTATTGCATCACTTTCTGCTAAGGTTACTTTAGTACCTGGATTTATTGCCAGTGACGAAAATGGAGACATTACTACCCTAGGTAGAGGTGGCTCTGACTACTCTGCGGCTTTACTTGCCAACTACAGTGAAGCTTCCGTTTTAGAAATCTGGACAGATGTAAGTGGCATGTTTACTGCACATCCAAAACTTGTTTCTCAAGCCCAACCCATTCCAAAGTTATCCTACCACGAGGCAATGGAATTATCACATTTTGGTGCGAAAGTGATCTATCCCCCTACCCTTCAACCCATCATTGAAAAAGAAATTCCCATCCTAATTAAAAACACTTTTAATAAGGAAGCTGAAGGAACAATGATTGATGTTAAAGGAACTTTAGAAGGAGGTAATGGAACAGTTGTAAAAGGAGTAAGCCATATTGAAGACGTAGCTCTAGTAAGTTTAGAAGGAAGTGGAATGATAGGTATTCCAGGATTTTCTAAACGCTTGTTTGAATGTCTTTCATCTAAAAAAATCAATATTATCATGATTACCCAAGCCTCCTCTGAACATTCTATTTGTTTGGGAGTCAGTTCTGAAGATGCAGATGTCGCCAAGAATGTCATTGATGAACACTTTGCTTTTGAAATTTCTCTGAACAAAGTTGCTCCTGCTATTGTTGAATATAACATGGCGAATATAGCCGTGGTTGGAGATCGAATGAAAGATCACCAAGGAATTAGTGGAAAACTATTTAGCAGCTTAGGAGCTAACAACATAAATATAAGAGCTATTGCCCAGGGAGCCTCTGAAAGAAACATCTCCATTATTATTGATGAAAAGAATACGCAAAAAGCACTAAATACTGTACATGAAAGCTTTTTTGAGGAACAATCAAAAGAATTAAACTTGTTTATCACCGGTGTTGGAAATGTTGGAGGAAAACTTATTGAACAAATCCATAATCAACAAAATTATTTATTAGAACATTTGCGCCTAAAAATTAGAGTTATTGCACTTTCTAATTCAAGACAAATGCTTCTCAATGATGGCCATATTGATTTGAATCAATGGAAAGAACAACTTGACAATAGTTCTATAAAAGCCAATCGTGAACTCTTTTTTGAGCATATTAAAAAATTAAACTTACGAAATAGCATTTTTGTTGACAATACCGCTAACGAAAATATAGCCAATGAATACGATCGTTATTTAGTACATAATATTGGCGTAGTTACTTGCAATAAAATAGCGTGTGCAAGTACTCTAAGCAATTATACTGATCTCAAAGAAACATCGCGTCGATTTGGAACTCCTTTTCTATTTGAAACCAATGTTGGCGCTGGACTTCCTGTTATTTACACCTTAAATAATTTGATTGCCTCAGGAGATGAAATCATTAAAATTCAAGCCATTCTTTCAGGAAGTTTAAACTTTGTTTTCAATAAGTTTACTCCAGAAACTTCTTTCAAGGATATTGTTAAAAGTGCTCAAACAGAAGGTTACACAGAACCAGATCCAAAAATTGATTTAAGTGGGGTTGATGTCGCCAGAAAAATATTGATTTTGGCTCGTGAAAGTGGTTTTGAAATTGAATTGAGTGATGTAGAAAATAAGGCATTCTTACCTGAAGAAGTGTTAAATACAGATTCCAATGAGGCCTTCTATGAAATGATAGAAAAAAACGAGTCTCATTTTCAAAACTTACTTGCAAATGCCAATAGCAAAGGAGCACGTTTAAAATATGTAGCTCAACTTGAAAACGGAAAGGCTAGTGTTGGTCTTCAAGAAATTGATTCAACACATGATTTCTACAATTTAGAAGGAAGTGATAATATCATATTATTCTATACGAACCGCTACAAAGAACAACCCTTAATTATCAAAGGTGCAGGTGCGGGTGCTGAAGTTACTGCAGCAGGAATTTTTGGTGATATCATACGAATCGGAAAACGTTAATCAATGGATCAAATAGAAGTGTTTTGCCCTGGTAGTGTTGCCAATATCTCATGTGGATTTGATGTTCTGGGCTTTTGTTTGGAACCTATAGGAGACCTTATGAAGGTAACTAAAACTGATAAACCAGGAATTACAATTGGATCAACTAAGGGACAAGATTTACCAAAAAATCCTTTAAAAAATGTTGCAAGCATTGCAGCCATGGCATTATTGGAAGCACATCCAAGTTCATTTGGTTTTCAAATTGATATCGATAAAAGAATTAAACCAGGAAGTGGGATTGGTAGCAGCGCTGCCAGTGCAGCAGGTGCAGTTTTTGCTATAAACGAACTTTTGGGAAAGCCCTACAGTAGAAATGAATTGGTTCAATATGCGATGGCGGGAGAGGCACTAGCCAGTGGAGCCGCTCATGCAGATAACTTAGCTCCAGTACTTCTAGGTGGGTTTACACTTGTTAGAAGTAATCAATCCCTAGATATTATTAAACTCCCAAGTCCCCCTGAGTTGGTAGCAACAGTAATTCATCCTAAAATTGAATTAAAAACAATACATTCTAGAGCTATCCTCAAAAATACTGTACCACTAGATAAAGCCATTCAGCAATGGGGAAATCTCGGGGCGTTTGTTAGTGCGTTATATACAAATGACTACGATCTTCTTTCAAGAAGTATGAAAGATAAAGTCATTGAACCTTACAGAGCAATGCTCATTCCTCGATTTCATGAAGTTAAAGCCGCAGCCTTACATGCGGGAGCTTTAGGTAGTGGCATCTCAGGTTCAGGCCCCTCTATCTATGCTTTATCAAAAGGCATGGATATTGCAAAACAAGTTGGTGAAGCAATGAAAAAACAATTCGATGATTTAGAACTAGAATACGAGGTTCATCTTTCGAAAATTAATAATGAAGGCATTAAAATAGTGTAGTAAACTATGAAATATTACAGTTTAAATTATAACTCACAAGATGTTTCTTTTTTAGATGCTGTACGAAAAGGATTAGCTCCAGATAGGGGCCTCTACTTTCCCAGTGATATTAAAAAATTACCGAATACCTTTTTTGAAAACATCCATAATCTTTCAGATCATGAGATTGCCTTTCAAGTAATACATCAGTTTGTGGGAGGCGATATCCCAGACTCTCGATTAAAGAAGATTGTTGAAGAAACCCTAAGCTTTGATTTTCCAATTGTACCAATCACAGATAGCATCGCAACATTAGAATTGTTTCAAGGACCTACTTTAGCTTTTAAAGACGTAGGTGCACGGTTTATGGCCAGATGCCTTGCTTATGCTAATGAAGTCGAAAAAAAGGAAAAACTAACCATACTTGTAGCAACTTCTGGTGATACAGGAGGTGCAGTTGCTGATGGTTTCTATAAAGTTGATGGAATAAATGTAGTCATATTATACCCCAAAGGAAAAGTAAGCGAAATTCAAGAAAAACAGCTAACCACTTTAGGAGAAAACATTAAAGCTATAGAAATAGATGGAGTATTTGACGATTGTCAAGATATGGTCAAAAGTGCTTTTATTGATAATGATCTGATACAAAATGTTGCTTTAACATCTGCTAATTCTATTAATATTGCACGCTGGCTTTCTCAGATGTTCTATTATTTTATTGCTTATAAAAATCGACTTCATCCAGAAAAAAAACTTGTGGTTTCTGTTCCTAGTGGAAACTTTGGTAATTTATGTGCTGGTTTGGTAGCAAAAAAAATGGGACTTCCTGTTGATCAATTTATTGCTAGTACTAATATTAACGATACAGTACCTGACTACTTAAATTCGGGAACCTACACTCCAAAAAAATCAAAAGCTACCTTATCGAATGCAATGGATGTGGGAGATCCAAGTAATTTTATCCGGATACAAAAGTTGTTTAATAATGATATTTTCAAATTGAAAAAGATTCTTAAAGGCTATCACTACACGGATACAGAAACTAAAAAAGCAATTAAAGAAATCCATGAAGTTTCAGGATATATTGCAGATCCCCATGGTGCAGTTGGGTATTTAGGGTTGAAAGACTTTCTTAAAAATACCACAGATGACTACCAGGGATTATTCCTGGAAACTGCGCATCCAATCAAGTTTGTAGATACAGTAGAAGCTACCCTTAAAACAACTGTTGAAATTCCTAAACGTCTGGAGAGCATCTTAAACAGAGAGAAAACCAGTATCCCTATCTCGCGCTACGATGAACTAAAATCATTTTTACTAAAGCGTTAGTCAATAGTCAATTCGGGTAAAACAAAATCATCTAGCGCACTTTTTTCACGCATTACTTTTTCTATTTCTTCCCAACTTCTCGGTGCATCATTTGATAAGTTCACAGGTCCTTCCTCAGTGATTAAAATATCATCTTCAATTCGTATCCCAATATTCCACCATTTGGGATCACAATGGCTGCCCTCTGGAACATAGATTCCCGGCTCTACTGTAATTACCATATTGGGTGACAAAGTTTCATATAAGCCTGGATCATGAACATCCAATCCTATGTGATGAGCAATCCCGTGGGGTAAGTAACGTCTAAATTCTTCAGGCTTTTCAATTAATCCTAATGCTAAAAGTCCTTCTTGAACAACCGCATTAGTAGCTTCAGAAATTGTCCTAAAACTTGCACCGTTTACGGAGGCATTGATCCCTGCAGTTTGTGCATCATACACAATTTGATAAAGCGCTTTTTGTTCAGGAGTGAATGTTCCAGAAACAGGAATAGTTCGGGTAACATCTGCTGTATACCCCTGATACTCTGCCCCTAAATCCATCAATATTAATTGGTTTTTTAAATCTGTCTTATCATTTGTGATATAATGTAATACACAAGCATTATCTCCAGCACCAACTATAGAAGGGTAGCCCTCATGCGCAGCTCCATACATCTTAAATACTAGTTGATGAATTCCTTGAACTTCTCTTTCTGTCATTCCAGGGTGTATTGCCCTCATTACTTCTATTTGTCCTTGGGTAGAAATACGAACCGCTTTCTTTATTAGTCGAATTTCTTCTTCGGTTTTCTTTTCTCTTAAACCTGCCATTAAATAGCTCAGTTGGTCGATATCAAAGTTATAATCTCTCAACAAAAATGCACTTCTTGTTTTCAAATCGGTAAGAAACATATCCTCACCCACTTTCATAAAATCTTGTATCACAGGATCTTCCATAAGGGTAGTATCCTCTTCCATCATATATGAAATTCTTCTTTTTAAATAGGTGACTTCAGATTCTGTTACAGTTCTTATTCGTTGATACAATCGATATCTTTCTGCATCAAAATTATCAGGATAATTAATTGCATTTTTAAACTCTTTTTGTAGATCAAACAAATCACTTGTATCACTTTTATTATCTCTAACGTCATTCTTAAAGTCGAATATTAAAACCGTGTCAAAGTCAGAAAAATCTTTTTGCTCTTGAGAAAATTCTGTTTTACTCCTTACACGCTCAAAGTCCATTTTTTGGGCTCCTTCAACACCTAATTGTCTTCCATTCCACATCTCATTTCTTGCATCACGATCTCTAACATATATCTTTTCATAATAAACCCCTTCAGAATCTGTTTGAGGTGCACTATAAACTAGTAAAACAGCATGAGGCTCCTTCCATCCTGTCAAATAATAAAAGTTAGGGTCAGGATGGTATTCAAAATCTACATCATTGGCTCTGTTACGAACTGGAGCAGAAAAATAAACAGCTACACTATTAGTTGGAAGTTTTTGACGTAATTCTTGACGGCGTTTCTTATGAAAATCAGTTGAAAGTTCCGACTTTTGTGCATTGATGGAAAGCGGCATTAGCCAAAGTCCAATAAAAATGACAAGGCTACAAATACGAGTATGGTTTCTTAAAATCAAGATCTTTAAATTTTAGTATGAACTTATGAAAAAAACTACATTATACAATACGCATTTAAATTTGAATGCAAAAATGACTCCGTTTGGAGGATATGAAATGCCAGTTCAATACAGCGGAGTAACTAAAGAGCACCTTGCTGTAAGAAAGGGTGTAGGAGTTTTTGATGTTTCTCATATGGGAGAATTTATGGTTTCTGGACCAAAAGCTTTTGATCTATTACAATACATTTGTAGTAACGATATTTCAAAAATTAGTATTGGTAAAGCGCAATACAACTACTTTCCTAATGAAACAGGAGGTATTGTAGATGATTTGATTGTTTATCGTTTGGAAGAAGAAAAATACCTTTTGGTTGTAAATGCATCCAATATTGAAAAAGACTGGAAGTGGGTTCAAAAGCATAATGTTGATTTTGGTGCAGTAGTAGAAGATCAATCTGAAGAAACAGCTCTTTTAGCCATTCAAGGGCCAAAAGCAATTGAAGCAATGCAACAACTTACTTCTGCTCCTCTAACTGAATTACCTTATTATTCTCATACTACAGCAACATTTGCAGGCTGTGAAAACACTTTAATCGCAACAACAGGATACACAGGAGCGGGAGGATTAGAAATCTATTTACCCTGCTCCAAAGCACCTGAAGTATGGGATGCTATTATGAAAGCTGGAGCAGATTTTGATATACTGCCAGCGGGTTTAGCGGCAAGAGACACCCTTCGTTTGGAAATGGGGTATTGCCTGTATGGAAATGA
>Ga0228609_1000552_pt1 | contig 17750 bp, 21 predicted proteins | sample 10DmetaG_FD_190068 | JGI IMG/M metagenome (GOLD analysis project Ga0228609, IMG submission 190068) | Seawater microbial communities from Monterey Bay, California, United States - 10D | ecosystem: Environmental > Aquatic > Marine > Coastal | place: USA: California | collected 2016-11-10 | reverse complement strand
ATTCATTTATTAATTAACCAGTTTCTTAAAAACCGCCACGGCGGATGTTAGTTTAGCATCTAAACAAGTAAAAAAACTTGTTGCTATACAAAAGGAACGTAAACTAAAACACAATGGCAAAACCAGAAGTAAATGACCTGTTAAACGCAGGTGTCCATTTCGGTCACTTAACCCGTAAATGGAACCCAAACATGGCTCCTTATATCTATATGGAGCGTAACGGTATTCATATCATCAACCTTTACAAAACTGCTGCAAAGATTGAAGAAACCAATGAAGCCTTAAAAAAGATTGCAGCCTCAGGACGTAAAATCCTATTTGTTGCAACCAAAAAACAAGCGAAAGATATCGTTGCTGAAAAAGCAAAAGCGGTAAACATGCCCTACATTACAGAACGTTGGCCAGGTGGAATGCTTACAAACTTTGTAACCATCAGAAAAGCCGTTAAAAAAATGGGCGCCATCGATCGTATGAAGAAAGATGGTACTTTTGAAACTCTTTCGAAAAAAGAGCGTTTACAAGTGGATCGTCTTCGTGCTAAATTAGAGAAAAACTTAGGTTCAATCACTGATATGACTCGTCTTCCTGGTGCGCTTTTCATCGTAGACACTACGCGTGAACACATTGCAGTAAAAGAAGCTCAAAAATTGAAAATTCCAATTTTTGCAATGGTAGATACCAACTCTGACCCACGTGACGTTGATTTTGTAATTCCTTCCAATGATGATGCTTCAAAATCAATTGATAAAATTTTAGGTCTTGTTACTGGAGCTCTTGCTGAAGGACTCAAAGAACGTCAAAGTGAAAAAGAAGGAACTGCTGCAAGTGATGCAAAAGAGATGGAAGCTGCTGCCAAAAAATCAGAAGCTACCGATGCTGCTGTTGAAGCAGCTCCTCAAGCTGAAACTCCAGCGGTAGCTGAAAAGGCTGCACCTGAAGCTCCTGCTAAAGAAACCAAGGAAGAAAAAAAAGACTAACTCACTCATAAATTAATAAAACTGTGAAAATTACTGCATCTGAAGTAAACAAACTCCGCCAGGCAACTGGAGCGGGGATGATGGACTGTAAAAAAGCACTTGTTGAAGCCGAAGGCGATTTTGACAAAGCTGTAGAAGGTTTACGAAAAAAAGGACAAAAAGTAGCTGCTAATCGTGCCGACAGAGATTCTTCTGAAGGAGCGGTTTTAGCGAAAGTAAATGATGATAACACCAAAGGTGTTATTGTATCTCTGAACTGTGAAACAGATTTTGTTGCTAAAAACGATTCTTATTTGGCATTAGCAACTTCTCTTACTGAATTAGCAATGGGCTGTGACTCTTTAGAAAGCTTTTTAGCTGCTGAATTTCAAGGGATGACGGTTGCTGAAAAATTAACTGAACAAACGGGTGTTATCGGTGAGAAAATCGAAATCGGTGGGTTTAAAATTTTAACGGCTCCTTTCGTTGGTTCTTACATCCACGCAGGAAATAAAATTGCAACCCTTGTCGGTTTATCATCTGCTATCGATAATGCTGCTGAAGTTTCTAAAAATGTAGCTATGCAAGCCGCAGCGATGAATCCAATTGCTTTAAATGAAGACGGTGTAGATGCCTCTGTCATTGAAAAAGAAATTGAAATTGCAAAGGATCAATTGCGCCAAGAAGGAAAGCCAGAAGCGATGTTAGATAATATTGCCAAAGGAAAAATAAAACGTTTCTTTAAAGACAATACTTTAGTCAACCAAGATTTCATTAAAGACAACAAAGTTTCTGTTGCTGCTTATGTAAAATCTGCTGGTGACGCTGATGTAACAGCTTTTGCGCGTGTGGCTCTAGTATAATTTAACATGCCCTTACCACTTATAAAGCACCCAATTGGGTGCTTTTTTTATACCTTTCAGTCATGAAGAGTAAATCTAAATGCGATTGGTGTAAAGGCGATGCACTGTATGAGAACTATCACGATACGGAATGGGGTGTTCCTCTTTTTGAGGATCAAGCTTTATTCGAATTTTTAACTCTAGAAACCTTTCAAGCGGGTTTGAGTTGGATTACCGTTTTAAGAAAAAGAGAGGAATTTAGAAGAGCTTTTAGTCAATTTGATTATCAAAAAATTGCCTCGTTTGAACCCTCAAAAGAACAGGAGCTACTTAACAATCCAGGAATTATAAGGAATCGATTAAAAATAAGCGCAACCATCAATAATGCTCAAATGTTTCTAAAAATTCAAAAACAATTCGGGAGTTTTTCGGACTATCTCTGGAGATTTGTAGCGGGTACACCCCTTACAAATACCTATAAACGTTTGGAAGAAGTTCCTCCAACAACCCCTTTGGCTGAGACCCTGAGTAAAGACCTAAAACAGCAAGGGTTTAAGTTTGTCGGACCCACCGTTATTTACGCCTATATGCAAGCCACAGGGATGGTCAATGACCATCTGACAGATTGTTTTCGTTACGGGGAAGTTAAATTAAAACGGTAAATCGTCTTCCACTTCATTTGCATCGCCTTTAGCAGGCTCAAAAGCAGAAGGAGGAGGCATTGGAGGCATTTCAGTTGGAGCGGCACCCTCACCAGCTTCAATACGCCATCCTTGTACGGAGTTAAAGTATTTTGTTTCCCCTTGAGGATTTACCCACTCGCGTCCTCTTAAATTGATTCCAATTTTAACGTTTTGACCTACTTGAAAATTATTCATTAAGTCGCACTTGTCTTGAACAAATTCAACTAAAATATGTTGAGGATATTGTTCTTCAGTGGTAACAACAACTTCTCTTTTACGAAAACCGTTTGTACCATAGGTTTTTGTCTCGTCAATCCATTTTATTTTTCCTGCTACTTCCATAGTTTATTTTGTGTTAAAACAAAAATAACAAAACTTTTTTCGGTCGTGGCTTGAAGTTCCATCAATTTATCAAATTCATGTATATTCGTACGTAATCCTTGTGTATGAAGTTGCTTCGCATCTTAAAAAATCAACGAAAAAATAGCGGATACCTTTTTGCATTCATCATTGTTGCCTTGATTTTATGGAATACGAACCTGTTGTTCCAAAACCTGAGTAAAGAACAAAGAGCCAAGATGGAACTTTGGGCGATGGCTCAAGAAGAATACATCCAAAATCAAAGTTTTAGTAATCTCACTTTTGAAGTCCTTCAGCGCTCGGGAATCAATCCCATGATTCAGGTTGATGCAAAGGATAGAATTTTAGAAATAAGAAATGTAAACTGGGATGAAAAAAAGCAAGACTCCACCGCCTTATATAAAATTCTAGACCGAATAAAAAAGGAAAATGATCCTATTTTAATTCAATACAAAGACGAAACAGGTGCCTTAATGATTAATCAAAAACTGTATTATGGAGACTCACAAGTTTTAAAAAAATTACAGTATTATCCCCTCGCTCTATTGTTGATTATCTTTCTATTTGGTGCTGTATTATACTTTGTCTTCAAAACAGCAAAAATTGCAGAGCAAAACCGATTGTGGGCAGCTATGTCCAAAGAAACTGCGCATCAAATTGGAACACCCTTGACCTCCATGATGGGTTGGATTACATTATTGAAAGAGAAACACAAAAACGCAGAGCCCGTATTGGAAATAGAGAAAGATATTGATCGCCTCAAAATGATTACAGACCGGTTTTCTAAAGTAGGCTCAACCCCCGAACTTACTCCTTGGGATCTTATTGAAACTATTTCTAATACGGTAAATTATCTTCAAAAAAGAAGTTCAGAGCATGTACATTTTACTTTAGATCTCCCCAAAGAGGGTATTATAATTCCTTTTAATGCTCAATTAATTAGTTGGACATTAGAAAATTTGATTAAAAATGGAATTGATGCTATGAAAGGGAAAGGCACCTTAAGTCTTAGCGTTAATGAATTAGATCACTCTGTTGAAATTCTTATTTCAGATACAGGAACAGGAATGCCTAAAGAGATTGCTTCTAAAATTTTTGATCCAGGGTTTACCACTAAATCGAGAGGATGGGGACTAGGGCTTTCTTTGGCAAAACGGATTGTAGTTGATTTCCATGGAGGGAAAATAAGTGTAGTGAAAACGGCCTTAGGTAAAGGAACTCAATTTAAAATTGTATTAAATAAAACCCTTTAAAGCGACTGAGATAAATTAAAATATCCCGCGATGGCTTTTGCTGTCTCTTCCATTTCATCGGAAGTCAATTGTACCTGTTTTTGAAAGGTAGCATCTTCCATACTTTTCAAAGGAATTAAATGAACGTGTGCATGGGGTACTTCAAGACCTATAACAGTCATCCCAACACGCTTACAGTCAATTGCTTTCCTAATTGCTAAGGCAACGTTTCTTGAAAAAGACATCAGTTGAAGATAGGTCGTCTCAGAAAGATCGAAGACTTTGTCTATCGCCACTTTTGGCACACACAACACATGTCCTTTTGTATTGGGTCGAATATCCAAAAAGGCAAAGCAATAGTCGTCTTCCGCCACTTTATAGCTTGAGATTTCTCCTGAAATAATTTTAGAAAAAAGGGTGTCCATTAGGAACGTGCAATGGAAATAACTTCCAATTCGATATTACCATTAGGAACAGAAATGATGGCAACCTCTCCTACTTTTTTACCCAGTAGACCTTTCCCTATGGGAGAGTCTACAGAAATTTTACCGGTCTTCAAATCCGCTTCACTTTGCGCAACCAGAGTATATTTCATCGTCGCATCATTGGCTTTGTTTTTAACTTCAACCGTAGAAAGAACTAAAACTTTAGAGGTATCCAATTCAGATTCATTAATGATACGAGCATTAGCCAAAATATTTTCCGTTTTAGCAATATGCATTTCCAACATGCCTTGCGCCTCTTTTGCTGCATCATATTCTGCATTTTCACTTAAATCTCCTTTATCTCTAGCCTCAGCAATTGCCTGAGAAGCCTTGGGACGTTCAATATCCTTTAAGTGATTTAACTCAGCGCGTAGTTTTTTTAAGCCTTCTTCTGTATAATAAGATACTTTACTCATGTTTTCTACGTTTTCTATAATAAACAAAAAATCCTCCCATTGGTGGATTCATAACAAATATAAACAATTGCGAGAAGTCATTACAACAATTTTCCGTTTGAGATTTGGAATAATATTAGGCTTGATGCTCTTTTTAGGCTGTGGGAAATCAGAACTACAACGAAATCCATATTTGGCTGATGTTCGTTTTCAAAGAGAAATCAATCTTAGCCTCCCATTATACAACGAATTGAATTTTGTAGGGGGAAGTTATTTAATAGAAAATGTGGGAATAAATGGTGTTTTGGTTTTTAACCTAAACGGCTCTTCTTTCTTGGCATGGGAAGCCACCTGTCCCAATCATGCCCCTAAGACCTGTTCTAAGCTTGCTGTAGAAGGTGTCTTGGTCAACTGTAGTTGTGAAGCTTTTCAATACAGTTTAGCCACTGGGCAACTGCTTAATCCAAGTGAAAATCTGAGCCCCCCTCAAGGATTACTTTTTTATCAAGTTCAAAATTATAATGGTATTTTAAGGGTCAGTAATTAATATTTCAATTAGATGAAGAGTATTCAATGGAACCTTATTTTTAAAAACAATTACAATTGGCTTGTAGGATTTTTACTACTCTGTAGTCTAAGTTCGGCTCAATTATTGGAATTAGATTACAGCAAAGGCAAAAGAGAAGAATCCAGTTTACGAATTCATTTTATCCGACAAGGGATTATAGGCATCAGTAGTTTGCAACATTTTAATCTAAGTGCAGAGGTTTTTAAATTACGCTACGATGGAAAAAAAGGGACTCATATTTCTTTTACAGTATACAGCACTCAAACTCTTTGGAAAGGAAATAAAACAGATGCCTTAAATACTTTTGAATTCGTCATGAATCCTATCGGAGGAACCGCAAACGGAAACTTTTTTACCAGCTTCCCCCTATCAAAAAAAGAGCATTCAAGTTCTAAAATTGGGGTATCTATTGGAACAAAATGGGTTGAAGGGCAACCCCTTCCGAATTTCAGAAATAGTACTTTTTTCGATAATTACAGTCGCGTAGGATGGATCTATCAACATTTACTTGCGGAAGATCCTTTACAGAATAGTAGTCTTTATTTTTGGAGCTATCCTAATGTCCAATTGCATCAATCAACGGAGGAGAGCAGAGCTCTTTTTTTTAATAACGAACTGCCCTCTCTTGCCTACGGATACGGAATTGAGTTGGGGTTGGAGTACAACGCCCAACTCAAGTTAATTTTAATCGGACAGCAACTCGTCAATACAACTTCAGAAAGTGACTTTGGAAAATTTATTTTCCGTCTTTCTGTGGCCTATCGTTTCAAAAAGTAAATGTCAGTCCGCTTAAAAAATGTATCCCCGCTTGCGGATAATACCCTGCGCCTTCAATTGTTACGGTTTGTCCCGGATTGGAAAAATCATCGTCATAAGTATAAAAATACCCGTTTGATTCATATTTTAGATTGAAAATATTGTTTACGGTCGTTGACCACTGAATTTCTTTAACCCACTTATTGGGTTGCCAAATAAACACTGCATTTATATCAGAGACAAAATAAGCTGCCAAAGTGGAGTTTTCCGAATCAATATTACCCATGTATTGCTTTCCTACATATTTAGATAATACTCCTATTTGAAAACCCGTAGAGGGCGCAAAAACAAGTGCATTACCTGCCACAACATTGGGGGAAAAAGCCAATTGCGTTTTTCCTAAGTTTTGAAGGATTCCATCTCTTTTAAAATAAAAATCTAAATTTTGATTACTACTCAACGCCAGGTTTGGCTTCCACAACCACTGAGTTGCCAGCTGAATTGTTGCATCTACCTCAAGCCCAACACGTCGGCTTTCTCCCACATTTTGTCGAATAGGCGCACCTACTTCGTCCAAAGCCCCTGTCAATACCAACTGATCTTGATATTCCATCCAATATAAATTTGCCTGGACTTGTGTTTTTTCGTTCTTCATTCTCCATCCGAATTCAAAGTCATTTAATTTTTCGGGTTTAGGGTTACCATTTTCATAATCGGTCCGGTTGGGTTCGCGCTGTGCTTTTGCATAGGAAAAATACAGATTTTGCTTTTGAGACAAACGATAGGTAAGTCCCGCTTTAGGATTAAAAAAAGTAAACTGATCTTCCACTTTAAAATCTTGAGGTCCCGAAACGGTTCCGTCCACTGAATAGTCTATTCCACGGACTTGAAAGTCCAGAAAACCAGTCAATTGTGAAGTCAACTTTTGTGTGGCTTTAACAAAAAAACTAGCCTCTGTTTTGATACCTTGATTTTCATAAAAACGATGATTGGGTTGAGTATCTCCAAGCATTTGTCCCCAAAGTAAATTTCCAAAATGGTCTCCTATATAGCGACTGTAAAGTCCTCCAAAATTTATTGTTGTTTGAACTGTTTGATAATTCAGGCCTAAGGTCATTACGTAATAATCATTATCCAACCACTTTTGACTTGTGTTTTCTGTATTCTCAAGGGTTGTTTCTCCAAGATTAATTGGTTTAAGTTGTAGGTAATTAAAAGATGTATTCCCCCCAAAACCTATGTTTTGATCGTACCAGAGATCATTATATTCCTCGTAAAAACCTCGGCCATAGGTGTAATTTAACCCAAGAGATGCACTCCAAAAAGAATTGATTTTTTCGTCCCAATGCAATTGATAATGATCTTGAGTATAATCGTCGACTTGATTCTCATAAAAACCAGAAAGGTTTCCATTGTTATCGTAAATTTCTCCAGCTGGGTTATAGGTTCGGTTGGAGGCTAAGGTTTGAGCGTCCACTCCATACCAAGACTGGTATGTAATCTCATGTCCTCCAAAAAAAAGTGCTTTGATTAAAGTGTTCTCATCTTGAAAAGCGGCCTGAAAAAAGTAGGCATCCAAATTAGAAGCTGCCCGGTCAATATAACCCTCAGAATTAATTTTTGACAATCGCCCAGAAAAAGAAAAATGATCATTTAACATTCCGGTAGAAAATTGAAATGTGTTTTTAAGTGTATTAAAGCTCCCTAAACTACTCGACAATGAAGTAAATGCCTTTGGCTGTACTCCAGCGGTTTCCACGTTTAAGCTTGCTCCAAAGGCAGCAGCACCATTGGTTGAAGTTCCGACCCCCCGCTGTAATTGAATTTGCTCAACAGAAGAAGCAAAATCGGGTAGATTAACCCAAAAAGTCCCTTGTGATTCAGCATCATTATAAGGGATTCCGTTTAATGTCACATTCACTCTAGTGGCATCACTTCCGCGTACACGGATTCCCGTGTATCCAATTCCAGCACCTGCGTCACTCGTGGTAACCACCGCCGGCAAATAGTTTAATAAAATAGGGATATCCTGCCCTAAGTTTCTTGAAGCAATATCTTTTTGAGTAACGTTTGTAAAGGTTACAGGCGTGTTCTCTTTTGCTCGGATTCCTGTCAATTGAACTTCCTCTAAAGTAATTGTAGAAAGTGAATCTTGACGTTTTAAATTGACTTTTGATTGTACTTGGGCATGGAGTCCAATTGAACTCACTAACAGTAAAAAACTTAATTGTATTGTTTTCATTCGAATAGATTTTATTCAAATAAAAGGAGTAATTATTCTTGGTTAAAAAAGTTAAACTAAAATGTATATTCCCTTGGCAGCATTACCTGCCCAGGTTCAATGGGTATGATCTCAGCCTTGCGGCACCCCTTTGAGATTGGATGCAAATTTATGTAAAAAAAATATTTTATTAAATTAAATCAGCAACTGTTTTTACTGGATGAAAAGTCTCTGAGGGGAGCTCAACAAACAAGGAATTCCATTGCGCCATTCCCCCATTCCAGAGTCCTGGCCATTCAAGAATTTTGATTTTATAATTCTCTAATGTTTTGTCACTGACCATAAAGCGTTGTTCATCCCTAAAATCAAATAATGAAAATTTTTCTCCTTTGAAATTAGTAATTCCACAAACCAGCATCACGGGATTAAAATGTGTGCTTCCTTCAATTGCCTCCTTATGTTCGGTCTTAGAGGCGTCTAACTCTACCCCTTCTATGATTTGTAAGGTTTTACCTCGGGCTTCCGTTTTCCAAAATGGGCCTCCTCCTTTGGCGCCCTTGTTAGGGATCATTCCACAAATTCTTATCGGTCGATTGAGATAGTCATAAACAGCTTGGTGATCCAGCTTACTTTCTGTACTTAGGGTATATTGTGAATCAAAATATTCTCGTATAAAACTTACGATAGGGTCTAATACTGATTGCTCTTCTTGGGCTTCCAAATAATGAAGATGCTTGAATAGGCTTTCTTGTATACGCAGAAGTTTCCCCGCCAAAATTTGTTGCCAACGCTTACTTGAATCATTCTGCGCTCCGATCAAAGTATTGTCAATGTTTTTAATCCAAACACAATCTGCATCTAAAAGATTTAAATTTTCTAAAAGGGCTCCGTGACCCCCTTTTCTAAAATCAATTCCGCCCTCTTTATTTCTAACCCAACGGTTATTTTCATTGATAAAAGGCGTGTCTGTTAATCGGTTTTGAAATGAATACTCTACTTTCAAAAATTCATTTATTTCGGGGGTTTGTGACGCTCTAAATTGTGCTTCCGCTTCATTAAACATCGCTCTGTGCTCTTTTGAAATGGTAAAATGTAAATGAACCGCTCCTTTTTTATCCATCACTTCGATAGCTTCCTGTAGTTGAGCATAAAAAGGGGTTAATTCTTGCCCAATTTCATTAACAAAAAACGGGATTAATGCTTTGGGTATTTGAGGATATTGGAGACCCTCATCGAATAAAAGAACCTCAACGAAAGCATCAAAAAAACCCTCAGGTGTGGTTGCTTCTGGAAATTCCTCCATTGAAATTTGAGCTTGAACAGAACTATAAAAAGGTAATTTTTTTAAATTTTCATAAAGGGGCTTCAATGCCTTCCCTTGTTCAGAATCCAGATAAGAATCCAGCATAAAGCTTGGATTCTTTCTTGCATTTCTATATTCAAAAAAAGGACTAAACATCCGACTTGCTGCCCCTGATGCAGGAATAAACTTTATCCAACGAAGGGCTCCATCTTGATTATTGAAAAAAGCTAATGCCTGTTCTTCTTCTTCCAAACTCAGTTTTGTAATCCCTTGATTATCTGTAGTTGCTGGAGAAATTCCTGAGAGTAAAGGAGTGCCTCGCTGTAAATAATCCCACTGGCGCTGAACTAATTCAACCGAACGGCCTTCAATTTGCAATTTTTTTTGATCTTCTGTTGTCATCATTTTCTGGTTTGGGTATTTAGTTGTTCAAGGGTCTTGATGGCTAGCTTCATTCTGTTCTCATGTGATCCTTTTAGGTGTGTATAGGGTACTTGCTTCTCTATTAAAAGGTTTTCAAAATGAGAAAACATTAAGGTTCTCGCCTCAGGTCGATCCCGGAGATCATCGGCTTCCCATGGAACATCTATATGGGTTAAAAAATAATAATCGTACTTAAATTCCCTAGCCCATGTCATTAATTGGGGACTACAATATCCTTCAAAATGTGTTTCTGACCAAGCGCGAGTCACTAAAACGTTGGTGTCACAAAAAAGAAAACGCTCCGCCTGGGACAAGGCTTTATTTTCAAGAGTAAGTTGTCCTTCTGCAATCATTAATAAATCATCTAGTGTGCACACTTCTTGACTCTTATCCCATTTTTCTTGTAAATAGGTTCTAGCAAATTCCGGTACCCAATGGCAATTAAAGTGGTTTGCCAATGCTTTCGCCATTGTGGTTTTGCCTGTAGACTCTGGGCCAAAGAGTACAATTCTTAAGCAATCGCTTTGCTGCTGTTTAAGATTCTTTTCCATTGGATATAACCAAAAATTGCAATAATTGTAAAGATAAGATACTGTAAGCTTGTAAGGCCTAATTCCTTATACAAATAAAGGGGAATAGAAATGATATCCCCAACGATCCAAAAAATCCAATGTTCAATTTTCTTTCTTGCCATTAACCACATTCCAACAAAAAATAATGCCGTGGTAAAGGTATCCAGCGGTGCAGTCCAATCATTCCACTGATCAAATAAAAGATAAATCCCTCCAACCAATAGAAGTAGAACCCAAAACAACATAAACCCCCAGCGCTTTTCCTTGCTTTTCATTCTTGCAATGGGATGTACAATTAATCCCTCTTCCCTACGGGTCCAAAAATACCATCCATAAATACTCATAATAAAGTAATAGGCATTGATCATAAAATCTCCTATCAGTCCAGCTTGCAGTAATAAATAGACAAAAATTCCCGTAGAAATCATACCACTTGGGTAAACCAAAATATTGTCCTGTTTTGCAAACCAAACGCTAACTAAACCCAAAATTACCGCAACACTCTCTAAAGTGATATGCAAAAGAGAATAGTTTTCATAAGGGGTTATTAAAAACTCAAAAATCGGGTTCATACTGACTTCGGTCTCCTTTAACTAATTTCAATTGTAAAATAACCGCCTCTTCATTTTCAAAAACAGTTTTAATTTGCGGTATTAAAAACGCCATAAGTTGGTCATAATCCCCGTATATCTGTGTACTTAATGGATTTTCTAAAACCGTGAATTTAGAATTGCGGATGGATTTAATAAAGGTTTTGATCGTTGGAATGTAATCCTGTTTTAAAGGAGTTAAAGTAAGTTCTGCTGAGAGTTTCATTGTTTTATTTTTGGCCTTGCTACAGTTAAACAATAATCGTGAAAATAACGAAAAACCAGTTCGTATTCCCACGTTTTTTCATTGTGAAAGATTCGTCCTTTTCCCTCTTTTGATGTGGCTTCAAAAGGCTCAATTAGTAACTGCTTGTTAAAGTGAATGCCCGCTATTCTATGGGCTTTATAGAGCGCTTCTTTGGCTGTCCAAATTTGAGTGAGGTACTGAATATCAAATTGCTTAGCCCCTTCTACCGTTTCTTTTTCATGTAAAAAGCGAGGGGCAATTTTCTTTATTTTCTCTTGATAATGCTCTAAATCCACTCCCACTGGAGATGAAGATAAGGCTATTGCTGCAACATTTTTAGTATGCGTAATCGAAAGGTGTCTTCCATCGGTTAAATAAGGGGCACCTTGCAAATCATATTGATGTATTTGAGGCTCGATTTCAAAAAATTTCAATAGTTGTCGAATTGCTAAATAGCCCTTACGATGAACTTCACTTTTGCGCTGAGAAAGTCGAGTAAGTGCTTTGGATGATAAAGCTAAGCCCTTTCTTAACTCTAACTCAGTTTCGGTGATTTCCCAAACTCCAAGATGAAGCAAATTCTCAATATTCTCTCTGTGGCTTATTGGCATTTGATTTTGCTTAGAAAGGTTGTACTTTTGCGTTCTAAAATAACAAAGGTACAATTATGGAATCGAATACTATATCCCCCTTGTCTTATAAAGTAAAAGACATTTCACTTGCAGCATGGGGAAGAAAAGAAATTTTATTAGCCGAAAAAGAAATGCCTGGCTTAATGGCTTTACGTGAAGAATATGGCCCTGCTCAACCCCTTGAAGGAGCGCGCATTGCAGGCTGTCTCCACATGACCATTCAGACAGCAGTTCTAATTGAAACCCTTGTTGCTTTGGGAGCAGATGTTACTTGGAGTTCTTGTAATATTTTTTCAACTCAAGATCATGCTGCTGCTGCCATTGCCGCTGCTGGAATTCCCGTTTATGCCTGGAAAGGAATGAACGAAGAAGAATTTGATTGGTGTATCGAACAGACCTTATATTTTGGGGATGATAAAGCACCTCTTAATATGATATTAGATGATGGGGGAGATTTAACCAATATGGTCTTGGATCGTTTTCCAGAAATGGTAGCCGGCATCAAAGGACTTTCTGAAGAAACGACTACGGGAGTACACCGCTTATATGAACGTGTAAAAAATGGAACCCTTCCTATGCCCGCAATCAATGTCAATGATTCCGTAACCAAATCTAAATTTGACAACAAATACGGCTGTAAAGAAAGTGCAGTCGATGCGATTCGTCGTGCAACAGATGTCATGCTTGCTGGAAAACGTGTAGTGGTTTGTGGCTATGGAGACGTAGGAAAAGGAACTGCTGCTTCTTTTAAAGGCGCTGGAGCCATTGTTACCGTAACCGAAATTGATCCCATTTGCGCCCTTCAAGCGGCCATGGATGGATTTGAAGTTAAAAAGTTGGCTAGTGTGATTGGAAATGCAGATATCATTTGCACTGCTACTGGAAATAAAGATATTCTTAAAAAAGAATCTTTTCTTGCACTGAAAGACAAGGCTATTGTATGTAACATTGGACATTTTGATAACGAAATCGATATGGCGTGGTTAAATGACAACTATGGTACATCCAAATCCGAAATCAAACCACAAGTAGATTTATACACCCTTGAGGATAATAAACAAATCATTGTTTTGGCAGAAGGACGCTTGGTAAATTTAGGTTGTGCTACCGGTCATCCTAGTTTTGTAATGAGTAACTCTTTCACCAACCAAACACTTGCTCAACTGGAACTATGGTTACACGCTGACAAATATGAAAATGATGTTTATATGTTACCTAAACACTTGGATGAAAAAGTAGCTGCCCTTCACTTAAGTCATTTAGGGGTAGAGTTGGAATCGCTTTCTGAAGAACAAGCCTCTTATATCGGTGTTACGGTAAAAGGCCCTTACAAGCCCGATTACTACAGGTACTAAACACAATTTTTTAATGTATTTAAAGCCGGAACTTTTCCGGCTTTTTTTTTGTATTTTGGTTATTACTAAATGTTTTAACCATGTACAAATTTTCTTGTTTATTATTAATTGTACCTCTTTTATTACTAAGCTCATGTAAATCGGAAGTCACGCTCGAATCTCAAGGGTTTGATTCTGAAAAAATTACGGTATTCCAAACCTTTATTGCCGATGAAATTGACTCTGGAAAAATTGCAGGAGCAGAAGTGTTGATTGCTAAAAATAATACCATTGTTATGCATGATGTTCAGGGATATGCTAATCTAAATGATAAAAAGCCATTGGCAAAAAATAGTATTTATTATCTACAATCCATGACTAAACCCATTATCAGTGTAGCGATCATGCAACTGGTAGAAAAAGGATTGCTCTCTTTAGAAGATACAATTGAACACTATATTCCTGAAGCAACAGGTCTCCAAGTCATTCTTGATCCTGAAACAGGGATGCAAGGAGCAAAGGTGTCGGTGGAAGAACCCATTACAATACGCCGTTTATTGTCACATACTGCTGGGTTTTCTCATGGGTTAGGGGCAAACAAAATGGAAATGGAATTGTATGCTTCCCTCTATGGTCCACCGCTTCAAATGTCTGCAAATCCCCACACTACTATAGAAAGTAGAGTTCAAGCATTGTTAGCTGCTCCACTGATTGGTCAACCCGGAAAGCAATGGTATTACAGTGCAAGTCCTGATCTCTTGGCACTTATTGTTCAGCGCGTTTCTAAACAAAGCATCCCAGACTATTTAAAAACTGAACTTTTTGATCCTCTTGAAATGTATGATACAGCATATAATGTGCCTGATGCTGAACATCATCGTGTAATGTCCGTGCATCTTCATGATGAAACAGGTCAATTAGTATCCTCGACTGAACAAGTTCCAACCACAGGAAATACCGTTTATGGTGGAACACATGGTCTTTTTTCTACAGTACAAGACTATTTCCGTTTTTGCCAAATGATATTAGGGAAAGGCACTTTAAATAACCGTCAGGTTTTAAAACCAGAGACCCTTGAAATAATAGTACAAGACCAAACTAATGGTATATTTGAAGCGCCTGGAAAAGGGTTTGGATTGGGATTTGAAGTGATTTTAGATCCGATCGCTGAGGGTTTTCCGAACCAAGGGCAACTTTCTTGGGGAGGCTATTTTAGAACGCATTTTTTCATTCATCCCGAACAAAATCTTGTTGCAATTTGGATGACTCAAATGTTGCCTTATTCAAATGAATATGGAGATGCGTTGAGAGAAAATGTCTATGGCGCTCTGTTGCAGCCATAAAAAAACCCGCAGTGGAAACTGTGGGTTTTTAATGAAATTTAAATCTGTTTTTTCTATGCCTCAAAAGGCTCAATAGAAACATATGATTTGTTGTCTCTCTTTTTTGTAAATTTTACCAATCCATCCACTTGAGCGTGAAGGGTATGGTCTTTTCCAAGATAGACATTTTCACCTGGATTATGAGCAGTACCACGCTGACGGATAATAATGTTTCCTGCACGTGCTGCTTGACCTCCAAAAATTTTAACTCCTAAACGTTTCGAGTGTGACTCTCTACCGTTTTTTGAACTACCTACTCCTTTTTTATGTGCCATGATTATGGTTTTTGGATTTGTTATTTAGATAATGCCGCAATTAAGTCTGCTTTTTTCATTGCAGAAATACCTTCAATACCTTTTTTCTTCGCCTCAGCTTTTAGCTCAGCTACAGTCAATTTACTGTAGTCCATTGCAGCTGCCTTGGGAGCTGCTTTTTTTGCAGCGGGTTTAGCGGCTGTTTTTACTTTTGCCTCAGCAGGTTTTGCTTTAGCTGCTGTAGGTTTTGCCTTAGCTACTTCAGGTTTGGCTGCCGTTTCTTTTTTTGCTTTAGCTCCAGAAGCTTGGATGTTTTCAATCACTAATTCTGTTAAAGCTTGGCGGTGTCCGTTTTTCACACGGTATCCTTTACGTCGTTTTTTCTTAAAAACGATCACTTTGTCACCTTTAAGGTGACCGATCACTTTTGCTTCAACAGAAGCTCCAGTGATAGCCGGGGCGCCAAGAGTGACTTTTTTTCCATCATCTAGCAAATAGACTTTGTCGAAAGAAACTTTCGCTCCTTCTTTGTCTGCTAGACGGTGTACAAAAAGCTTTTGGTCTTTTGCAACTTTAAATTGCTGCCCTGCTATTTCTACAATTGCGTACATTTTAGTTTATTTTAATGGACGGCAAATATAGGATTATTTTTAATAATAAACAATGTCTTTTTATCGCTTAATGTTTATCTACCGAGTACTTTCCGGCTCCTGAAAAATAAATAAAAATAAAAGCAATGAGGTAAAGAAAGGCTTTTTCCTTTTTAGCAAAAGCATCTCCATCATGTGCAATAATAAAAGCAACTAACATATTGATAGAAGCAATAAGGGCAAACCATCGGGTTTTCCAGCCTACAATCAAAAGTAAAGGAGCAATAAATTCAGCAATGGTAGAGAGGATTAAAGAAGCCGTTGGACCAATCCCAATAGGGTCTCCAAAGCTAAAATCTCCTGCTAAAATCTTTAATAATTTTCCATAACCATGAGTTAGCATCGCACCACTAACGCCCACCCGAAAAAGTAATAATCCAAAATTGATAGCATTTGTTTTCATGATTTGAGGGTTTTAATTAATCTTAAAGATAATCAATATTTATAAAAATGACTTCACGGTCTTTTCTATAGCTGCTGTGAATGGCGTAGTTGGAGTCCAACCTAATTCATTTTTAATTTTTGAAGCATCAATCGCATACCGAAAATCGTGACCCAAACGATCTGTGACATAGGAGATAAGTTTTAAGGATGTTCCCTCTTTACGGCCTAGTAACCGATCTGTTACCTCAATTAAAGTATTTACCATGTCCCTGTTGCGGATTTCATTATTTCCTCCTAGGGCATAGGTTTCTCCTATTTTTCCCTGATGTAAAATAAGGTCTATGGCTTCGGCGTGATCTTCTACATACAACCAGTCACGAATGTTTTCTCCTTTACCATACACGGGTAAAGGTTTGTTTTCCACAATATTTTTAATAAATAAAGGGATTAGTTTTTCTGGATATTGGGCTGGCCCATAATTGTTAGAACAATTAGAGAGCACTGCAGGTAAATCATAGGTGTGAAAATAAGCCCGTACAAAATGGTCCGAAGCTGCCTTTGAAGCCGAATAGGGAGATCTGGGATCGTAGGCCGTTTCTTCGGTAAAAACACCTTCTTTTCCTAAACTACCAAAAACCTCGTCGGTTGAAATGTGATAAAAGCGCTTATTAACCCGATTATCTTTCCATTGGTTTCGTGCTGCTTCCAATAAATTCAAGGTTCCCATTACATTAGTTTGTGCAAACCCCAACGGATTTTTAATCGAATTATCGACATGGGATTCGGCTGCTAAATGGACTATCCCATCAAATTGATAGCGCCCAAATAAAGACGTGATGAATGAAGCATCTGTGATATCTCCTTTTACAAAAGTATAGTTTGGAGCTGTTGCAACATCGGCTATATTATCCAAATTTCCAGCATAGGTCAGCGCGTCCAAATTTACTAGCTGCGTCTTTGGGTACTTCCTTACCATTCTTCTTACCACATGAGAACCAATAAATCCTGCTCCTCCTGTTATTAAAATCGTTTTAAAGTCCATTACTTTTTAAAATTTGTATGCATTTTTTTAAACTGTCCTGCCACTTTGGAATGGTAATCCCTAAGTCTTTTTCTATGCGTTGGGTATCCAAGATACTGTATTTTGGACGTTTTGCTAAAGTGGGGTAGTCTGAACTTGGAATTCCTTGTATTACAGTAGTTGGCTCCACTTCATTGACAATCGCTTCAGCAAACGCTTTCCAACTACACACGCCCTCATTGGCATAATGTAAAATGGGAAAGTTATAGATTGTGTCGTTTGAAATGAGTGTGAGAATCGTTCTTGCCAAATCCAGTCCATAAGTGGGTTTGCCCCATTGGTCGTCAACGACCTTTAGTGCTGATTTTTCTTGAGCTAAGTGGGCTATGGTTTTTACAAAGTTGGTTGCAAAAGGGCTAAACAACCGAGAGGTTCTTACTGTAACATTTGAACAACGGCT
>Ga0228609_1000541_pt1 | contig 17896 bp, 14 predicted proteins | sample 10DmetaG_FD_190068 | JGI IMG/M metagenome (GOLD analysis project Ga0228609, IMG submission 190068) | Seawater microbial communities from Monterey Bay, California, United States - 10D | ecosystem: Environmental > Aquatic > Marine > Coastal | place: USA: California | collected 2016-11-10 | reverse complement strand
ACTACAAAAAATAAAGCCTTTACGAGCAGTTTATGGGAATATTGACGGAGCAGAAGCAAGGACAGAATTTCCTTTAGACACAAAGTTTGAACTTGAAAAAGTGTCTGTTTGGATGACTCATATTGGCGGTTATCCAAATAAATATAATCAAAGAATTCGAGATGAAATAAAGAGAAATCCTCCAAAAATTTTTATTTCTGGACATTCGCATATTCTAAAAGTACAATATGACAAAAAACTAAACTTGTTACACTTAAATCCTGGAGCAGCAGGAAACCACGGATTTCATAAAGTGAGAACAATGTTGCGTTTTCGTTTAGACAATGGAGGTATAAAAAACATGGAAGTTATTGAACTTTCCCAACGAGATTGATTTTCTTTTTTTCTAAAATTGGTAAAATCACCTTTATAGTCGTTCCATTATTTACAGAGGAATCAATAGCAAACTCTCCTTTCATTATTTGTATTCTAGCATCAATTTGATTTAAGCCTAAGCCTTCTTTAACAGTTGTTTTTGTCTTGTCAAAGCCAATCCCGTTGTCTGTAATTTTTAAAGACAGTTTGCCCTGAACTTCATTTAAATTAATTGTTGCTTGTTCTGCTTTGCTATGCTTTAAAATATTGTTAATAAACTCTTGAATAATATTATAAAATTTAATTTCAAAGTCTTGATCATATCTTCTAAGATTTGCTAAGTTGGTCTTAAATTCAATTTGTGAATTAGAATATTTATCAGCCATATCTTTAATGGAAAAAGCCAATCCAAATTTCAACAAAACAGAAGAAACTAAAGTATGAGATAAATCTCTAACTTTTTCAGATGCTTCAATAATTATTTTTTGAGTTTTATCAATTTCTAAAGGCGTTTTTCCTTTAAATTGAGGCTTTACTGCTTGTAAATGAAGATTGGCTGAAGAAAGTAAAGCACTTACGCTATCGTGTAAAGTTTCTGCAATTTTTTTTCTCTCGGTTTCTTTTCCATCTATGGTAGCATTTAGAATTCTAATTTGAGATTCTGACTTTATCTTTTCTATACTCTGATTTTGAAGCAATTTTGTTTGAAAAAGTTGAAGATTTAGATTCTTTTGACGAAGTTTATAATAATTTAATGCATACAATAAAGAAAGAATTACGATGAGACCTCCAATACCGGAAATCCAAAAAGTTCTTTGTGCTTTTTGTCTTTTTATTTCTTGCTGAAATATTCCTTCTTGTAATCCTCTATCAAAATTTCTATCTGCATATATATCTGCAATTTTTTGCTGGTTATCTATATCTTTTAGTCTATCATATAATTCCCAAGATTTATGTTGATAGTCATAAGCAAGATAGTCTTTGAGTTTGTACATAGAATACGCCATGTTCATAAATAAACTTACTCTAATTTCATCTGCTTTTCTACCTTTAATATTTTCAATAGATTTCAAACCAAGTGACAGTGCTTTTTTTGACGCTTCATATTCCCTCTCAAAAAAATAAATATTAGACAATGCATTGTAACCAGAAGCCAATAAGTATTGATCTCCCAGTCTTTTTTTAATTTCTAGAGATTTTAATATATATTTCTCCGCTTTTTTATAAGCGCTATCTCGCATAAAAATTCCAGAAATATTATTATGCGCTTTTGACTTTAGTAAAGAAACATCGTTGGATAATGAATTGGATTGTAAAATTTTTTCGTAAAAAAAAAGAGCCTTTTCTCGGTATATTTTTTTTATACTATCCTTTTCTTTAGTATCTAAAAAAATTTCAAACAACCTCTGATAAGAATTCCCTATTTGTAAATTCCCATTTAAAATATGTAAATCATCGTTTATTGGGTGTCTTTCTAAATGTTCATTTGAAAAATTATTCTCTTTAAGTGCTTTATGACCCACAACACTTTTTTGAAAATAAACAATGGCTTTTTCATAAGCTCTTGAAGCATACCAAATTTTACCGATCAAATAATTTGTATTTGATACTAACTGCAGATCAGTAACTTGCTTCGAGACATCAATTAATTTTAGAGCAAATTTAAGAGAGGTCGTAAATTTTTTAACTTTAAATAAACTATCTGCCTTATTAAACAAGTTGTTCAAGGTTGAATCTTTACTTTTTTCAAATACGCATCCTGACACTAATTTTAAATTAGTGTCAGGATGCGCATAACATATATTACCCATAAATAAAAAGGTAAATAATAGTATTTTAATGAAATTCAAAATTTAATACATATGATCATTATAATCCATATCATCATCAATTATAATTGCTGGCCTATTTGGTGGTTTTATTGCTAGACCTCTAGAATTATTAGAATTAGTAGATTTATTGTTAACAAAACAAATCTTTAAGGGTTGCCCAATTTGTTTTTCTAAAACTCTAGAAAAATTTGTTTCAGATGATTTGCCGTAATCTAAGTGTATTTCATACTCCTCTTCTTCTTCATTAAAAACAAGATCATCGACAACACCATCATTTAGAGAATAATCTAAGATATAAGAAGTGCCATTTAGATCCTTGGAAATACTAAATTCTTTTAATTTATCTGATTCTGATCTACTTAACGAAGAATTGTCATCTTCAATACTAATGGTCTCTTTTTGGTCAGAATTCGTATCAACAAAACCTACTTTTATTTGACTTCCATCTATAAAGGTTAAGTCTTGAGATACTCTTCTACTTGACTCATTATTTGAGGAATACAAGTAAATTTCGTTACTGTTGGTATTTAAATCTTTTAGATTGTCAATTTCAACATTATCATTTAAAATAAAATCTACAAGGTATTTACCAGATACATCTTTTTGAATGGTGTATGATTTTAATAAATATAAAGATTCCTGTTCAGGCAGATGAGTTTCATTTGTGGAACAAGAATAAAAAATGAATGTGAGAGATACTAGTACAGATAAAAAATTAAAGTTTTTCATGATATAGGGGTTTAAAAATTAATATTAAAAGTGTTAAATTTTTATGTTTGCAAAGTAGCCTAGAATGTATGCAACAAATAGTTTAATTTAAAATAACCATTAAGACTTTTTTAGGGGATGATTAAAAAAGTAAAAGTTTTTTGAAATATTAATTATACTATGTTATTTTGAACTGCATACATTGCAAGGCCTACTGCATTTTTTACATTTATTTTTTTTAATAACCTTCCTCTATAAGTCTCTATCGTATTGACACTTAGACAGAGTTTATCAGCAATTTCTATCGAGCTATATTCCTTCGTAATTAGTTTTAGAACTTCAAGTTCTCTTTCTGTTAGGCTGTTAATTAAAAAATCACTTGGCATATGCCCTTGCTCAACATCTTGACCTGTAAAAGATTTTACCATAACAGATTGAATATCCGAACTAAAGTATTGCTCTCCATTTGCTACTGCTTTTATAGCTCTTATGATGTGCTCACCTGCATTGTTCTTTGAAATATATCCTTTGCAACCTAGACTTAAAACTTCTTGCACAATTTTTAGGTCATCATAACTTGACAATACAATCACTTTTTGTTCAATTTTATTTTCTTGAAAATATTTTAAAACCTGAAAACCGTCTATAACCGGCATTGTAATATCCAATACCAAAACATCTGCAATGTTTCCTTTTTCACTAAACCAATCAATTACTTCCTGCCCAGTTAAAGAATATCCTTCAATACTTATATTTCTATCCGTATTAATTACAGCTATGATTCCTTCAATTAATATTTTATGATCATCAGCTACGTGAATTAATATTTTCTTTTTCATTCTTACCATACAAATATAAAGTGCATATTAAAGTTATACAATACCACTTTTGATGAAATTTTTTATCACGGTTTTCCGTGATTTTAGCAAATAAACCTGAGACGTAAAAGTTCTAAAACATTGTTTTTTAATGCTTTATAAAGCTAGCTTTTAAAAGTTGAATTTCATAATTTTAATGCATCCTTTTTTTTTTAGATTGTAAAAAATAAAAAACCGAGAAATAAATTCTCGGTTTTTTTTCGCACTAAATATACTAAATAGTAGGCCTATCGCAATCTATCTGCAGATTTCACAAGATCTTCATCCTTTTTAATAGCTTTGTTTGCCAAAACAACAAGCAACACCACTATAATTGGTAAGAACATCCCAATACCTTTCTCCGAAATCGAAATTTCTCCAGGTAAAGTTAGAGATACATAAATCAATAATCCTAATAAAAAAAGATTGATCAAAATAACAAGTCGCCCAATTACAAATTGTAGCTTTCTATTTCTAAACAAAAGGATAGAAAAGAAAGATACAGTGGCAGAAAGTAAAAATAACAAAGGAATTATTTTTAAAAGAAAAAAATCTCTCATAAATAAATCCAATGCAAAAACTTCTTGTAATGGGTTTTTCCATAAATTAAAAACAAAAATCAAAGCTCCAGAAACAATACTGGCTACTAATAAATATATACTTTGTATTCTTTGAATCATGCTAAAATATAGAGATACAAAAGTAGAGTTTTCTTTTTTAAAAAGAAAACCTAAAACTTAAAAAAAATGTATATATTTGTGTAAATAAAAACCGCACACAAATATTGTATAGTACTATATACAGTAAATTAAATCTAAAAATATTATAATCAATCTTACATCATTAAGATTTACATTTTAACTTAACACATAACGAATGTTCGAAATTTCAGAACTAAAAGCTAAAACACTTGCCGATTTGCAGGTAATCGCAAAATCTATTGGTCTTACAAAGACAAGTCAACTTAAAAAATTAGATTTAGTGTATCAGATTTTAGATACACAGGCTGCCAACCCTTCAAAGAGCACAAACACTGTTATTCCAAATAATGGTCCCTCTAAAAATATAAAACCTAAAAGAAAAAGGGTTTTAAAAACTAGCCAAGACATCACAAAACCCTCAGAATTAAAAACTGTTGAAAAAATTAACCCTGAACCTAATAAGGTTGAGGGCGTCGAAAAAACTGCTGCTATTGAAATTAAAGAAGAAAAAAAGCATCCTTCTTCCGAAAATAAGCCCCAAGTTAGCAAACCTCAGCATCAATCAAAACCTCAGCATCAGCAAAAGCCTGCTCAGCAGAAAAAGTCTGTTCATCAGAAGAACGACAACAACTCAAAAAATAATACGCCACAAAATAATAAGAACAAGTCCAAAGAAAACAATAGGGAAAAAAACAGCAATGTTAGTAGAGGTAACAAATCTAACAATCGTTACAAAGATCCAGATTTTGAATTTGACGGAATTATTGAAAGTGAAGGCGTCTTAGAAATGATGCCCGATGGCTATGGGTTTTTACGTTCCTCTGATTATAATTATCTATCATCCCCTGATGATATTTATGTGTCTCAATCTCAGATTAAATTATTTGGTTTAAAAACTGGAGATACTGTTAGGGGAAATGTTCGACCACCAAAAGAAGGTGAAAAATATTTTCCATTGATTAGAGTCTCAAAAATAAATGGATTGAACCCTAATATTGTTAGAGACAGGGTTTCTTTTGAGCATTTAACACCTTTATTCCCTCAGGAGAAATTCAATTTGGCAGAAAAAGGCAGTTCTTTATCAACTAGAATTATCGACTTATTTTCCCCATTAGGAAAAGGTCAACGTGGTATGATTGTAGCACAACCGAAGACCGGTAAAACCATGCTACTAAAAGATGTAGCCAAAGCGATTGCAACAAATCATCCAGAAGTGTATCAAATAGTACTACTTATTGATGAGCGCCCTGAAGAAGTTACAGACATGCAAAGAAGTGTTCGTGGAGAAGTTGTTGCGTCTACTTTTGATGAACCTGCAGACAAGCATGTTCGTGTTGCTAATATCGTTTTAGAAAAAGCAAAAAGATTAGTAGAATGTGGACACGATGTTGTAATTCTACTAGACTCAATTACACGTTTGGCAAGAGCCTATAACACCGTTGCCCCTGCATCAGGAAAAATACTTTCTGGTGGTATCGATGCGAATGCATTGCACAAACCAAAACGTTTCTTTGGAGCTGCAAGAAATATTGAAAATGGTGGCTCATTAACTATTATTGCAACAGCTCTTACAGAGACTGGCTCTAAAATGGATGAAGTCATCTTTGAAGAATTTAAAGGAACCGGTAATATGGAACTCCAATTAGATAGAAATATTTCGAATAGAAGAATTTACCCAGCTATTGACTTAATTAAATCTTCTACAAGACGAGATGATTTATTATTAGATGATAAAACAGTTCAAAGAATGTGGGTTTTACGAAAGTATCTTGCAGACATGAACCCTATTGAAGCTATGGAATTTATCAATGAAAGAATTAAGTTTTCTAAAAATAATGAAGAGTTTTTGATCTCTATGAATGGCTAGACATAGTCATTCTATTATTAACAAAATGTTACGAATCCTTTTTGAGAAATCAAAAAGGATTTTTTTTGAAGCAAATTCCTGCTTTTTCTACTCGCTTTTTTAGGAACTAAAAAGAGCTCAAACAAACCGTTCAATCAGGGCTAAATATCACTGCCCATTAAGGAGTATGTGAAAAAACTATGCATTACTATGAACTCCTTGTTTCAGGTTTTCAATCGCTAAAATTATTGCATAAAAAAGTCGTTCAAAATTTGAACGACTTTTTTATAAACTTGTAAAGAATAATTAATTTCCTACATACAAATTTGCTCTGTTATCTTCTATCTCTGAAGCTTTCTTTATTGCCTCATACATCACAGTGGTTTTTCGTTTTCTAGCAGTGGAAATAGATTTCCTAGCAGCTTCATAGTTCGGCAATACAGTAGGCAACTCTTTGTTTGTTAAAACAAAAGCATACACCCCTTTATTTCCTTCTATGTTTTTATAGACTGTATTTAACGCTGAATTAAACATCGCTCCAACTACTTTTGGTTCAGATCCTGCTCCAGATAATGTTGGACTTTTTAACGTGATTCCATTTGCATTTCTAACCGTTGTATTATTTTCTTTAGAAATATCCTCTAGAGAGGCACCGTCAAACTTTTCTGCAATTAATTTTGCTTTCTTTTCATTAATTAATATTGGCCGAACTCTGTTCGTAGCTTTTGCTGCAGAGAGAAGTCCCTTTTCGGTTTTAGCAGTGACATAAGCAACCACATGACTTCCTTCTAGATCAAAACGTTTAAAGTCTCTTGGTTTTGTTTCTTTGCCAAAAGCCCAAGAAATAATTTGTCTTTGATTTCCTAAACCAGGAACGTTTTCGTCTAAAACTTTTAAACCAATTGCTGGTTTTGTTTGGTAAGAATTCTCTTTAGCGGCCTCAAAAAATGTTTTGCCTTGAGAGATCGCTAAAGCAAATTGTTCTGCTTTTTGAAATACATTATTTTCTGTAGTTTCAGAAGGAAGTATTTTTCTACCAAAAGTTGCTATCTTTAAGACTTTTTGAATATTTTTTTGTCCATCTATCTTAATTACATGATATCCAAATGGGGTTTTAACAACTCCTATATCTCTATTTTTACCCTCAAAAACAAAATCTCTAAATCCTGGAGTCATTCTAGAATAATTAAACCAATCATAAGAGCCTCCTTTTTCTGAGGACCCTTTATCTGAAGAAATAGCTTTGGCTAACTTTGCAAACTTTCTTTTATTTCTCTTTACAACGTTTAAAATACTATCCGCTAATTTTTTTGCTTCCTCCTCAGTTCTTGTAACGTCTGGAGCGACTCTTTGTGCACCAACAAAAGGAATTAAAATATGACTTGCTTTTGCAGAATCTGGCATCTTGCTGACTGCCATAATTTTTGAAATCTTAAAGAAACCTTGGTCTTTATAAGGTCCGAAAACATCTCCTTTAGATCCTTTAAAAATAGTTGAAGCTACCGTTTTATTGATATTATTTTTAAATTTAAAGCTTTCATCCATGTTTGTGTCTGAATCATTTTCACTTAAAAATTCTGTTTCATTAGACGTGTTTTTAAAATCATCAACAAAACTTGCAAGGTCTTCTTTAATTGCATTCTCATCGTCTGTCGTAGCAATGATATTGAGTTTTACATAAGATATATCTCTAGATTCATCTACTTTAAAATCATTCGAATTCTCTTTAATATATGCTGTTACTTCGCTTTTAGATACTGCTACTAAACTATCTGCAATTGTAGAATAAGGAACAAATACAAATTGCGCTGTTAACTTTGTGTTGTCCGCAAAATACTGAGATTCTCCTTCTTTTAATGAAGCTCCAAGACCTGCTGTAACTAAATTATTATAAGTATTTCTTTCAGCATTGTCTCTAATTTGATTCAAGTAATTAGACCAAGCATTCCATAGTTGACTGTTGTTTTCTTTTGTATCTGCTAAAAACTGCTTGAATTTTAGTTCGTCAAATAAGCCTATTTCATTTTGAAACTGTGGATTATCCTTCACTGAAGGAGCATTTATAACTTCATTCCAAACATCTGCTTCACCAACAGTAATACCAGCTTCTGATAATTGATTTTGATAGATTTTTTTTCTAACAATATTATCCCAAACAGTTTTACTTGCTTGCATCTCTGAAACACGATTACCAGCTTGTTGCTTATAAGCTTCTAATTCAGCAGCAAACTCTTGTCTCGAGATAGATTCACCATTTATTTCACCTATTTCATTAATTTTAGTTGAATTGAAAAAGTCTCCTAAAGTAGAAGGATCTAATACAAAAGCAAAAAGTGCTAAACCAATTATAATGATTAAGAACATTGAACGTTCTCTAATTTTTGATAAAACTGCCATACGTCGTTTATTTAATTTCGGTTTGCGAATATACAATTTGGCTTTTAATATTGCAACCCATTTAATACTTATTAGTCTTGTAAAAAAAGGCTTTAAGAATGTTCTTTATAAATCCGTTTACTTTTATAGGTCTTCCTCTACTATTTTCAGGAATACCTCTTCAATTTTAGCACTACTTACTTTTATGATTTTTATTTCAAAATGCTCTATGCTAACGATTTCATTCTCTTTAGGAATACTTTCTGTATGATCAATAATAAAGCCTCCAAGAGTTTCATAAGCTTCGGATTTAGGAATGTTCAAATCATATTCTTCATTCAAATAATCTACCTCTAGTCTTGCCGAAAAAGTAAATTCACTATCAGAAACCATTTTTTCTAAAAACTCTTGGGTATCGTGTTCGTCTTCAATTTCGCCAAATAATTCCTCAACAATATCTTCTAAAGTTATCATACCAGATGTTCCGCCATATTCATCAACAACGATTGCAACACTTTTTCTTTTCTTCATTAAATTATTCAAAACATCATTGATCATCATAGACTCTGGCACAATTTCTATTGGCAATAAAATGGATTTAATTGTCTTTGGCTTCTTAAATAATTCGAATGCATTTACATATCCAATTACATCGTCTAAAGATGACTTATAAACTAAAACCTTAGACAATCCAGAATCAATAAATATCTTTTTTAAATGAGCTACTTTTTCATGAAGTTCTACAGCAATAATTTCTGTTCTAGGCACCATCACCTCTCTTGCTTTGACATTTTGAAAATCTAAAGCATTCTGAAAAATTTGAATCTCAGAATCTATATGATCTTCATCATTTCCAGTTTCTAATTGCTCTGATATGTAATTCCCTAATTCCTCTTTACTAAATTCAGTCTGTTGTTCATCTGCATCTGTTTTAAAAAAAACACGAAGAAAAAAATCTGAAATAATGGTAATAAATTCTGAGAAAAAGTGAAATAAAATATAAAAAACATAGGCCGGTACAACAAATAATTTTAAAACCTCATTTGCATAAATTCTGAAAATAGCTTTGGGTAAAAACTCTGCAGTAATTAATATAATAATTGTAGAAATGAAGGTCTGTATCAAAAGAACAGAGAAGTTATTGTAACTTTCAAGAGGGAGTAGCTTTACTAAAAAAATACCCATATAGTAACTATAAATAACCAAAGAAATATTATTACCAACCAACATTGTGGTAATGAATTTTGATGATTTCTGAGTAATTATATTTAGTATTTTTGGAATAAAACCTTCTCTTTTTTTCTCTAACTCTATATGAAGTTTATTTGCTGAAACAAAAGCGATTTCCATCCCCGAAAAAAAAGCGGACAGGATAATTGAGATAAGTATGATGATAATTTCAATTTCCATGAAGAAATTTATAATCTATTTATTTTTGGTGGTTCCTTTTTTCTACTTTTTTCCTAAAATGTCTTTTAAAGAAAAAAACTAAGGTAATAAAAATAGATGCACAGAGAAATAAATAAGCTTTTTCTCTGTCTGAACTCCATTTAACAAAACCTTCTATTAAACATATAAAAGCTACTAATAAGTAACCATATTGAAAAAATTTCCAAAGCGTATTCATCTAATTATTTTTCTGAAGTTATTAATTTTCCTATTGCTTTTTTTGCTAAATGCTTGCTTAAGTCTTCTTTACATTCAAAGCCAACACCGTAAACCGTATCTTTTACAGTACTTAATATAAATGCTTTTTCTGAAAAAAAATATTCCGTGTTTTGATCCCAAAATAATTGTTCTGTTTCTAACCTAGATTGTTCTGTGTGATTCAAAACAATTACATTCCCTATAATTTCAGAAACGGATGTCTTAGAATAGGTCAAGGCATAATTACCGGTAATCGTTACAGAATCTTTTCCTTCGAAATTTACAATTTTAATTCCATCAGGAAACTCATTGTAAGGATGTTGTTTTCGATTACTAAAGTCATGTAATAAAGGAGTCATTAATTTAGAGGTAATTCTCCCTGAATCTTTATATACATGAAATGCATTTTTTGCAACGCCTATCGGCAAGTTTTTGGATGCTAAAAAATCTCTAACTTCTTGTGTATTATTTGAACAAGAAAAAAGCATCACTGTAATACTCAATACAGCAATGCTTTTTTGTGCTATTTTAATTGAAGTTTTCAAAAATCTATTTTAAGGGAACTTTAACCGTTTCTCCAATCCAACATTTTATTTTATAACTACTTCCTGGAGCTACACCTGCCGTAAAAATTACTTTTTTACTTGGTGAATTTGCTTTGTAGTTTTTAATATATTTTTTTGCAATTCCTGAAATACTTGGATCTACAGCCGCTGCCTTTTGTGCTTTTCTCAAAGCGGCAACATATACCATTCTTTTTTCAAATTCATTTTTACCACAATTGTTAACACTTGTTTGATACAATTTACCAATGAATAAGTAGGCCTTACCAAAATTAGAATTAAAACCAATGGCCTCTCTAGCTAAACTTCTTGCTTTACTTAATTGCCCTCTACCTTTGGCAGCTTGGGCAAATTTTAGCTTTATTTTTGCTTTCTTTATAGGGTCTGTTTCTAAATTAAAAGACTCTAGTCTCATTTCAGTTGCTCCCTTTAAATCTCCTTTATCCTCTAGAACACTTGCTAAGAAAGCATAGGCTTCTGGAGATGGAGAGGCTTCTGCATAAGCTCTAACCAAGGTTTCAAATAAAGGTTCTGACTGACACCCTTTGTTAAACATTCTAGAAACTGATCTCTTTAACCATACAGAATTAAATCTGTTAGCTTCAAAATCTCTGTTATACAATGGAACTAATCTTTCACAGGTAGCTATTTCAGAAATAATTGCATCTAGATTTCCTTCAACTGTCCCTAATGCTTGAGAATTTATGGTGTAAGCTCTTTTTAAGCTCTTCTCCCTTTTACTCAATACTTTTGTAGAATCTGATAAAGGGATTAATTTTTTTGCATATCCTTCTAACTTTAAAGTAACATTTTCTAGAACATCATCATAGGTATCAAAAACTTTTTGAGGATTTGTATCTTTATTTCTGTCAGTGACCCCCTGGAAGTATGCATAAAGGTTTTTAACACCCATTTTAGTGGGGTCAATACTATATCCCTTTTCTAAAATAGAAAATATTTGATCATCTGAAGCTAACTTATTTTTAGATAAAAAAGTAGCATAATCACTGTGAACTTTTGCTGGATTTTTGGTAGGAAAATACTGCAATCTTTGTTCATAAACTCTTTTGGCTAAGACAGGATCTTTTTTCACATCTTCCGCAAGATTTGCTCCATATTTATAAATGTTTACAGATAAATCTTTACAATTATCCATTAAAAATATCCAATTTGTATAGGCTTCATCATACTTTTTAGATTGATAATCTCCTTTAAAAAGATTGTATTTAATGGTACATTCTCTTGCTGTATCTTCTTGAGCAGTTAATTTTACTGAAATTAATAAAAATAGTGCTACTGTTAAAAAAGTAATTTTTTTCATTTTATGTGTTTAATTAATCTATTTTTCTTTTTTGGAACCAATTTGTATCTGTTAATGATAAACTTAATCTAAAGTTAAAATAATTTTCTTGAATTAAATTATTATCAGTTGTTCCTTTTTTACCAAACTCAAAACTCATATTCAACGAAGACAATTGTTTCAATGGTAAACCTACTCCAAAAGATATGCCAAAGTCGTCTACAGGTGTGAAGTTTGAACTTAAACCAGAACCATCAACCAACAAACCTGTCTTTTCTAAACGCAGACCAGCCCTGTATGTAACCCGTTCCCAATAACTAGATATCGAATTTATTTTTGGCAGGTAATATCCACCTACAGAAAATCTATTCGAATTACCATACCTGTAGGCTGCGTTCGATTTATTTAAAAAACCTGAAGTTTCTATAGCCTCTTGATTTTCATATTCTAAACCTAGGTACCATTTGTCAAATTTCCCAATACCAACTCCAAAATTTGTTTTTATTGGCAATTTATATTTTCCATTGATAGACTGAATTTTTTTCATTTCACCGTCTACATCTATAAACTGAAGGGTATCTCTTACTATTTCATTCCCAGTTCCAGTAAATGTTAGTGAATAAGTATGACTTGTACCTGTTACTTTTAAGTCATTACCCATTTTTATTGTAGCTCCAGCATTCAATAAAAGTTTGTTTTTAAGTTGTTTTTTGTATTGAGCACCAAATTTTACAGCACCCCCTTTCACTAAGTTAGCTTCTTTATATTTTGTTGCTAAAGTTACGTTAGCTCTTTGATTAGAAATGCTATTACTAATATTTCCAAAGTTATAATCTGCTTCAATTCCTAAAGAGAAATTTTTAAATATCTTCATTCCAAAACTTCCATAAAATCTAGTTACACCTCCATCACCTGAATAAAGTGTAATTTCTTCGGGATCACCATTGGCATCTAAAATTGAATTGGATAAAGAATACCCGACAGATGAAACAGGCTGAATTCCAAAAGACATTCCCGCTTTAGAACCCAATGGCAGTGCCAAGGTAAAATAACTTAATCTTGTAGAATTTGAAGTTTGTTCTACATCACCATTGTCAATTGTCAACTCGTTGTTTAAAATCCCAAATGAATAGGTAGTATATTTTAAATTAGCATACGCTGCAGGATTTGTGAAGTTTAGATACTTATAATGACTGAATGCTACTCCAATTCCACCCATTGCACTTTGCTCTACAGTAAGTGGCGTAAACTGTTCTCCTATTCCAAAAAAAGAATAGGGTGATGAGTTTGTTCTTTGAGCTGTTAAGGCTATAGAAGTTATTAGTAAAAAAAATAATAAGATATTTCTAATCATTTGTCTGTATTAAATTTCAATAAATAATTCAATCCTTGAAGAAGTAAATTTTGATTGGCAAATATGCTACTTTTTAATTGTTTTGACAAGAAATTTGTGTCTCCGCCTGTTAAAACAACTGTTAAATCTAAATATTTATTTTTATATTGACTGATGACACCCTCAATTTCTTGAAGTACGCCATTTACAACACCTGAATTGATACTTTCTTTGGTACTAGAACCAATAAAACTAGAAGCCTCTTCTTTAACTAATAAAGGTAAATTTGCAGTAAAATGATTCAAAGCACGAAACCTCATCTGTATTCCTGGAGATATAGCACCTCCCAAATATTCTTTTTTAGCAGTCACAAAGTCAAAAGTAATACAACTCCCTGCGTCTACAACTAAAACATTTTTATGGGGAAACTGACTAACAGCAGCAGCAGCTAATGCTATTCTATCAACTCCTAATGTCTTTGGAGTTTTATAAAGATTTACAAAGGGCACTCTTGTAAAGGAGGAAATAAAAATAATCTCAACAAATGCTTGAATTTTTTTTAGTTTTACTTCAGATATTGAAGCAACATTTGACATGACTGCTTTAGAAATTGGGTGCTTTTTTAAAATTTTTTTTATTTCTGATACAATTTTCCCTTTCTCAAAAACAACAACATCTAGAAGGGTATCTTTCTCAAAAACAGCCGCTTTAACATTCGTATTGCCAAGATCTATAATAAGAATCATCATTCGTATTTAAAAGAATTTCAAAAATACAACACATTTTTTAGAATTTCTTTAGTAGATGTAAAAAAACATTTTATATTTGCATCCGCTAAGGCAATGGTACCTTAGCTCAGTTGGTAGAGCAAAGGACTGAAAATCCTTGTGTCCCTGGTTCGATTCCTGGAGGTACCACAAAATTATCCCGTAACTCATTTATAAACAATGATCTACGGGTTTTTTGGTTTTTAGGGTTGCTCGAGAGGTTGCTCGGGAGGTATAAAAAAATAATTATAAACTGATTATATTTTTATTAGCCGGCATGGTACAATCTCTCTAATACTTCAGTCTCTTTGTATAAGACTCGTATATCAATTCCACTCAGAACAAGAATATAAATCCAATTCTTGGATCTTGAGATGGATCTGCGAGATACTCCCGATGTTCTATTACAGAGGTTGAATTTGTAACTTGTTTTTATAGAACTTAATTAATATTTGTATTCTGAATTTTATGATTTCTGAAAACACTTACTAAAGATTAAAAAATATACCAAATAGTAGCCAAGCAGGAAGTGTTACAAAGGATAAGAACACATCAAAATGATAAGAGATATAGTAGAAAATACCAAAACTAATTGCCCAAACCCAAAAACAGACTTATTTAAAGATAAGTTAGCCGCTTCTGCACAATTTTTAACGATACTTGCTTTTTTATGAAAGAAATGTTCAAAGACAATAATTGCACCAAATGGGGCTAAAATAAATCCATATAAAAAAGCAACTAAAATTACTCACGTAAGAAACGTAAATTTTTCATTGCAGAACAAAGAACCAGAACTCTGGCGACAATTAATATTTAGATGAAACATATGTTTTATAAATTAAATATTATTTTTTTTAAGATTTAATCGCTATTTTTGATTTTAATTTTTTATGAAAATAATTGCAACAATTTTTTTAACCATGGCCTCTGTTAGCTTTTACAGTCAGAGTATTCATCATCAAATGATGAGTTCTCAATCTAATACAAGCGACACAAGTTCAGGGTTAACAATAAGACAAACAATAGGACAATTATCAGCAACTGGTAGTTTTTCAGATAATTATATTGTACAACAGGGATACCATCAATCTAATTGGGGCACATACTTATCAAACCCTAAGAATATCCTTGTACAAACATACCCCAACCCTTTTGTTGAGATTGTTAATTTCAAATTTAATAATTTGAACAAAAAGAAAATATCAATTCAAGTTTTTGACATTAATGGTGAAATTGTTTATGAAAAAGAGGGGCTTGCTGAAAACAACTTATATTCTGTAAACCTCAAAAACTTGTCAATAGGGATGTATTTAGTTAAATTGAATGGGGAAAAATTAAGCCATTATTTTAAAATTTTTAAACAATGAAAATTAGTCACATAATCTTAATCTTACTCTTCTATTCTTCTTTATCAAAAGCTCAAGAATTATACGTAACTGCGGGAAAAAATATTACCAGTTTCGATTATAAAAACTCGAACGGAAATGATCAAAATTTCGATTTTAGAAGCGGTTCAGGTAATAATTTTGAAGTAGGATATGTTTCTAAATTGAAAAATGGCCGTTCGCTCTACTTTATTGGATTGGTTTACAACGAATTTAATGCTAAGGCATCTAATTATAGTGAAAATTATTCTTGGAGAACAAAATATATTGGAATTGTCAATAAAACTTCGTTCAGGATTTTTAGAAGCCGTTTTAACTATGGAACTGATGCTTTTATAACAGTTGGTTTTAATACTTCTACCCTAGTAAATGGGGATCAGTTCATCAATAATTATTACTACGATTTAACTAAAAGTGAAGATTTTTCAGGCATTAATTTACAACCTTTTCTGGGACTTAATTACAATTATAAAGTTCATAGAAATTTGAATTTACAATTTGGATATAATTTTTCTAAAACTTTTAATTTATTTAATAATTCAGATGAAAAAATATCTTTTAATACGCACCAGTTTCAATTTGGTCTTTTATTTTATTTATTTTAAGTTACTATTTTTATGAAAAAAATACTCATTCTTTTTTTATTTTTTGGATACATTAGCTTTGGTCAGACCAATGGTATATCCTATCAAGCGCTAATATTAGATCCGGTGAATCAAGAACTTCCTGGATTTGATAATAATAATGCTCCTCTAGCCAATACAAACGTTTGTTTGAAATTTTCAATTGTTGATGAATTGAATATTATTGAATATGAAGAAATATTTACCATCAAAACGGATAGCTACGGTATGGTAAACTTAATTATTGGAACTGAGACTCAAACCGGAGGATATGCCAGTTCTTTTGATGATATCAAATGGAGTACTTTACCAAAAAATTTAAAAATAGATTTAAGTGTTATTGATGGCTGTGTTGACTTCACTGAAATAAGTAACGCCCCTTTTACATCAGTCCCATTTGCTTTATTTGCAGTGAGTACTCAAGAAAATCCTCTTGTCTTAGAGAATCAAACTCAGATAAATCTATTAACTAATTTGATTAAAACAAATACTGATAATATCGCTACAAATACGACTGATATATTGACCAAAGTATCCACAGCAGATATTGTTGATGACCTTACTAATGGCGGAACAACTGTCCCTTTGTCTGCAGAACAAGGAAAAGTTTTAAAAAACTTGATCGACACCTCAATAACAGCGTTCGTTGAAGATCGATTAACATCGTTTAGCACTACAAATGCATTATCAGCAAATCAAGGAAGATTGTTAAAAGGATCAGTGGATACAAACGAAATTAACATCACTGCGAATGATGCCGACATCCTTTTAAACTCAGACAATATTACTAAAAATACCGATGACATCGCAAACAATGCAACAGACATAGATGATGTTCAGGCAGATGTAGATCAAAACGAAGCAGATGCGGATGCGGCCATCGCTACTGTTCAAGATAACGTGGATGCTAATGAAATTGCTAGTAATAATGCAGATACTATTCTACAATCCAATATAGATGATGTTCAGGCAGATGTAGATCAAAACGAAGCAGATGCGGATACAGCCATCGCTGCTGTTCAAGATAACGTGGATGCTAATGAAATTGCTAGTAATAATGCAGATACTATTCTACAATCCAATATAGATGATGTTCAGGCAGATGTAGATCAAAACGAAGTAGATGCGGATGCGGCCATCGCTGCTGTTCAGGCAGATGTGGATGCTAATGAAATTGCTAGTAATAATGCAGATACTATTCTACAATCCAATATAGATGAGGTTCAGACAGATGTAGATCAAAACGAAGCAGATGCGGATGCGGCCATCGCTGCTGTTCAAGATAACGTGGATGCTAATGAAATTGCTAGTAATAATGCAGATACTATTCTACAATCCAATATAGATGATGTTCAGGCAGATGTAGATCAAAACGAAGCAGATGCGGATGCGGCCATCGCTGCTGTTCAGGCAGATGTGGATGCTAATGATACTGACATCGCGACAAACGCTAATGATATCGAAACCAATGCTACAAACATCGCAACCAATGCAGCAAACATCACTGCGAATGATATTGACATTGCGGCAAATGCAAATGATATCACCACAAACACCAATGATATTGCAAACAATGCAACAGACATCGCAACCAATACAGCAAA